>ERZ795053.1491-NODE-1491-length-29678-cov-19.053438_pt1 | contig 29678 bp, 21 predicted proteins | sample MGYA00375137_ERZ795053 | MGnify/ENA primary metagenome ERZ795053 (study PRJEB30182, sample SAMN05720284) | activated sludge metagenome | isolation source: Anaerobic digester | place: Hong Kong | collected 2014-12-17 ...
GTTGGGCAGGCCCTCGCCCAGGAGCTCCGGGTAGGTGGCGCCGCCGTCGCGGGAGAGGTGGAGCGCCACGTCCGCGATGCCGCCCGCGTCCGCGGCCGTCCAGGTGATGTCCACGATTCCGTCCACGTTCCAGCTCTCGCCGCCGGTGGGCGAGGTCAGGGCGATGGCGGGCTCGGTCACGTCCAGGTTCGAGCGCCAGGCGCCGCGGCCGTGGGTGCCGGCCACCAGCAGGTCGTTGGCGGTGTCCACGGCGAGGTCGTAGACGGCCAGGTTGGGCAGGTCCTGGCTGGCCTTGACCCAGGTGAGGCCGTCGTCGATGGAGGCGTACACGCCGTAGTCCGTGCCCAGGTAGAGGCGCGGCACCTCGGGGCGGAAGTCCACGGCCAGGCACATGGCGCGCAGGCCGTCGGGCAGATCCCCGGTGATGTCCACCCAGCTGACGCCGGCGTCGTCCGTGGCGTAGACGCGGCCGCCGGTGGCGCGGTCGCAGCAGAGATAGGCCCAGTGCCAGTCCAGGGGATCCACGGCGATGTCCGGGATCTCCTCCGCGGGCAGGCCCGCGGAGCGCGGCTGCCAGGCCGCGGCGTCCTGGGTCACGTGGACCAGGCCGTCGCTCGATCCCGCGTAGATCACGTCCGGGTCGCCGTCCGCCACGGCCACGGCGCGCAGGTGCCCGCCGTTGGTCAGATCGCCGCTGAGGGCCGTCCAGGAGGCGCCGCTGTTCGTGGTGCGCCACACGCGGTGGGTGCCCGCGAGCAGGGTGTTGGGCTGGTTCGGATCCACCACCAGCGGCGCGTTGCACCAGCTGGCCCGCTCGCCGTCCCAGGGACCGGTGACCAGGCCCTGGTAGACCCCGTTGTCGAACTTGTAGAGCGAGCGGAGCTGCACGTAGGAGGTGTAGTAGATGTTCGGACTGTCCCATTCGATGGCGCTCGGGCCTCCGTCGCCGGCGATGACCTGGGGCCAGGCGTCCACGCCGTCGTACCGCGCCGAGCCGTTGTCCTGGGTGCCGCCCAGCATGGTGCTGGGGCTCGTGGGGTGGAGCACGCAGGTGTAGAGCTGTCCCAGCGACAGCGTGGCGTTGTGGTTGGTCCAGTGGAGCCCGCCGTCGGCCGTGGACCACACGCCGCCGTCGTTGCCCAGCCAGAGACGGCCGTCGCCGCCCCAGGCGAAGATGTGGTGGTCCGGGTGGGGCTGGCTGCCGTCCACGCCCACGTTGATGTCCGTCCAGGTGGCGCCGCCGTCCGCGGTGCGGATCAGGCCGTGGTCTCCGGCGCCGCCGAAGGGGAAGGTGCCGCCGGCGTAGCACACGTCGGCGTCGGCGGGGTCCACGGTGATGCAGTTGTCGTAGTTGCCCTGGCCGCCCAGGTACTCCGGGGTACCGGTGAGCTCGGTCCAGGTGGCGCCGGCGTCGGTGGTCTTGTACATGCCGAACAGGGTGCCGTCGTTGGCGGCGAACGCGGCGTACAGCGTCTGCGGCGCCGACGGGGCCTGCGCGATGTTGATGCGGCGGAACCCGGTGGTCGGCAGCCCGCCGCCCAGCTTGGTCCAGGTCTCCGCGTAGTCATCGGACTTCCAGACCCCGGAGTAGCGGAAGGCGCAGTACACCACGCCGGGCGTGACCGGATCCACGGCGATGTCCGTGCAGTCTCCGGGGCCCAGGTCCACGGACCAGGTGGCGCCCCCGTCCAGGCTGGTGACGAAGCCCCGGTCGCCGGCCACGTAGAGGATGTCCCGCTGGTCCGGCGCCACGGCCACGCGGGCGATGTAGCTGCCCACGTCGGCCTTGGCGGCGATCTTGGTCCAGGTGAGGCCGGCGTCCTGGGTGCGGAAGAGGCCGTCGCCGTAGAAGGAGTCGCCGGAGAAGTGCTGCTCGCCGGTGCCGTAGTAGAGGATGTCCGGGTCCACGGGGTCGAAGGCCAGGGCGCCGCTGGCCAGGGACGAGAGGCCGTCGGTCAGGGGCGTCCAGGTGAGCCCGGCGTCGACCGTCTTCCAGACGCCGCCCTGGGCGCCGGCGGCGTAGACCACGTCCGCATCGCGGGGGTCCACCAGCAGGGCGCACACGCGGCCGCTCGCGTCGGAGTCGCCGGACCAGTATTCCTGGGAGAACGGCCGCGGGCCGAGGGGCTGCCAGGCCAGGCCGCCGGGCGCCGTGCGGGACGATGCGGCCGCCAGGCTGTCGAACCGGCGTCCGACCCGGGCCTGGTCCGGACTCTCCGCCGCCCGTCGCGCGAACTCCTCATCGGTGATCCGCTCATAGCCTTCCTCGGTCTCCGGCTTCTCCACCGGGGGAGAGCCGACGGCCACGTCGCGGTCGGGCAGAGCGCGGTGGTCGGCCGTTCCGAAGGCGAGGAGCAGTCCGGCGACGAGGATCACCGCGACCACGCTCAGGGCGATCCGCAGGCTAATGGCGGACGCGCGACGTCGCTTCCCGTTCTCAGGCATGTCTGGACCTCGGGGTGTGGGTGTGTCCGAATCGGTCTCGCGCCTCGATCCACGGAGCGGATCGGCGGCAAAGTATTCATAGGATCCATCATTGATAATAAAAAATCAATAGGACCTTGGTCCCATGGGCCGCCATCGGCAAGGGACGCGGCACCGGGGCGGACACAAAGCGGACCTCCCTGGTCGGAAGGTCCGCTGAGGATCGACAGGTCGGAACGCGGAGCGTCCCGCTAGTCCACCATGCTGATGGCCTCGGTGGGGCAAGCCTCCACGCAGGCCTCGCAGTCGGTGCACTCGTCGGGGTTCACGAAGGCGTGATCGCCGTCCATGCTGATGGCCTCGGTGGGGCAAGCCTCGATGCAGGCCTCACAGGCGGTGCACTCGTCCTTGTTCACGAAAGCAGGCATCGGAGTCTCCTTGGATCTAGTGCCCTGCAGGGGGTGACTTGCAGGGAAGGTCACCCCCCGGCGGAGGGATGTCAAATCCTGATTTTCCGGTATCGATAGTGGATCTCGACATCGAAAATCCCTTGGAAACTACAAGGTTCTCCTCACGCCGCGGGCCGCCCAGAGAACCACCGCTCCGGCCAGCAGAGCCACGTCGCGGAACAGCAGCGAGAGCCCCACCGCGTGCCCCGCCTCCGTGTGGAAGCAGCCGCAGCTGATGTCCAGGCCGCGGGACAGGGCCGAGGCGATGGCCACCATGAACACCACCAGCATGACGCTGATCCAGAAGGCGGCGGCGCGGCGCCAGAAGCCCAGGATCATGGCCAGGCCGGCCACCAGCTCCAGCCAGGGCAGCACCAGGGCCGTGGGGTGCAGCAGCGCCGGGGGCAGCATGCGGTAGTGGAAGATGGCCTGGGCGAAGGCGTCGGGGTGGAGGATCTTGTCCACCGACGCGTAGACGAACGTGCCGCCCACCAGGAAGCGGACGATGAGCTCCAGCCAGTCCGGCAGGATCAGGCCGCGCACGGGCGTGGCGTTGGTCACGGCGCGCCTCCTTCCGTGCTGAGGTCGCCGCCGGCGGCGGCCCAGGCGTCCAGGTCGCCGCGCAGCAGGCTCAGCTCCGTGAAGCCGCGGGCCTCCAGCTGCTGGGCCACGTTGCTGGTCAGCAGCAGGTTGCCGTCGCCGTAGAGGATGAGCGGATCCTCCGGCACCAGGAAATCGAAGATCTCGCGGAAGTCCTCGTCGAAGCTGTCCGGCCGCAGGACCATGGCGCCGGGGATGCGGCGGCCGTCGTCCACGGCACGGGTGTCCACGAAGATGTGGGTGTTGTCGCGGAAGGCGGCCAGGGCCGCGGCGGGCTCCAGGACCGGCGCGGCCAGGTCCATCTCGTAGAGGCTCATATCCGCGATCAGGGGCAGGCGCGGCGTGCGGGCGAACCACGCGCCGGCGGCCAGCACCAGCGCGAGGCCCAGCAGGAGCGGGGCCTCGCGCCACAGGGGGCCGGCGCTGAGGAGCTTCACCTTGCGGGAGTTGACCACGGCCCGCCTCAGATCTTCAGCAGGTACATGATGGTGGCCGTGTAGGTGTTGCTGCCGGGCTCGTCGGTCACCACGGTGAGCGTGCCGCTCATGCGGCCGCGGGCCTCCTTGGCCCGCTCGTCGGCGATGGCGATGGGCTTGCCCTTCACCGTGATCTCCACGTTGCCCGTGTGGCTGCTCTCCTTGATCTCGGCCACCTCGAAGCCGGGCAGGTCCACGTCGGCGTGCACCACCTTCACCTTGGCGTCCTTGGGCTTCTTCAGGTAGAAGACGCGCGACAGGTCCTGGCCGGGGCCCACGTAGCGGAAGTTGTGGCGGGCGGGCATGAGGCTCACGTCGGCCTGCACGTCGCCGGTGATCTCCAGGTCGAAGGACGACGCGTCGGGCACGTTGGTCTGGAACACGGCCAGCTCGCGGAACACGCCGGCGGGGGCGCCCTCGTTCACGGTGAAGACGAGCTGCCGCTCGCGCGGGTCGTTCTTGGCCGTGGGCAGCACCTCCACGCTGAGCAGGTCCGTGTCCACGTCGGACAGGTTGATCACCAGGGACTCCACGTCCGGGGACATGACCGTGATGGACTGGGGCTTCATCTCCGACACGCGGCCCATGCCGAAGCCGATGGACTTCCACGACGGCGTGAAGATCAGCGGCGCGTGCACGAAGGCCGTGAGCTTGATCTCCTTGGTGGGCTCGGTGGGGTCGTTGGAGTGGATGAGCACGCTCTTGTGCTGCTCGCCGGAGAAGGTCTTGCTGTCGAAGGTGATGGTCACCAGCGTGGACTCGCCGGGCTCCAGCAGCTTCTTGGCCGGCTCGGCGGCGGTGCAGCCGCAGGTGGTCTCCAGGCGCTCGATCTCCAGGGGCGCGCCGCCGGCGTTGGTGACGGTGATCTCGGTGGTGCGGACCTGCTTCTGGTCCAGGGTGCCGAAGTCGAAGGTCTCCGGGGAGACCATGATGGCGGGCAGCGGATCCAGGGCCGCGGCGGGGCCGGCGGCGAGCAGGACCAGGGCGACGGCGCCCAGCGTCAGGGCGCGCGGGAGGGTGCGAAGAACCAGGGGCATGACGCTCTCCGTGGGTTGGTCGTGATTCTGAGAACCGGAATCGCCCGGCCTGCAACAAGAAAACCCAGGACGGGTTCCGGGACAAGGCCGATCCGCGCAAGAAATCGCGCTTCCCGCCCACGGGGGTCCGCATTAGGCTGCAGCCACGGAAGGAGGCGCGGTGCGCACCTGGAACGATCCGGGACCGGAGGGGAACCGCTACGGCCACGTGGTGACCGGCAGCCTGCTGCTGCTGGCGACCATCGTGCTGGGCAGCGTGGGCTTCATGCTCATCGAGCGGTTCACGCCTCTCGAGGCCCTCTACATGACCATGATCACCATCAGCACGGTGGGGTTCGGCGAGGTGCACTCGCTGTCGCCCATGGGCCGCGTATTCGTGATCGTGCTGATCGTGGTGGGACTGGGCCTGGTGACCTACACCGCGGGCTCGCTGGCGGGCCTGTTCTTCGAGGGCCAGCTCCGCAAGCTGGTGGGGAGGCGGATGATGCAGCGGGAACTGGACGGTCTGCGGGACCACTTCATCGTGTGCGGCTACGGCCGCATGGGGCGCATCATCTGCGAGGAGCTGGCCGAGGAGGGCAAGCCCTTCGTGGTGATCACCCTGGATCAGGAGGAGGCGGAGCGGCTGCGCGAAGCGGGGCTGCTGGCCATCGGGGGCGACGCCACCGAGGACGAGGTCCTGCTCAACGCCGGCGTGACCCGCGCCCGCGCCCTGACCGCCACCGCCGGCAGCGACGTGGACAACCTCTACATCGTGCTGTCCAGCCGCGAGCTCTCGCGCAAGGACAACCCCGGCCTCTACATCCTGGCCCGCGCCGCCGACGAGAAGGCCGGCCGCAAGATCCTGCGCGCGGGCGCCGACCGCTGCCTCTCGCCCTACCGCATCGGCGGCAGCCGGCTGGTGCAGGCCCTGCTGCGCCCCAAGGTCTACGACTTCATGGAGGCCGTCACCAGCCGCAGCGGCCTGGAGCTGATGGTGGAGGAGTTCCAGGTCTGCACGGGCTCCAGGCTGGTGGGGCACGCCATCCGCGACACCAACCTGCGCACCGAGTACGACGTGATCATCATCGGCCTGAACGCCGCGGACGGCCGCCAGGTCTTCAACCCCGGCCCGGATCAGGTCATCCAGGCCGACGACACCCTGATCCTCCTGGGCCGCACGCCGCAGCTCCAGCGGCTGGAGCGGGACCTGAAGGGCTGAGCCGCCCCGCCGGCTGGCCGTCGCCGCGATCCGCGCTACTTTGGGCGGATTGTGGACGACGAACCGGCGGACCGCGCGCCGCCTTCCGTGAGGAGAGAGGCCATGAGCCAACCCATCCGCGACGGCATCCTGTCCCTGGTGGGCGGCACCCCCCTGGTGCGCCTGCAGGGCCTGAACGACACCCCCGCCGAGATCCTGGCCAAGCTGGAGTTCCAGAACCCCCTGGCCAGCGTGAAGGACCGCATCGCCAAGGCCATGATCGAGGCCGCCGAGGCCGACGGCCGGCTGAAGCCGGGCATGCGCGTCATCGAGCCCACCAGCGGGAACACCGGCATCGGGCTGGCCTTCGTCTGCGCGGCCAAGGGGTACCCCGTCACCCTGACCATGCCGGACAGCATGAGCCTGGAGCGCCGCAGGATCCTCAAGGCCCTGGGCGCCGAGCTGGTGCTGACGCCCGCGGCCGGCGGCATGAAGGGCGCCATCCAGAAGGCCGGCGAGCTGGCGGCCGCGGCCAGGGACGGGGCGTTCATGCCCCAGCAGTTCGAGAACCCCGCCAACCCCGCCGTGCACCGCCGCACCACCGCCGAGGAGATCTGGGCGGACACGGACGGCAAGGTGGACGTCTTCGTGGCCGGCGTGGGCACCGGCGGCACCATCACCGGTGTGGGCTCGGTGCTCAAGGAGCGCAACCCGGACGTGCGCGTGGTGGCGGTGGAGCCCGACGCCTCGCCCGTGCTCTCCGGCGGGGAGCCGGGGCCGCACAAGATCCAGGGCATCGGCGCGGGGTTCGTGCCGGGGGTGCTGGACACGTCGCTGCTGGACGAGGTGATCCGCGTGACCGACGACGACGCCCTGGCCACGGCCCGCCGCGCCGCGGCGGAGGAAGGCCTCTTCGTGGGCATCAGCAGCGGCGCCGCCCTGTGGGCCGCCCTGCAGCTGGGCCGCCGCGAGGGCATGGCCGGCAAGCGCATCGTGGCCGTGGTGCCCAGCTTCGGGGAGCGCTACCTGTCCAGCGCGCTCTTCGCCCATCTCCAGGTGGACTAGGAGGTCCCCGTGCACGCCGATGGAAGCGCCCCTCTGCGGGACCTGGCCTCCCGCCTGGCCGGCACCTACCACGCCGACGGCGGCATCAACCGCATCGGCGACACGGAGCTGCCCTCGCAGCAGCGCGTGGCCGGGCTGGTGGAGCAGCTGCTCACGCTGATCTTTCCCGGCTACTTCGGCGGGCGCATCAGCGACCGCGCCTGCATGGAGACCTTCGTGGCCTCCCGCATCGACGACCTCTACGTGGAGCTGAGCGAGGTGGTGGACCGCACCCTGCGCTTCGTGTCCCACGAGCCCTACGAGTGCGCGGTGCCGCACCCGGCGGCGGGGGGCGACACGGCGGCGGCCGCGGCCGGCATCGTGAAGGAGTACCTGGAGCAGCTCCCGGCCCTGCGCGAGCTGGTGGGCACGGACGTGGACGCCGCCTACCGCGGCGATCCCGCCGCCACCTGCCGCGACGAGGTCATCCTCTGCTACCCGGGCCTGCTGGCGGTGGCCGTGCACCGTCTGGCCCATCCGCTGTACCGGCTGGGCGTGCCGTTCGTGCCCCGCATCATGAACGAGTGGGCCCACCAGCGCACGGGCTGCGACATCCACCCCGGCGCGCGCATCGGCCGCGGCTTCTTCATCGACCACGCCACCGGCGTGGTGGTGGGGGAGACCACGGAGATCGGCGAGAACGTGAAGCTGTACCAGGGCGTGACCCTGGGCGCGCGCAGCTTCAAGCGCCGCCCGGACGGCTCGCTGGAGAAGACCGGCAAGCGGCATCCCACCATCGAGGACGACGTGACCGTGTACGCCAACGCCACCATCCTGGGCGGCGACACGGTGGTGGGCCGCGGCGCCGTGATCGGCGGCGGCTGCTGGGTGACGCGCTCGGTGGCGCCCGGAGCGCGGCTGACCGTGCAGGCCTACGGCGACGGCCTGGGAATCTGAGGCTCCGGAACGCCTAGCGGCCGCGGGGGTTGTCCTCCCGCCGCGGCCGACCTATCCTTCGATGGTCCGACCCCCGCCTGTCCCGTGACGAGGAGCCCCATCCCATGCGCCGTATCTCCATCGCCATCCTGGCCTGCCTGCTGGCGGCCTCCGCCGTCGCGACCGCCGCCGAGCGGGAGCGTCCCCGTCTGGGCTGCCGCGCCCTGGCCCGCCCCGGAGAGAAGACCCTGGCCGCGGCCGACATCGCCGTGGTGGACTACGAGGTGCGCCACTACGCGCTGGACCTGAGCGTGGATCCGGAGGCGTCGGGCTACGGCGGCACGGTGACGGTGGTCTTCGCGCCCAAGGTGCTGGAGCTGCCCACGCTGGTGCTGGACGCGGTGGGGCTGACGATCACCGGCGTGCAGCACGCCAGCGGCGCGCTCGCCTTCCGGGCCCAGGGCGACTCCCTGGCCATCGAACTGCCCGCGGCCAAGCTGGGCGAGGAGGACCAGGTCACCATCGCCTTCACCAACGAGTACGGCGACGACCGCTACGGCATGGCCAAGCACGCCTGGGGCGACCTGGCCGGCGCGGACTGCGAGTGCCCCGCCGTGGCCACCCTGAGCCAGCCGTCCCACGCGCGCGAGTGGTGGCCCTGCCTGGACCGCCCGGGCGACAAGGCCACTGCGGCCGTGACCATCACGTCGCCGGAGCTCTACACCGCCGTGAGCAACGGCGTGCTGCTGGGCGTGGACGACAACCCGGACGGCACCCGCACCTGGCGCTGGGCCACGGACCACGCCATCGCCAGCTACCTGATCAGCGTGGCGGTGAGCCAGTACTCCCAGTGGTCGGAGAGCTGCGAGCTGGACGAGGCCGGTCCCGTGACCGTGGAGGGCTACGCCTTCCCCTACGACCTGGCCGACGCGCAGCAGGACTTCGCGCCCACCTGCGCCATGCTGGGCCGCATGGAGACCCTGGCCGGTCCCTATCCCTTCCCGGACGAGAAGTACGCCCACGTGCAGTACATGAACACGCCCCGCGGCGCCATGGAGCACCAGACCGCCACCAGCTACGGCCACGAGCTGATCACCGGCACCAACGGCAACGACTGGGTGGTGATCCACGAGATCGCCCACCAGTGGTTCGGCGACTCGGTGGGGCCGGACAGCTGGAAGGACATCTGGCTGAACGAGGGCTTCGCCACCTACTGCGAGGCGCTGTGGTTCGAGCACCTCAACGGATTCAGCAACAACTACCAGCAGCAGGGTTACATCGACTACATGATGCTGGAGATCCTCTCGGGCACGCGCTGGACCGGCCGCACGCCGGCGTACGATCCGCGGCCGGACATCCTGGACCGAGTGGTGTACGACAAGGGCGCCTGGATCCTGCACCAGCTCCGCGGCCGCTTCCGTCTGGACACCGGCGACGACGACCTCTTCTTCGACATGCTGCGCGACTGGGCCACCGCCTCCCACCGCGTGGAGGGCGTGGTGACCACCCAGGACTTCATCGACCACGCGTCCGCCTGGGCGGGCGAGAGCCTGGACGCCCACCTCTGGCCCTACCTGGCGGAGAACACGGTGCCGCAGCTGTCGCTGGCCTGGGAGCTGACGGGCGACGACCGCACTTTGAACGTGGTGCTGCAGGACCAGGGCGGCGTGGCCTTCGACAACAAGTACCCCCTGCGCGTGGACACCGCGGCCGGTCCCGAGTGGGTGGTGCTGCACCACACGGGCGGCACGGCATCGCAGACCTACACCCTGGGCGCGGCCGTGCTGGACGTGACCCTGGATCCCGACACCTGGCTCGCCTGGCAGTCGGTGGAGGTGGCGCCCACGCCGCTGCGCCTGCTGGGCGCCGCGCCCAACCCGGTGGCGGACGGGGCCGCCAAGCTCCGGTTCCGCATGCAGGAGGACCTGGACCTGACCCTCAGCGTGTACGACGCCCGCGGCCGTCTGGTGAGCGAACGCGCCCTGGGTCCGCGGCCGGGCAGCCTGCTGGACGTTCACGAGGTGGAGTGGGACGGCCGCGGCGACGACGGCGCGCGCGCCAACTCCGGCACCTACTGGGCCGTGCTGCGCGGCGGCGGCCACGAGACCGTCGCGCGCTTCACCCTGCTCCGATGAGAGGACGCTCCATGCTCCGCACCCTGCGCGCCCTGCTGCCGGCGCTGCTGCTGGCCGCCGCGGCCTGGGCCCAGGCGCCCGACGGCTTCACGCCGCCGCACGTGCTGATGATCGGCATCGACACGTGGCGCGGCGACCACCTGGGCCGCACCGGCAACGACTGGATCGAGACCCCGCACCTGGACGCCCTGGCCGCCGACGGCGTGGCCTTCTCGCGCTGCTACAGCACCGCGCCGTGGACCCTGCCGTCGTTCGCGTCCATCATGACCGGCCTGCTGCCCTACCGTCACGGCGCCGTGGGGGGCGAGTACCAGCGGCTGGGCGAGGATCACGTGACCCTGGCGGAATACCTGGCGGCCGGCGGCTACGCCACCGCGGGCTTCGTCTCCATCAACTACCTGTCGCCGGAGTACGGCATGGGGCAGGGCTACACGGTGACCGCGCCGCCGGGGCTGGACCTGGACCTGGACCGCGCCGACCGCATCACCTGGCTGGGCCTGGAGACCCTGCGCACCCGCGACCTCTCCCAGCCCCACTTCCTGTTCCTGCACTACTTCGACGTGCACGCCCCCTACGCGCCGCCGCCGCCCTACGACCGCATGTACTACCGCGGGAACGAGACCGCGCCCGGGCCCACCGTGCTGTCCTTCGTGCGGTCCGACGCCAACCGCGCCCCCAACAAGACCACGGCCATGTACGACTGGCTGGGCGACGTGACGGATCTGCAGTTCCCGGTGAAGCAGTACGCCGCCGGCGTGAGCTACGTGGACGACCACGTGGGCCAGATCGTGGCCTACCTCAAGCAGCGCGGCCTCTACGACCGCATGCTGATCGTGGTGGTCAGCGATCACGGCGAGCACCTGGGCGAACACGACCTCTGGTTCACCCACCTGGAGCCCTACCAGGAGTGCCTGCACGTGCCGCTGCTGATCAAGCTGCCCCACAACGCCTTCGGCGGGCAGGTGCTGGACGAGCCCGTGTCCACCCTGGACGTGCTGCCCACGGTCCTGGACGCTCTGACCGTGCGTCCGCCCGAGGACATCGACGGCCGCACGCTGCTGCCGCTCATCGCCGGGCAGACCCAGGGGCACCGCACGCGTCTGATGGCGGAGCAGGGCGCGGTGCCCGGGTCGTTCGTCAAGACGCTCATCGACTGGCCCTGGAAGATCATGGTCTCCGAGCGTCCGGCCGAGGGCCGCCGCGTGCGTCTGTTCAACCTCAACGACGACCCCTACGAGACCGTGGATCTGGCCGCCGAGCACGCCGCCAAGGCGGAGCGCATGGAGCGGCGCCTGTGGCGCACGTTCGATCCGGAGAATCCCATCGTGGAGGGGCGCCTGCCCATTCCCGCCGACGTGGACGAGGAGACGCGGCGCAAGCTGGAGGCTCTGGGCTACTGAGAGGCCTTGGGCTCCTGAGAGTCCTTGGGCTCCTGAGCTGCGGGGCGCGGCCCGCCTGGACGCCGCGCCCCCGCGATGGCATATTCCGGCCAGGATCCCCCGCCTCGACCCTCGCCACGCCGGAGCCCCCCATGCCGCGAGACGACGCCCCCCGTCTTTCCACCGCCCACGCCGCGGCCATCGCCCTGGCCGGCCTCGCGTTCCTGATCCTGGAGGTGGCCTGGCAGCGTCGGCTGGGGCTGGCGCTGGGAGCCACGGTGACGGCGTCGGCGGTGGTGCTGGCCGCGTTCATGGCCGGCTGGGGCCTGGGCGCCGTGGTCTGGGGACCGCGCGCGGACCGCACGCGGCGACCCGAACATCTCTTCGCCGCGCTGCTGCTCTGGGTGGCGGCCTCGGTGCCCCTGCTCTCCTGGGTCTTCCGCGCGGTGCTGCCGGGGCTGGATCTGCCGGAACCCCTGGTGCTGGCCGTGGCCGCCCTGCTGCTCACGGCGGCGGCCCTGCCCATGGGCGGCGCGTTCCCGAGCCTGAGCCGCGCCGTGGGGGCGGGGCTGCGCGGCGCTGCTCTGGGCACGGCCCTGGGCCGGCTCTATGCGGTGGAGACGGCCGGCTCGGCCCTGGGCGGTCTGGTCGCCGGCTTCGTGCTGCTGGGACGTCTGGGGCAGTCGGGGACCGAAGCCGCGGCGGCCGCGGCGGCCGTGGGCGCGGCCCTGGCGGCCCTGGCCGCGGCGCGCGGCGCACCGGCCCCGGCGGACGCCGCCGCCGACGCTCCCGCACCCTCCCGCCGTCGCCATGCCGCGCCGGACCTGAGGCGCGCCGCCTTGACCGCGGCCGGCGTCTGCGGCTTCGCGGCCATGGGGCTGCAGGTGCTGTGGCTGCGCATGGTGAAGGTGGTGCTGACCAACACCAGCTACATGTTCGCGCTCATGGCGTCGCTGGCGGTGGCGGGCCTGTTCCTGGGCGGTCTGCTCCACGCGCGGCGCTCGCCGCGGCTGCGCGATCCCGGCCGCGAGCTCATGCTGGCGATGGCCTGGCTCGTGGCCCTGGCGGCGGCGGGCACGCTGCTGGCGGCGCGCCTGCCCCAGCTGCTGCTGTTCCCTTTCGAGAGCGTGCTGGCGGATCCCGCGGCGCGCGCCCTGCTGCTGCCGCTGGTCACGGCGCTGCTGGTGGTGCTGCCGGCGTCGGTGGCGTCGGGCTACGCGTTCCCCCTGGCCTGCCGGCTGGCGGCGGGGGAGGAGCGCGGCGTGGGCGCGGCGGTGGGCGGCGTGCTGCTGTCCAACACCGCGGGGGCGGTGCTGGGGCCGCTGACGGCCACGTTCGTGCTGCTGCCGGCGCTGGGCGCGGTGCTGTCCGCGGCCTTGATCCTGGGCGCCGCAGCGGCGGCGGCCGCGGCCGTGGGCCGGCGGGCAGCGGAGCGTGCGGGCCGCGCGGCGCCGGCGCTCGCGCTGGTGGCGGCGTGCGCCCTGGCGCTGGTGGCGGCGCAGCCCACGCTGCGGATCCTGCCGCCCTCGTTCCTCAAGTACGGGCGCGAGGTGCTCTTCTACCGCGAGAGCGTGAACGGCACGCTGACGGTGGGGGTGGATCCGGGCACGCGCAGCCAGGCCAAGTACACCTTCGTGGACAACAGCGCGGTGATCGGGTCGTCGTACGACGCGGTCAAGGCCGTGAAGCTGGTGGGCCACGTGCCGTTCCTGCTGGGGCTGGAGTCGCGCGACGTGCTGGTGGTGGGCTTCGGCATCGGCGTGACCACGTCGGCGGTGGCCTCGCATGCGGGGGTGGAGCGTCTGGACTGCGTGGAGCTGGCGCCCGGCCTGCGCGACGCCGCCGTCTTCTACCGCGACCTCAACCGCGACGTGGCCCGCGACCGCCGCCTGAACCTCATCGCCGGCGACGGCCGCCGCCACCTGGAGCGCAGCGGCCGCATGTACGACCTCATCACCTGCGACCCCACCCACCCGGTGCTGGGGTCGGGCGCCCTCTACACCCGCGACTGGTTCCAGCTCTGCCGCGACCACCTGAACCCGGGCGGCATGGTGAGCCAGTACCTGCCCCTGCACAAGCTGCGGCCCGAGGACTTCCGCGGCCTGCTGCGCACCTTCGCGGAGGTGTTCCCGCACGGCGCGGTGTGGCTGGGCCACTACCACGCGGTGCTGGTGGGCGGCCTGGAGCCGCTGGAGGCTGACTGGGCGGACTGGGAGGCGCGCACGGCGGCGCTGGGGCAGGATCCGCACTTCTACGTGGATCCCTACCATCTGGCGGTGAGCCTGGCCCTTGCGCCGCGGCAGCTCGCGGACGCCACGGCCGGCGCCCCGATCAACACCGACGACCGCAGCTACACGGAGTTCTTCGCGCCGGCGAGCCTGGACGAGGGCAACCTCACCGCCAACCTGCGCTGGTTCCAGGAACGCACGCCGGCCGTGACGGACGTGATCCACGGCATCCCCGACGCCGCTCTCCTGGCCCGCTACCAGGCCGGGAACCGCCTCCTGCTGGAGGGGCTGGCGGCCATGCTGGATCGGGATCCCGAGACCAGCCGCGCCCTGTTGGAGCGTGCGGCGGCGGAGAATCCCGAGAACGGCGAATATCCGTTTCTCGTGAGGCTCTACTTCTGAAGCGGGCCTGCGCGGGCCGCTAACCGATTGTCATCATGTGAGATGATCGAATCTCACAAAACGGGACAGATCGAACCCCCGGTTGTGCTATGGTGATTCCGGCGTCCCGGCGGCCATCGTCTCGCCGACCACGGAACGCCGTCATTCCAACCGGAGGGAACAGCATGAAGAAGTTGATCCTGTTGCTCGTGGCCCTGCTCGCCGTGGCCAGCCTGGTCCAGGCCGCCGACAAGCCCGAGCGCGTCAAGGACCCCATCCCGTTCCAGGGCGCCACGCGCTCCGCCGAGGTCGAGCCCAACGGCGACTGCGGCACCGCCACCCCCGTGACTCCCGGCGACCCCATGTCGGGCTCCATCGACCCCGTGGCCGACAACGACTGGTTCGCCCTCGAGGTGAATGCCGGCGAGTGCTACTCCTTCGCCGTGAACCCGGGCGAAGGCCAGACCGGCGGCGACATGCGCATGTGGATCTGGGCCGACGACTGCGTGACGCAGATCGCCTTCGACGACGACGACGGCCCGGGCCTGTACCCGTACCACGTGCAGACCTTCGACGTCACCGGCACGGTGTACATCGAGCTGGACGAGTACGGCGACAACGGCCTGATCAGCGCCTACGTGCTGAGCGTGGACGCCTGTCCCATGCCGCAGCCCAACGACACCTGCGACGGCGCCATCGACCTGCAGGAGCAGGGCATGGCCCAGTTCCAGGTGGACCTCTGCGAGTACGCTCCCGACTACTCGCCCGTGGTGCCTTCCTGCACCGGCTACTCGGCCAACGGCAACGACGCCGTGTACAAGATCTACCTGACCCAGGGCGAGATCTTCTCCGCCTGCATCGCGCCCGCGGCCGGCGTGTCCATCGACCTCTCCCTGTGGCTGGTCAGCGACTGCGCCGACGTCAACGGCACCTGCGTGGCCGGCGACGACTCGGGCAACCCCGAGTGCGTGAGCTACGAGGCGGCGGCCGACGGCTGGTACTACCTGATCGTGGACGCCTACAGCGGCTGCGGCCTGGTGGACGTGACCATCGACGCGCCGGTGAGCAACGAGGACGCCTCGTTCTCCAACCTGAAGACCATGTACCGCTAGTCCCACGACCTGCCGCGTCCCCGGTGGAGCTCCGGCTCCGCCGGGGACGTTCCGCATCCATCCCCACCTGGAGGCCCACGATGATCCGTCGCCTGCTCACACTGCTCGCGCTCTGCGCCGCGACCGCCGCGGCGGCGCCGCCCGACTACGTCATCGTGGACCTGGGCCTGGTGCAGCCCGGCGACTTCGCCTCCCAGGGCTTCCGCGTGTCCGACGGTGGCGTGGCCGTGGGCCGCTCCTTCGGCACGCCCACGTACGCCTTCTCCTGGACCGAGGCCGGCGGCCTGACGGGCCTGCCCAACCTGGCCGGCCGCGACTACGGCGTGGCCAACGGCGCCAACGATTCCGGCATGGTGGTGGGCACGGGCGCCACCACGTCCTTCGGCTCCAGCCCCCTGCCGCTGGCGTGGCAGGACGGCGTGGTGAGCCAGCTGCCGCTGCCGCCCGGCCAGACCCTGGGCCGCGCCAACGCCGTGAACGCCCTGGGCAAGGCCGTGGGCTCGGTCAACGGCGGCTCGCTGGAGCGGGCGGCCATCTTCGAGGTCGGCACCCCGCGCGTCATCGGCGCCACCACGGACACGGGCTGCTTCATGACCACGGCCTACGGCATCAACGACTCCGACCTCATCGTGGGCACGGGCATCGACCCCGCCAACGCCGCGCGCAACGTGGGCATGGCGTACGAGGACGTCCTGGGCGGCGCCTGGGAGGTGGGCGCGCTGCCCGGCCGCAACGGCGCCCTCTGCTTCGACGTGAGCGACGCCGGCCACGTGACCGGCGGCAGCATGCTCAACCAGGGCGACAGCACGCCCTTCCTGTGGACCGCCACGGGCGGCATGGTGGAGATCCCCCTGCCCCTGGGCGCCACGTCCGGCAGCGGCCGCGGCGTGAACGACGACGGCTGGGTGGTGGGCAACGCCGGCGGCCTCTACGCCGTGCCCTTCCTCTGGGACGGCCAGGACACCTACCGCATCCAGGACCTGCTGCCCCCCGGCTCGGGCTGGGACCTGGCCACCAACACCTCGTCCAGCGCCCTGGGCATCAGCGACGCCGGCATGATCGTGGGCACCGGCGTGCACGACGGCGCCATCCGCGCCTACGCCCTCATCCCGGACGATGCCTCGTCCGTCCTGGTCCGCCCCACCGCGGAGCTGGGCTTCCCCAGCCCCAACCCGTCCAACGGCGGCACGAGCCTGGCCTTCCGCCTCCCCGCCGCCCGCGCCGTGACCCTCACCGTGCACGACGTGCGCGGCCGCCGCGTGCGCACCCTGATCGACGGCGCCCTCGCCGACGGCGACCACACGGCGGTCTGGGACGGCCGCACCGAAGCGGGCGCCGACGCGCCGGCCGGCGTCTACTTCCTGACGCTGCGCACGCCGGAATCCGTGCAGGCTCGGCGGGTGGTCGTGGCCCGCTGACATACCGATCCCCCCCTCGACGTGCTCAGCTGCGCGATTCCGCGCGTCGAGGGGGGGATCGGTATGTCAGCTCCACGGAACACTGCCTGCCGGGTTGGGGGTGAGTTTGAACGGCGACGCCACGCTCCATCGCCGGCCTCCCTGCCACCTCCCAGGCGAGCCCGAAGGGCGACGCCCCGCCCGCCCCCCACCAGGGAGCCTGCGGTGTGATCAGATCATGCCGGCGGTGGTGGTGGAGGTCGGGGTGAGGGCGGTTTCCGAGGGCGTCGTGGAGGTCCCGGAGCCAGGAGGGCGGAGGGGCCGGAACGCCGAGCGGGCCCCGCCCACGGATGGGCGGGGCCCGCGCCCCTCGGAAACCGCCCTCACCCCGACCTCTATCTCCAATGCTCGGACATGAAGTGATCCACCTCCGGAATCCCCCCCTGCAGCAGGAGGTACCCGTTCTGCGGCTCCCGCTCCGTGATGTCCCGCGCCACCGGCGTGAGCATGATCCGCTTCACCTCGTCCTGGTCGTGGGTCTGGCCCAGGGCCCAGCCCAGCTTCATGTAGGCGGCCTCGGGCAGCATGTTGGCCGCCGGCACCACGCCCAGCTCCATGATCTCGCGGCCGGTCTCGTACACGAACATCTGCACGAAGCCCCACAGGGTCTGCACGGTCATGAACATGGACACGCCGGCCCGGTGGGCGCGGTCCAGCGCGGCGTACATGGGGCGGTTCACGTGGCCCAGGCCCGTGCCCGCGATGATGATGCCCTTGTAGCCGTTGTCCACCAGGCTGTCGATGATGTCGGGCTTCATGCCGGGGTAGTAGTAGACCAGCGACACGCGGTCGTCGAATACGGCCTTGACCGTGACCTCGCGGTCGCTGCGGCGGGGGCTGTAGTCGTCCTTGAAGGGCGTCACCCCCGACGGGTCCACCTTGCCCAGGGGGATGTCGCTCAGGGTGCGGAAGGTGCTGCGGTAGCTGGAGTGCATCTTGCGCACGCGCGTGCCCTGGTGCAGCAGGCCGTACTGGTCGCTGGTGGGGCCGAACATGCAGACCATGACCTCCGCCATGTCGCTGGTGGCGGCGGTGGTGGTGGCGTTGATGAGGTTGATGGCGGCGTCGGAGCTGGGGCGGTCGCTGGAGCGCTGGCTGCCCACCATGACGATGGGCACCGGGCTGTCCTGCACCATGTAGCTCAGCACGGCGGCCGTGTGGTGCATGGTGTCGGTGCCGTGGCCCACCACGATGCCGTCCACGCCCTTGCGGATCTCCGCGCCGATGGCCTCCGCCAGCCCGATCCACTGCTCCGGACCCATGTTCTCGCTGAACACGCCGTAGAGCTTCTCGGTCTCCAGGTTGCAGATGTCGGCCAGCTCCGGCACGGAGCCGTAGAGCTCGCCGGGGCTGAAGGCGGGGATCACGGCGCCGGTGCGGTAGTCCAGCCGCGAGGCGATGGTGCCGCCGGTGCCGAACAGCTTCACCCGCGGCTTGCCCTCCTCGTAGGGGAAGGCCTTCTCCGGGATCTTGTAGTTGGCCACCTTGCGGCCGTGCACGGTGATGGACTCGATGCCGTCCACGTGCAGCCCCACGTTGTAGCCGGTGATCATCTTGAGCACCACGTGGTCCGGGTCGGCCATCTCGTTGCGGGGAAGGATCAGGCCGGCGAACTCGCCCTTGTCGGTGGCCACGGTCACGTCGGACCAGACCATGGCCTGGAACGTCTGCAGCTTGGCCAGCGCGGCGCCGCGGTAGCCCTTGTAGTCCTCGTTGGTCGCGGCGCTCACGCCAGCACCTCCCGGGTCCAGGCGGCGACGGTGGCGCCGGGCACCAGCCCGCGCAGCTCCGCCATGATGGGGCCCATGGCGGCGCGCGGTCGGCGCGCGTCGTCGGGCAGGTCGTCGGGCAGGGCGCGCACGGCCGCGTCGAAGCGGCGGCGCGCGTCGTCCTCGCGCAGGGGCGAGGGCAGGTCGTCGGCGTCGGCGCGCAGCGCCTCGGGCAGCAGGTCGCCGCGCGTCAGGCGGTCCGTCACCAGGTCCCACCACTCGCCGGCGACGGCGGCGTTGAGCGGGCGCGGCAGGTCGCGGTCCAGCAGCAGCGAGGCCAGGCCGGTGGCGGTCAGGGCGCCGTCGGGCGCGAGTCGCGGCAGCAGACGCGCGAAGAGCTCCCAGGCCGGATGGCGCGCCAGGCGCCCGGCCAGATCCTGGCCTACGCCCGCCTCGCGGGCCTGCGCCACGCGCTCCCACGGCCGCGACGGCATGATCTTCCGCAGCCCCTCGGCGCGGGTGCGCGGCACCACGATGGGGGGCAGGTCCGTGTCCGGGTACATGCGGCTGGGGCCGGGCAGCACGCGCTCGAAGCCCGTGGTGCCGTCGGGCAGGGACTGGCGCGTCTCCTCGGGCACGCCCGTGGCGGCCTCGCGCGCGCGCAGCAGCACCTCGCCCACGGCGGTCTTCACATCGCGCTCGTCGCCCCACACCACCATGACCGGCGTGCCGTGATCCACGCCGCACTGGCGCGCGATCTTCTCCCACTCCGCGCTGGAGAGGGTCTCGGTCTCGCTGGTGCTGCAGAGGATGTTGGGCAGGGTGTCCAGACAGGCCACCACGCGCACGCGGTCCGAGAACTCCTTCAAAAACCGCGTGTGCGGCTGCGTGGGCGTGCCGATGAGCCCCTCGAAGCCCGGCAGCGGCACCGCCGCCACCCGCGCCCCATGGCTCACGTGCTTCTGGATGTAGCGGTAGTCGGAGTCCTGGACCACGGCGGTGATGTCGCGCGACGCGTCCGCCACCGTATCCGCGGTCACGCCGCGTGCGTTCAGCACGTCGCGGATGGCCAGCAGGCTGCGCTGGCGCAGGGCCTCGTTGTGCACCAGGCGGGGGATGGCCTTGATGCTGCTCACGCCCTTGATCTCCACGCGGGTGCCGCCGCGGATGCTCACGTTCACGTCCTGCCGTCCGGCACCCGACCCGGTGCGCACCAGGCCCGAGGCCCGCGACAGCCGCCGCAGCAGCTCGCACACCCGCGCCGCCTCCTCCGGCGTGCGCATGTCCGGTTCGGTTACGGTCTCGATCAGGGGCATGCCCAGCCGGTCCGTGCGGTAGTGGCGGTGGTGGCCGCGGTCGGAGATCTCGCGGCAGGAGTCCTCCTCGATGGACAGCTGCCGGATGCCGATGGTGCGGCCCTCGAAGGGCACGCTCCCGTGCACGCCCAGGATGGCGGTGCGCTGGAAGCCGGTGGGGATGCTGCCGTCCAGGTACTGCTTGCGCGCGATGTGGATCTCGTCCACCAGCTGCAGGTCCAGCATCATGCTGATGAGCAGGGCGCGTTCCAGGGCGTCGGGGTCCATCTCGAAGGGCGGGGCGTCGTCCATCTCGTAGGTGCAGACCGACTCGTTGCTCAGCAGGTAGTGGATCTCCTTGCGCGTCTTGAACTCCATGAGCGCGGTGCCGTCGTAGTCGCCCATCTCGCTCAGGGTGGGGCGCATGTGGCGCAGGATCTCCACGTCGTGGGCGGTGGTGTAGAGGCCGGCCGGGCAGCGGCAGAAGAGCTTGCGGCGGGTCAGCAGCTGCTGGTGCACCTCCAGGCCGCACATGAAGCCCAGGGCCTCGTACTCGGCGGCCGTCCAGTCGCCGTACACGGGGAGGGGGGCGCCCTGGAGGGGGTCGTAACGGACGTCGAGGGTCATGGAAACCACCGTCCCGGGGTGATCGTGCTGGAACCGCTGATCGGGTCTGGTCGGAATATAGACGCCGCCGCAAGGGGCTCCAAGGATCACATCCCGGTCTGCTGTCAATCGGTTTCTAAATCGATAGGGTTCGTGCCTTGACTCACGGCCTGTTTGGCTATAGTGTAACCCTGCCAATGCGCTAACAGAATCGCACCAAGTTTCGTGGACCCGCCCAGACGCCCGCCGGAGGTAACGCGTGACCGTGATCAACAAGAAGGGCAAGATGATCCGAGTTCCCGACGCCACGATCATGCGGCTTCCCCTCTATCTGGACAAGCTCATGCTCCTGCAGCAGGCGGGGGTGAAGGAGGTGTCGTCGCGGCAGCTCGCCACCTCGCTGGACATCAAGGCGAGCCAGCTCCGCCACGACTTCCACTACTTCGGCGGCTTCAGCAAGCCCGGTCGGCCCTACCAGGTGGACCTGCTGGTGCCGGCGCTGGAGGAGATCATCGGCATCAGCGAGCCGGTGCCGCTGATCATCGTGGGCGCCGGGCATCTGGGGCAGGCCCTGGCCAACTACGGCAACTTCGAGCGGCAGGGCTTCCCCACCCGCGGCATCTTCGACGTGGACTCCAAGCTGGTGGGCACCGAGATCCGCGGCATCCCCATCCGTCCGCTGAGCGAGGTGGAGCAGTTCGTCCGGGACGAGGGCATCCGCCTGGCGGTGCTGACGCTCCCGGTGCACGCCGCCCAGGAGGTGGCCGACCGTCTGGTGGCCGCGGGCATCCAGGGCTTCTGGAACTTCACGCCCACGGACATCAAGGCGCCCAAGCCGGTGGTGATCCGCAACGAGCGGCTGGCGGTGGGCCTGATGTGCCTGAGCTTCAAGACCAAGCGGCGCGACGGCTGCATCGTGGGCGACGAGGACTGATCCCGTCCGCCGAACGGAACGAAGGGGCCGCCCCGGGTGGGGCGGCCCCTCGTCGTCGGGAGCGATCCGACGCCTTACCAGCGGATGAGGTTGGCGCCCCATGTGAAGCCGGACCCGAAGGCCACGAGCACCAGCAGGTCCCCGCGTTCCAGGCGTCCCTCGCGCGAGGCCTCGCTCAGGGCGATGGGGATGCTCGCGGCCGTGGTGTTGCCGTAGCGCTGGATGTTGCTGAACACCTGCTCCGGGCCCAGCTCGAAGCGCGAGGCCACGGCCTCGGTGATGCGCAGGTTGGCCTGGTGGGGCACCACCAGCTTGAGCTGCTCCTTGCTCACGCCGCCCGCGTCCAGCACCTCCTGGATGGCCTGGCAGAAGCGCACCACGGCGTTCTTGAACACGGCGCGGCCGTTCATGAACGGATAGTGGCGGCCTTCGGCCATGGCCTCGGGGGAGATGCGGCCGGGGAAGGAGCCGCTGGGCAGCTCGCACCACAGTTCCCGCGCGAACTCGCCCTGGCTGTGCAGGGAGCTGGCGATCACGTCCGACGGGCCGTCGGTGGCCTGCAGCACCGCGGCGCCGGCGCCGTCGCCGAAGAGCACGGACACGTCGCGCCCCCGCGTGCTGATGTCCATGCTGCTGGACTGGATCTCCGCGCCCACCACCAGCACCGTGCGGTGCAGCCCCGCCTTGATGTAGGCCGACGCCGTGGCCACGCCGTACACGAACCCCGTGCACTGGTTGCGGATGTCCATGGCGCCCACCGTGGCGATGCCCAGGCTCCGCTGCAGCAGCACGCCGTTGCCGGGGAAGAAGCAGTCCGGGTTGATGGTGGCGAAGAGGATCAGCTCGATGTCCTCCGCCGCGATCCCGGCGTCGTCGATCGCCATGCGCGCCGCGGGCAGGGCCAGCCCGTCCAGCGTCTCGCCGGGCTCCACCCAGCGCCGCTCCCGGATGCCGCTGCGTTCGCGGATCCATTCGTCCGAGGTGTCCATCCAACGGGTCAGGTCCTCGTTGGTCACCACGCGCGCAGGCACGTGATGGCCGGTGCCGATGATCGCTGCGTTGGGCATGAAGGTCCTTTCGCTCAGCGGTGGGTGATGTACGGCTTGGCGCCCAGGTCCGCGGTGCGGGCGGCGGCGTAGACCTCGGCCGCCGTGCGGGTCATGAAGTAGCCCACCCACACCTTGTGCGTGCTGCCCAGGTCCTGGATCTCCACGCGGTAGCCCTTGGCCTGCAGGTCCACGGTGAGGCGCAGGGCGTTGGCGCGGTCGCCGAAGGAGCCCACCTGGATGGCCCATGCGCCGTCCTTGCCGGGGCCGCTCACACCGCCGGCGCCCGGGTTGGGGCGGGCCGGGGGCGGGGTCTCGGTGCGGGTGGGGGCGGTGCCGGAGGCAGCGGCCACCTCGGGCTCGGCCAGCTCGCGGCCGGCGCCGCTGCGGGTCTCCGCCTCGCGCTTGATGTCCACGCGGGCCGCGGCGCCCGCGGCGCCGTCGCTCTCCTCGGGCACCACGTCGCTCAGCTCGTGATCCAGGTCCACGTCGCTGCTGCGGGGGGTGGGGATCTCGGCCCGGATCGCGGCGCTGGTGTCGGGCAGGGTCAGCACGGAGCTCTGTCCGTCGCCCACCTCCGTCACGCCGCCGCCGCGGGGCCAGAACATGAACAGGGCCACCGCCGCGATGAGCCCCAGGGCCGCCAGCATGATCACCGGCGGGCCCTTGCGCTTGCCGCCGCCCTTGGCCTTGGCGTCGCCCTTGCGGGGCCGCGCGGTGCGCGGGGGGGCGTCGTCGTCGGCCGCGGGCTTGGCGGCCTTGGCGGCGGCGGCGGCCGCGGCGGCCGCGGCGGCTGGCGCCGCGGGCGCGGCCGGCTCGTCGTCGTCCACGTCCTCGGCTTCGAACTCCTCCAGATCGTCGTCGTCCTCGTCGAAGTCGTCGTCGGCGTCCTCGTTGAGGTTGGGCAGCTCCTCGAAATCGTCCTCTTCATCGAAGTCCACGTCGTGGCGCTCCTCGCGGTTCACGAACTCCAGGGGCTCGTCGTCGTCACGGCGCGGGTCCTTGCTCCGATCGTCACTCATGGTCTGCACCTCCGTGCACGGCGGGCGCGTCGGGCGCCGCCAGGCTGCCGGCGACCGTGGCCGCCAGGGAAAGGACGAATCCCGGGATCATCTCGTAGAGCTGCGACTTCAGGACAGGCACGTTGTACCACACCAGCACCGTCACGGTGCCGGTGATCAGCCCGGCGAGCACGCCGGCGCGGCTGGTGCGGCGCCACCACAGCGACAGCACCAGCGGCGGCCCGAAGGCCGCGCCCAGGCCGGCCCAGGCGTAGAGCACCAGGGAGTAGACCAGGGCGTCGGCGCGCCAGGCCAGCAGGAAGGCCACCAGCCCAACCGCCAGCGTGGCCAGGCGGCTCAGGCGCAGCAGGGTGGCCTGGTCCGCGTCGGGACGGATCAGGCGGCGGTAGATGTCCTCGCTCACGGCGCTGGCGCTGGCCAGGAGCTGCGAGTCGGCGGTGCTCATCATGGCCGCGATGGCGCCGCAGATCATGATCACCGACAGCCACTCCGGCATGAACGCGGCGGCCAGCATGGGCATGAGCCGTTCCTGATCGCCCACGGCGCCGCCGGCCTGCAACGCCTCCGGGCCGTAGTGGGCCAGGCCGGCCAGCCCCACGCCCACGGCGCCCACGAAGGCGATCACGGCCCACGTGATGGCGATGATGCGGCCCTTGCGCACCTCGTCGGCGCTGGAGATGGCCATGAACCTCAGCACCAGGTGCGGCTGTCCCATGTACCCCAGGCCGATGGCCAGGCTGCCCAGCACCGCGCTGGTCGCGGCCCAGCCGGTGGCGCCCGGCGCCCAGCGCAGCACGTCGGGTCCGGCGGCCGCCAGCCGCGCCTGCACCTCGCCCAGCCCCCCCAGCTCGCCGATGATCGCCAGCGGCAGCACCGCCAGGGTGAACAGCATGATGATGCCCTGGACCAGGTCCGTCCACGCCACCGCGTAGAGCCCGCCCGCCGCGGTGTAGAGCAGCACCAGCACGGCGCCGATGAGCATGCCCGTCAGCGGCGACAGCCCCAGGTAGGCGTTGAGCACCTTGCCGGCGGCCAGGAACTGGGCCGCCACGTAGAAGATGAAGAAGAAGAGGATGATGCCCGTGGCCAGCAGGCGGATGGCGCGGCTGGTGTCGTGGAAGCGGGCCTCGAAGTAGTCGGCCAGGGTCAGGGCGTCCAGCCGCTCGGTCTCCGTGCGCAGCCGCCGCGCCACGGCGAACCAGCTGAAGGCGATGCCCGACACGCAGCCCACCGCCACCCAGAACGCCGACAGCCCCGACACGAACGCCACGCCCGGCAGGCCGATCAGCAGCCACGCCGATTCCCCGCTGGCCCGCTCGCTGAAGGCCGCCACCCAGGCGCCCAGCCTGCGGTCCGCCAGCAGGTAGCTGTCCAGGCTGCGGTTGAGGCGCACGGCGGCGCCGCCCACCACCAGGGTCAGCAGCACGTAGGCCAGGAAGCCGATCAGCAGGGGACTCATGCGGTCCTTTCGCCGGGATGGGGCGCGGTCCGTCGCGCCCGCCGACCATACCGGAGGCCCCGGCTCCGGACAAGGGGGAACCCCCGCTTGCGGCCCCGCCGCCCCGCCGCTACGCTGCCCGCGCACCCGAGCCGTGGAGGCCTCCGTGACCCGACCCATCCCCGTGGACGCCGTCGTCTTCGACCTGGACGGCACCCTGATCGACTCCGGCCGCGACATCGCCGTGGCCGCCAACCACGTGCGCGCCGCCCGCGGCCTGCCGGAGCTGCCGCTGGCCACGGTGCTGGACTTCATCGGCGACGGCGTGCCCGTGCTCCTGCGGCGCGTCCTGGGCGCCGACGGCCTGACTCCGGAAGACCGCGACCGCGACGCCTTCCACGCCCACTACCGCACCCACTGCCTGGACCACACGCGGCCCTACCCCGGCGTGGCGGACACCCTGCGCGCCCTGGCCGGCGTGCCGCTGCTGGTGGCCACCAACAAGCCGTCGGACTACACGGGCCCCATGCTGGCGGGCCTGGGCCTGGACGGCTTCTTCCGCCGCACCGTGTCCGGCGACGAGGTGCCGGCCAAGAAGCCCGCGCCGGACATGATCCACGCCGTCCTGGCCGGCCTGGACCTGGACCCGGCCCGCGTGGCCATGGTGGGCGACAGCCTCAACGACGTGCGCGCCGCCCGCGCCGCCGGCACGGTGGCCGTGGCCTGCACCTTCGGCCTGCGTCCGGCGGACGAGATGCGCGCCGCGGGGGCCGACGCGGTGGCGGAGCGCTTCACGGACCTGACGGAGATCCTGGCGCCGTCGTCCTGAATGATCCCGTTCGACGCCGTTCGACGCGTCCCCTTCCGACACCATGCATCATCGCAACCGTCGAAGGGGACACGACCCATGCGCATCCTGCCCGTCGTCCTGCTGCTGGCCTGCGCCGGCGCCGCCGCCGCGGCCACCGCCCCGGCCGTCCTGTCCGGAACCATCACCGCCGACGCCGAGCAGTTCGGCTCCAGCGTGGACGTACACGGCTCCACCCTGGTCGTCGGCGTGCCCAACGCCGACGTAGGCGCCAGCCCCTACCAGGGCCGGGTCTACGTGTACGAGCTCACGGGCGGCGCGTGGATCCTCCAGACCGAACTCACCGCGCCCGACGGCACCGACTACGACCAGTTCGGCTACGACGTGGCCGTGAGCGGCGACGTGATCGTGGCTGGCAGCGAGGAGGCCCCGGTGGGCCCGCACTCCAGCCGCGGCGCGGCCTATGTGTTCCATCGGAACGCCGGCGGTCCGGGCGTGTGGGGCATGGTCAAGAAGCTGGTGGCGCCCGAGGCCGTGGGGAACATCGCCGAGTACGGCCACAGCGTGGCCGCCGACGGCGACCTGATCGTGGTGGGCGCGCCCAAGGCGTACAGCGCGGGCCGCGTCTTCGTGTATGCGCGCGACGCCGGCGGCGCCGACAACTGGGGCGAGCTCGCCGACATGGGCATCGACATCTCCGACACCAACGCCGAGGTGGGCTACGCCGTGGCCGTACAGGGCGACGTGGTGGTGGCCGGCGCCCTGCGCCGCGACGCCAACCCCGGCCAGTACGACAACACCGGCGCCGTGTATGTGTACCAGCGCGATGCGGGCGGCACGGACGCCTTCGGCCAGGTGGCGCGGGTCCAGCCTCAGGACGCGCCGCTCTACAACATGCTCTTCGGGTCGGCGGTGAGCCTGGATGCGGGACGTCTCGTGGTGGGCGCCTTCGGCTACAGCGCGCCCGGCTCCGGCTGGGGCAAGACCTACGTGTACGACATGGGCGCAGGCCCGGACGCCTGGACGGAAGTCGCCGCCTTCCAGCCCGCCGACGGCAACGACTACATGTACAGCGGCCATGCCGTGGCCAGCCTCGCCGGCAACGTCTACACCGGCGCCGGCGGCCACGACGGCGAGCGCGGCAAGGCCTACCGTCTCCAGGACGACGCCGTGGCCCTGGCCTGGGGCGAGGCCGAGGCCTACACCGCGTCGGACGGCGCGCCCGGCGATTTCTTCGCCCACGACGTGGCCGCCCAGGGCGAGTGGATCGTGATCGGCGCCAACCAGGCCGACGGCGGCCAGGGCGCCGTGTACGTGTTCCCCGCGCCCACGGTCACCTCCGCCGTGGCCGCCGCCCCCGCGGCCGGCGTGCGCCTGCTGGGCAACCACCCCAACCCGTTCAACCCGTCCACGGAGATCCGCTTCGCCCTGGACCGGGCCGGCCCCGTGCGCCTGTCGGTGCACGATCTGCGCGGCCGCGCCGTGGAGGTGCTGGTGGACGGCGAACTCTCCGCCGGCGACCACGCCGTGACCTGGGCCCCGCGCGACCTCCCGTCGGGGACCTACGCCTACCGCGTGACCGCCGGCGGCGCCGCGGCCATGGGCACCCTGCTGCTGGCCAAGTAGCCCCTGGGCGGCGGGGGCCGGCCCGGCCTCCGCCGCCGCTCTTGACGATCCGTGGGGAGCGGGTATCGTGGCCGGGATCGAGCCGCGACCCCCATCAGGAGAATCCCATGGCCGCCACCGAGCCCCTCTTCACGCCCTTCGCCCCGTCGCCGGAGACCCTCCGCATCACCCCGGATCTCTGCCGCGCCCGCGGCCTGGACCGCTGGGCCCGCGACTTCTCCCTGGGCACCGCCGGCTACCGCGACCTGCTGGACCCCGCGGCCCTCTTCAACCCCGAGGTGCCCTTCAACGGCCTCAACGTGGCGGTCATGCTCGCCGCCCGCGCCCAGCTCGCCCTTGAAGAGGGCCTGGCCCACCTCCACGTGGGCGGCGAGGTGCGGCCCCACACCCAGGCGTTCATCGACCTGGCCGCGCGCATCTACGCGGCCCAGGGCATCACCGTGCATCTGCGTCCGCAGGGCGGCGAGCAGACCACGCCCATCTGGCTCTCCAGCTTCGGCGTGAACCACCTGGAGCTGGACGGCGGCGAGAACTTCACCGCCAGCCACAGCCAGAGCTACAAGGGCGGCTGGAAGCCCATGGACGACGCCGGCATGCAGCTTCTGGAGCTGGCCGGCCGCATCGCCGAGCGGGTGCGGTTCCTGGCGGAGCAAGCGGCGGACTCCGGGTTGGAGATCGAGCTGGCCGCCGCCGACGATCCCCTGATCCTGCGCGACTTCGACCCCTACCCGGCCTACGTGGACAGCCTGCGCGCCATCGTGCCCGCGGCGCTGTTGGAGGCGATCCCTCAGGCCTCGGCCCAAGGCTTCCACTGCTCCATCTGCACCGAGGGCGGCAGCATGGGCGCCGCGGCGCGCCGCGTGTTCGGCCTGCTGGGCATCGGCGTGGGGGAGGACGGGCCGGTGAGCCTGACCCACGAGCAGGAGTCGGACACCTACCACGGCATCGGCGTGCTGGACGGCGTGAACCACGGCGTGGACCCGGGCAAGTGGCAGATCTACAAGCACGTGGGCGCCCAGGACCGGCTGCGCGACCGCCGGGCCTCGCTGGTCTTCCTCTGGGATCCCGACGGCGACCGCTTCAACATGGTCACCACCGCCCCGGCCGCCCGCGCCGCGGACCTGGACGCCGCCGGCCTGGAGGTGGAGCCCCTGGACGCCGACCGCTGCCTGGTCTACTTCAAGCCCAACCAGATCTACTTCATGCTCACCGCCATGCGCTTGGAGGCCCTGCACGCGGCGGGCACGCTGAACGACGACGACTGGATCGTGGCCACCACCTGGCCCACCAGCCGCTCCATCGGCGAGCTGGCCGAGGCCTTCAACCGCCTCCACGGCACGGACCTCAAGACCTTCCGCGTTCCGGTGGGCTTCAAGTGGTTCGGGCAGCTGGTGGGCGACCTGGAGGAGCAGGTCCTGTCCGGCAGCGAGGAGAGCCCCACGGTGACCAGCGCCGCCGACGTGACCGGCGACGTGACCGAGTTCGGCCCGCGCCCCCGCCTGCTGATCATGGCGGAGGAGAGCGGCGGCGCCGCCCTGGGCCCCGACGACTGGCAGCTCTCGGTGGACGAGGAGCGCGCCACCCTGGCCATCAAGGAGAAGGACGCCATGCAGATCGGCGTGGCCTGCCTGGGGCTGGGCGCGCGGCTGCACCTGGAGGGCTCGAGCTTCGGCGAGTTCTACCTGGACCGCCTGGAGCGCTACGGCATCGTGCACCGCTTCTACGAGCGCCAGGACGTCACCCTGTTCGACGAGAGCCTGCGCGGCGAGGAGCGCGAGCAGGCCCGCGCCGCCGGCAACCGCCGCAAGCTGGCGGTGGTGGAGTTCTTCGCCGGCCTGGAGGGCCTGCGCCCCGCCGACGTGACCGCCGCGCTCCAGTCCCGCTGGACCGACGCCGCGGTGCCCCTGCCCGAGATCACCCGCTGCTTCCACGCCGGCGACGGCACGCTGATCGAGTTCCGCGGCGGCTGGTTCGAGCTGCGCGCCAGCGGCACCGACGCCGTGCTGCGCTACTACCTGGAAGGCCGCGAGGCCGACGGCGTGCACGCCCTGAACACGGCCCTGGTCCGCCTGGACATCGACGTCCCCGAGGAGAAGTCATGACCGACAAGCCCTACACCAAGCTCACCGTCTACAGCTCCACCTGGTGCGGCGACTGCCGCGTAGCCAAGAAGTTCCTGGAGGAGCACGGCGTGGACTACGAGCTCATCGAGATCGACAAGGACCCCGCCGCCGCCGAGCTGCTGGAGGCGAAGACCGGCAAGCGCGGCATCCCGTACTTCGTGCTGGACGACGAGCGCTGGGTGCGCGCGTACATCCCCAAGCAGGGGTTCGATCGGGAAGGGATGGCGGAGCTG
>ERZ795053.1494-NODE-1494-length-29650-cov-9.828755_pt1 | contig 29650 bp, 30 predicted proteins | sample MGYA00375137_ERZ795053 | MGnify/ENA primary metagenome ERZ795053 (study PRJEB30182, sample SAMN05720284) | activated sludge metagenome | isolation source: Anaerobic digester | place: Hong Kong | collected 2014-12-17 ...
AGATTTGAGATTTTAGATTTCTGATTTTAGATTTCTGATTCAAGATTTGAGATTTCAAATGAATGGGATCGATCGCGTGTCGTTTGGACAAGATAATGATTGCAAGTCGTCAAATTTACACGCAACAGAACGGCAACATGCCAATCCAAAAACGCCACTGCTGCTACTTCTGAAGCCTCTGCTTACTTTTGTCACTTTTCATTACATTTGCCGATAATATGTAATCATGGACCATCCAGCGATTTCCTTAGTGATTCCTCTCCTGAATGAAGCCGAGTCCTTACCGGAACTCGAGGCCTGGATCCGCAAGGTTGCCGAATCTCACGAATTAACCTATGAAATCATCTTCGTTGACGATGGAAGCACCGACGGCTCCTGGGAAGTAATCCAGGGACTCGCCCGGAACAACCCTGCTGTGAAAGCCATCCGCTTCCGCCGGAACTATGGAAAATCCGCTGCATTAAATACGGCTTTTCAAGCAACGAAAGGAGATGTGGTCATTACGATGGATGCCGATCTGCAGGATAGTCCCGATGAAATTCCCGAATTGTACCGGATGATTACCCAGGACGGATGGGACCTCGTCTCCGGCTGGAAAAAAAAGCGGTATGATCCCCTGTCCAAAACCATACCGACCAAATTGTATAATGCCGTAGTCCGCAGAATGAGCGGGTTAAAACTGCACGATTTTAATTGCGGGCTAAAAGCCTACCGCAATGAAGTCGTAAAAAGTATAGAAGTATACGGCGAAATGCACCGTTACATCCCGGTGATGGCCAAATGGGCCGGATTTAAAAAAATTGGCGAGAAAGTCGTTCAACATCAGGCCCGGAAATACGGAACCAGCAAGTTCGGATTGTCGCGATTCATCAATGGTCCTTTGGATCTGATCTCCATCATTTTCGTCAGCCGTTTTGGAAAGCGCCCGATGCATTTATTTGGCATGCTCGGGTTCTTGTTTTTCATCATCGGCTTCTGCATCCTGCTTTATCTAAGTATTTCTAAAATTTTCTGGGACACTACACACATCGCCGACCGGCCCCTCTTTTACCTGGGTATCCTGGTATTGATCGTTGGCTCCCAGTTGTTTTTAACCGGATTTCTGGCAGAACTGGTCACGCGCAATGCGCCCCAACGCAATGTTTATCTGGTCGCCGAAAAACTCAGGATATCGAACGAAATGGAGTCCTGACGATAAATCGATAACTTGCGGTCGGCCAAGTTTAATGTATGCATCTGAAGTCAATTCTCCCGGATCATCTGATATTGTGGTTGGAGCCCGGTGACAGGACCATGCTGCCGACGTCTATCGTAAGTCAGTTAAAAACCGGTCTCCTGGCCGGACCAGGTGCTCAAAAATATTGGCGTTCCCTGCAATTACAGTATCCATCTATCCACTGGCAATTGCTCTCCGGGGAATCCCTTGAACAGCAAATGATTTCATGCAACACCGACCGGCTCTGGTGGTACCGCCCGCATGCTGTCACCTATCACTGGGATCCATACATCTTTTACCAATTGACCGCCGGATTGGATGCCATACTGACTTTAGCCATTGAAGAAGCAAGCAATGACTCTCCGGGCATCGCCCTCAATCCGTTTAATCGATTGGGTACGAGAACGTCGCCATTCAATGTCTGGCGTCCACTCGGTTTGGGTTTGATTTCGAAAGAATGGATACGGAAAATTACGGTCGATCAAATATCCCAGGACTTTTCGGCAACCTTTCCGGCCGAATGGGATGTTGCCGGGATACCCCAACGCAGCCTCAACCCCATCCCTGGCAAGCGTGCACTCTTTCTCGACCGGGATGGTGTATTAAATAAAAGGCTCCCGGCCGATTATGTCAAGCATCCCGGGGAATTTGAATGGTTACCAAACACCTGGAAAGCCGTTCGGCGTTTAAGTACACGTTTTGATTATGTTTTCATTGTAACCAATCAGCAAGGTATAGGTAAAGGGTTGATGTCCAGTGACGACCTGGATGTAATCCACATGCAAATGCTGGATGCCCTGCGGAATTCCAAGGCAAGGGTTGATGGAATCTATCATTGTGCAGGACTAAGTTTTGAGAATCCTCCTTGTCGCAAACCCAATACCGGGATGGCCTGGGAGGCGAAAACCGCATTCCCGGATTTCAGCTGGTCACGGTCCTGGATGGCCGGTGATGCGATTTCCGATCTGATCTTTGGGCTACGACTTGGAATGCAGACAGCAGCCATCATGGAGCATGCGAACCAGAAGGTAGCCATGCTCTCTGACCGGATAAGTCCGGACCTTTATGCCTTTGCCCGTTCGTTTAAAGACCTCATATAGAGTCCGCCCGTATTTCGCGTTTCCGCCGGAATCATCTCCCCTCCACTCTATCAACCGGCATGAGGCATGCAAATGCTCGGGGACTAATTGTAAATTTGACCTGGCAATCGTTCAGATGACTTATTCGATTAAGGAGATTTATTATACCCTGCAGGGGGAAGGAGCCCAAACCGGCAGGCCGGCAGTTTTTTGTCGTTTTGCCGGATGTAACCTGTGGAGCGGACGCGAAGAAGACCGGGAGAAAGCCATTTGCCGGTTTTGCGATACCGATTTTTGGGGCACCGATGGTGTGCTGGGCGGTAAATATGATGCTCAAAAACTAGCGGCAGTCATTGCAGGACTTTGGCCGGACAGCCAACCCAACCGGTACGTCGTCTGTACGGGTGGCGAACCGTTGTTGCAATTGGATGCCGCATTGATCGATGCATTGCATGCTGAACAATTTGAGGTAGCAATTGAAACCAATGGGACCATCCCGATTCCCTTAGGTGTAGACTGGATCTGCGTCAGCCCCAAAGCCGGCAGCGAACTGGTCGTCATGCAGGGTAACGAACTCAAACTGGTCTATCCGCAAACCGGCGCGGAGCCGGAGCGGTACGCCCAGCTTAACTTCAATTCCTTCTATCTTCAGCCCATGGACAGCGCCCGGCGCGATGCCAACACGCAAGCCGCCATTCGGTATTGCAGTGATCACCCTCAGTGGCGGTTAAGCATCCAGACGCATAAGTATTTAGGCATAGACTAAAATATTCCTTTATTTTAGGATGGATTGAATGGTACCCATTAACTTCAACACATTAAATAAGAGCACAATATGTCCAGAGTCTTTACTTTCCTGTCCTTTGCAATCTTGGTCGTCATCGGTCCAAAAAATGTTCAAGGTCAAAACCTGATCCAGGCCGTACAATTGCAGCATTCCAGCGCTGCAGAGATTAACATTCTGATCCAGCTCACCGGGGATACCACCAAAGCCCTCTTCGGGGTTACCTCGTATGCGATACGGTATGCGACCACGAATGCGCAGGGCATGCCTGATACAGCCAGTGGATTTGTGGCCTTTCCGGATGCCGGAGACATCCCGCTGCCGGTGCTGTTTTATCAACATGGCACTGCTTCCAGCCGACAGGATGTACCCTCCCGTAATAGTAGTGAAGCACTGTTGGCGACCATTGCATCCTCCTTGGGTTACATTACCGTTGCCGCAGACTATCAGGGACTGGGCGATTCAAAAGGATTGCATCCCTATCTCCATGCCCGTTCTGAAGCCAAATACGCTACCGACTTATTCTTGTCCATCCTGCCATTCATGGAGCAACAATCTGTGGTAGCCAACCGGCAGGTTTTCATTACCGGCTACTCGCAGGGCGGACATGCAGCGATGGCTCTGCACCGAGCCCTGCAGGAAGATCCATTGCCCGAATCCTATGAGGTGGTCGCCGCCGCTCCCATGTCCGGGCCGTACTCGGTGTCCGGAGAGATGCTGCGCCGGGTGATGAGTCGCGAACCGTACAATTATCCCGGCTACGCCATTTATACGCTGCTCAGCTACAATTCGGTATACCATCTTTACGACAGCCTGCCTCAGGTACTTAAGGCGCCATACGTTCCGGCTGCGGAAGCATTCGCCCAGGAACAAATCACCATGACCAATCTGCACCAGGATTTGCTCGCTAGCTTATTAAAAGAAACCGGCTCTACGGTGGCAGCCGATCTGTTTCAGGATTCCATCATTGATAATCTGCACAACCCCAACAACCGGTTTCTACTTGCCTTACAGGAAAACGACACCTACGATTGGGCTCCTGAAGTGCCTACGCGATTGGTTTACTGCATGAACGACGATCAGGTAGTTTATACCAATGCATTACTGGCTGACTCCGTCATGCAGTCCAATGGGGCGGTCGATGTGGCTGCGGTCGATGTTTATCCGGCAGGGGATCACGGTGCTTGCGTGTTGCCGGCAGTTAAATTCACCATAGACTTCTTCAATCAATACCGCGAGACGACATCCCGGGCGGAAACATTCTGGGCGGAAGGGACCATCTACCCAAATCCGGCGCAAAGAACTGTCACCCTGACCGGATTGCCGGTGGGAAGTGTTTTGATCTTGCACAATGGGTTGGGTCAGGAGATCCTGCGCAAACATGTACCAGGTGATCAAATGCTGCTGCAATTGCCGGAATTATCCAATGGGGTTTACTGGATAACCATGGCCGGCCACCAAGGTCAGGCCACTAAAAAACTCCTCATCCTGCAAAATCCATAAATACGGGGTACTCCAATTTAGGCGAAGAAGATCTGTAGATTCCATATGCTCCATTAATTCCAGTGAATGATATGGCCGCCAGGCTTTTTAAAATTCCTGTTATCTTACTAGCGCCAATCAACCGTTATTCGTTCATACATGAATCTTCGACCAACTCTTGCCTTCCCACTATTCTGTTTAGTGACTTTGTCCTATTTGCTCATCAGTAGTTGTCAAAAACCGGACAAAAAGAAACCGAATGTACTTTTCATTTCCATCGATGACTTAAGACCGGATATAGGCGTTTACGACAACCCATTAATTCATACACCCAATCTGGATGCCCTGGCAGCCGATGGAATGGTTTTTCGGCAAGCGTATTGTCAGGCAGCGGTCTGTGCCCCTTCACGAGCCAGCCTGATGACCGGTCTACGCCCCGATTCGACGCGGGTGTGGCATCTGGGGGATAAATTCCGGGAAATCCACCCGGATATCGTCACCATGCCGCAATATTTCCACCAATTCGGTTACCATACGGTAAATATTGGTAAGATATTCCACAACTACATGCCGGATTCTATTTCCTGGGATGAGCCGGATCTGCGTCCCGCTCAATTTGCCCGGCCGGAGTGGTTGAAACGTGATGGGGAAACGTTTTATGTAAACGCAGAAACACAACGTAAACAAAAAATCAAACGGGATTCCCTCGTCCAGGTCAGATCGAATTATTACGCAGATGGGTACAACAACGGCCCTGCCTGGGAAGCCGAGGATGTGGAAGACACCCTCTATTACGATGGTGCCCAGGCCGCATTGGCAATGCGTACCCTAGACCGGCTGGCGCAACAAGACCAGCCTTTTTATCTGGGTATGGGATTCTTCCGGCCGCACCTCCCTTTTGCAGCGCCAAAAAAATACTGGGATTTGTACGATCGCAATGCCATTCCCCTGGCAACCAATCCATTCATCCCCGAGGATGCACCGGTGATGTCGATGAATTCGATGTACGAGCTGCGGGTATATGACGGCTTCTCTTACCTCAAACATCCCTCGGTATCCAATATTTCAGAAGACACTTCCCGCATCCTGAAGCACGGGTACTATGCCAGTGTCAGCTATGTGGATGCCCAGGTAGGTAAACTGATCCAGAAGTTAAAAGACCTGGGCATCTACGACAATACCATCATCATCGTGTGGGGTGATCACGGATGGAAACTCGGTGAGCATCATTCCTGGTGCAAGCAGACCAATTATGCCGTGGATCTCCAGGTTCCGCTCATCCTGGCGAGCCCGGATCAGCCTAACCGGGGCAAGCAAACCTATGCACTCACGGAGCTCGTGGACCTATTTCCATCGCTTTGCGACCTGGCCGGCATACCCAAACCCGGCTACCTGGAAGGAACCAGTTTCGTTCCTTTATTGGAGAATCCCGATCAGCCCGGTAAGGACGCCGTTTTCAGCCAGTTCCACCGCCGGCCACGCATATCACCGGACGGAGGGCGCTACATGGGTTATTCCATCAAAACCAAAGACCACCACTACATCGAGTGGTACCGATGGAATGCGGAGACCGGCATGCGCGGTGATTCGGTCACCTGTGAATTGTACGATAGCCTTGAGGATCCGAACGAAAACGTAAACATAGCAGTCAAACAACCAGCACTTGCATACCGGTTATCCAGGGATTTAAAAGCCGGGTGGCATGGCTGGAAAGAACAGACCAATTAATCGTGAGTATGCAGTGTTATCTTCCTGCCTGTACGTTGACTTTCTTCATCTTGATTGGATGCCTCAATCCGGTTATTGGGCAAACTCATTCTGATGGTAAACGCTATACGGATATCAATTATGGTGGCGATACCAACGTCTATCATCGTATGGATGTTCATGTACCTGACGATGGCAAAGAGCTCCATCCAGTCATCATCGTGGTATACGGCAGCGCCTTTTTTGGCAACAACCTGAAAGCCACAGGCTTTGAGACGCTGGGCCAATCATTGTTGAATGCCGGCTATGCCGTGGTTGCCGTTAACCACCGGTCCAGTCGCGATGGTTTATTTCCAGCTCAAATTCACGACCTGAAAGGAGCCATCCGCTATTTGCGGGCGAATGCAAATAAGTATCATCTTGATCCCACTTTCATAGGTATTACCGGCTATTCTTCAGGGGGACACCTTTCATCCATGGCCGGCACGACTGGCAACCAGGAATCTTATGTACTGGATGGCCTGACCATCGATCTGGAAGGTTCGATCGGTGGAAATACCGGCTATTCCAGCACGGTCGATGCCGTAGTGGATTGGTTCGGGCCTACTGACTTTCTGGTCATGGATTCCTGCGGAAGCGAGATGGTCCATGATGCCCCCGACTCACCGGAGTCACAGCTGGTCGGCGGGGCTATCCAGGACAACCGCTCACGCTGTCAGATGGCAAACCCGGCCACGTATGTTGATAAAACAGATCCTCCTTTTCTGATCCTGCATGGTGACAAGGACCCCTTGGTTCCGTGGTGTGAAAGTGAGATTCTCTATCAGGCTTTGCTGAAGGAAAACGTACCGGCAGAATTTATAAAAATTAAGGGTGGAGGTCATGGGCCCGGCGTAATTATCCCGGAGCATTTACAGTGGATGGTTGAGTTCTTCGATGCACAACTTCAGAAACAATAATGCCAACCAAAAGGAATAGTTACAAGATTTGTGATCAGTGGGAGATAAGTAATCAAATTCCAAATGGTCTTCCTCCTATTGCTGGGTACTAACTACCGCCTACTTAATTATATCGGATCGTGTCCACATAAAAAGGCTTGATGCTGTCCAGCTCATACAGCGTGACCAGACACTGAGGGTCGGCAGCCTGCCAGTCCAATTGCAGCGTAGCCATGTTCTTTTGCCCCAGGACCGGACCTTCCCGGTACTGATTCGGCTCATTGACTTCGGTGTACGAGTGGGTTAGCCCTGAAGCCGTCACTTCATATAGTGGCCAGGACTGGTGGGGCAAATCTTTACGGGCAATCTCAGCGATGTGCCGGTCACCTGATAACAGGATTACCGGATGTGAGGCCAGGCTGTCGATGAGGCTCAGCAGCCGCTGATGCGCCCGGGGGAAATTAGCCCACTTCTCAAAATATTGTTCTTCCTGCAGAAATTGGTAGCCCCCTCCGATCAATGCCAGCTCCCAGGTGGTATCCTGCAATTGCTGTGCCAGCCATTGCCATTGTTCTTCACCCAGGATATCACCTTCTTCATTGACTTCATAGCGCTGGGGACCTGAACTGGAAGGCTCGAGTGCATCCCGGAAATAGCGGGTATCCAGCAACAGGATACGTACCGGATGACCGTCACTGTTTATGGTATAATCCTGGTAAATACCTGCATGATGCCGTGCCGGAGCGTCAGACGGCACATCGAGAAAATCCAGCATCAATTCTTTACTGGCGTCTTTAAATGCAAACTCCTTACCACCATCATTAATGCCAAAATCGTGGTCGTCCCAGATACCGATGATGGGTACTTGCTGCCGGAATACAGCATAATGGGGATTGCTCTTCTGCTGGTTATACATGGCAGCCATCGCAGCACGATCATCGGTATCGGCATAAATATTATCCCCCAACCAGATCCACAGATCCGGATGCAGCGACGCGATCCGGTCCCAATAATCCTGGGCCAGATTCTGCCGGTTACAGGACCCGAACGCAATGAGGTGGACGTTGTCTTTCATCCCTTGTCCAACGGATGCAACGGCTTGAACAGCGGGTTTGCGACATGCATTACCAATCCATATAACAGTAGACAATACCAGGAAAGCAGCACGATAACCGACGGTCATAAACTGAATTTGCCGACAAAATACGAGGCACATCCATTTTGAACGAAAACAGACCCGGGAAATAGTTCAAATAAATACCAGCTTGCTCTATGCGCTTTACAGATTTCTCATAGCTTCCATCAGGCTGCTATAAATGTAGCTGGGATCCCGATGATGCCATCCCAGGTCAGAGGCATTGGAAGACTCTTCGGAGCCGTCCGTTTTTTCATAGATCCACCATAAATTTCCCCAGGGGTCTTTTATTCGGGCCATTTTCAGCTTGTTGTAAAAAGGGCTTACGTCCGTAATCAGCGTGGCACCATGAGTCAGGGCCCTATTTAACGTCCCTTGAATATCTTCCACGTACACCTGTAAAAACGCGGGAGTAAATGGCCAATCATTCTTGGAATCGGCAATTAAAAGCATCGCATCTCCAACCTGAATTTCTGCATGGATAATACTGCCATCCCGGTCTGGAGTCCGAACGCCTTTATTTTCTATTCCATCAAATACAAAGACTACAAAATCAATGAACGCCAAGGCTCCTCCTTTTATCAGGAGGAATGGATTGATGGTATTGTAATGCGGTGAATTAGCCTGATCTTGGGACATAGGAGACCATTTAAGCCGGAAATAAAAGCGGTTTTGAACTGGGCTTTTAGAGTACTTTATTCAAAACCGCTACTTGGTTTTATGCTTGATCAATTGCAATTAAGAAGCGGCCGCGGCAGCTCTGGCGCGAACTTCATCACCACTTGGTCCGTAACTGCCCGGGATGGGTACATCGAGGAGACGAAGGTATACGCCCATCTGAGCACGGTGATGTACTATCTGGCAGAACGTATGCCGGATGAACTCCAGTTTGTTGCTACGCTGGAGGATCATCTCACCCTGACGCAGCGTCCATTCGTCCTCCAGTTGGTCTTCCGAAGCATTTCTTAATGCATTCAAAGCCAGTTGTAATTTGTCTTCAAAAAATTCCAGCAGGTCATCGGTATTATCGTAAGCGGTGGGCTGGTATGGATTATTGGCAAAATCCAGTTCTTCCGTATTCAGGATCATATTCACCCAACCAGGCAACTCCGCGATATGATTCGCCAGGCGCACAATGGTCATACTCCTTTCATGGGGCTGCCAGTCGAATTTATCATTGGGTATCCGTTCCAGCATTTTGCGGGTGGTGATGGCTTCCTGCTGCATTTCATTTACAAGGACTTCTAATAGTTTCATTTCTTTTTATTTTAAGTTCACTTGCAAAGAAAGGCGGATGAATGACAGCCCTATGTCAGGAGCTTTTTACTTTTTTTTGCCGGACAATCATTTTTTCCGCCATATCCACCATATGATCGATCAGTTCCGGCGGTTCCATAACCGTAGCAAACGGTGCCATTTGCATCAACCAATGCGCAATGCGGTATATGCCGCTGACCATAAATGTCATCTCAACCAGCTCCCCGGACACGTGTTCCAGGATCAGTCCCTGTTTGTATTTCTCTTCCCGGAAATAATGAACAATGGACTTGTCAATCTGGACGACCACCCGGACGAGGCGTTCTTTACGTTGCAACTGTTCGAGGTAGGTCTTTAGCGTGGGGTGGTGGTGCAAATACTTCTTACCGGTTTCCCGAATGATCAGGATGCGATCGAGCCGGAAGGTGCGGTATGCCTGTCGCAACTGACAATAGGCGATCAGATACCAATACTCGTGGGAAAAATAAATCCCGACCGGTTCAATGTCACGTTCGCTGTATTCCTGCTTTTGTATGGTGCTGTATTGAATGTGGATGACCTCTTCGGAGGCTATGCTTCCAAGGATCTTCTGGAGAATGTTTTCCGGCTGGTCTTCGATGCTGCCGGACTGGCGAAAACTGCGGATGGCTATGTTATCGTCAATGTTTTCCAGGGTTTTCTTTTCAGGGATGTGCAGGACTGAACGGATTTTGATCATCGCCGACTGAATCTGCTCGCTATTGTGCTGATCGGTGGCTGTTTGGGCCATTTTCTCGGCGACCAGCAGGGCCATAGCCTCTTCCTGGGTAAACATTACCGGGGGCAGCCGGTAACCATCCATGATGGAATAACCTACTCCTGCCTCGCCATTGATGGGTACTCCAGCTTCATTCAGTGCCCGGATATCCCGGTATACCGTTCTTAATGAAATATCGAAACGTCGTGCGATGTCTTCCGCCTTAACCAGTCGCCTGGACTGCAGATGAGTGAGGATAGCTGTAAGTCGGTCGATGCGATTCATGTGGTCCTGGTGTGGGTATAAAATTAGGGAATCATTGCCACCTGTCAAGGAAACCGAGCCGGTAGAATCAAAGCCGATCCGACCCGGACTATTGGTGCCCTTTCCCCCGTGGGCCAGCTGAAGGACTCCCCGGACCACCCCACGGCCTGATCTCATCCGCATGAAAAATACCGGTTGATTTTTGAACACCAATCAATTTTATGTTTTCACCGGGATCCAAGGCGAGGATGGGTGCGATGAAAGCATCTTTAATGTCTACGGTCCACTTATTTCCGCCGAAATCGGACAGGGTCAGTTCATCATCGTTTACTGCTTCAATTTTTCCGGACAGCATCCCTTCCTCAGGATGAGACCAGATCATTTGTTTTCGCTCCTGGATGCTGGTATAATCAAAACCTGTCCGGTTGAATGCTGCCTCCAGTCGGGTTGCACCACCTCCAATAAAAACCACGATGCCGAGCAGCACACTTATTGCCAGGTTAGCTGAGATGAGCCGCAGAGGAGATATCTTATAGCCCCGCCAGGTATTTTTCAGGCTGATTAAAGCCAGAACAAGACCGACGATCATCATGGCTATCCAGATGAACGGCAGAATAGCCAGCAATAGCTCCAGATTGGAGTGGGAAATGTGTTTCACCAGATTAAAATCCGCCTGCTGGATGGCATACAATATGACTGAAAAAGCCATTGCACCGAAAACGATAGAAATGGCAAATAAGCTCCAAATGACCCATTCCCTCAACCGGTAGTACCACCGGGAGGTTGGTCTCAGTTGTTGTTTTTTGATCGATTGGATCATTTTATCTGCGGGGTCCATTTTACCTTATTTTGGTCGACGATTTTTTACAATATTTTGCCATCATTTGACGGGCGCGATTTAGCCGCGTTGCCACGGTACCTTCGGGAATCTTGAGGATATCCGAGATCTCCTCATAGTTCATATCTTCAAAATATTTAAGCAGCACTACCTCCTTGTATTTGTCCGGCAAGTCACCTATCGCTTGTTGTAACCGCTCCATCTGCTCTTCTCCGCTATCATCATACTGGAGGTCTTCGGTCAGCGTATCCGGAAATTGGTCCCGATCGTTCAGGGCAAACGAAATTTGCTGACCATGTTCTTTTCGCCACGATGAAATGACCTGATTGTGGACGATCCGGTACAGCCAGCTGGACAGTTTGAGCGAAGGCTGATAGGCATTTAGGTTTTTCCAGATTTTGATGAATGCATCCTGGAGCAGGTCTTCGGCTGCTTCCTCGGAATAGGAGGAAATACGCCGGATGTATTGGAGTAACCGTGGTCCATATCGCTGGTAAAGACAAGAGAAGTAATCCACTTGTTCCAGCGACTTGCGGATGATTTCCGCATCGGATAATTCAGCACATTGGGTTCCGGAAAGGATCATGATCGTGCACTTAGCCCTTAAATAATCCGCTTTTAAAAAAGAAGAAGGTAATTTGATTGCTCAAAGTTACCTTCTTCATACAATATCTAAAGATCGAACATCAACCGTTTCTACCGTTTCGCTGACCGGAATTTCCGTTCTGGCCTTGTTTTCCGTTATTCCCTTGATTGTTATTTTGTCCGGTACCATCGCAGGTGCCGTTGCCGCCATTGCCTTTGCGATTTCCGTTGTACTGTCCGGTTCCGTCGCAAAGTCCGTCGCAGAGCGATCCACCGCGTTCGGTACTACTTGCCAGGATGGACTGGTAGGTTTCCTCATCCAGATATTGAACGGTATAGGTGGCGTCATTCCATCCTAAATTCCGAACGAATGCCCTCAGGTGATTGCGGGATCCTCGCATTAATTCATTAAATACGGCCTGCACATCTTCATTATCAAGTGTGGGTTTCTCGAGCCAGCCTGCCAGATCTTTAATATCAAGATCTTCGATTGTTGCTCCTACGGTAAGGGCACTGACCAAACCTCCGGCACCTTGTTCTACTAAATCAACATATAGTTTAGCTAGTCCTTCATCGGCAAATTGCCCAGCTTCCATTCCAGCTACCGGATCAGGTAACTCATATTTGGATAACAAGCAACCGACGGCATCCATATGTTGCTGCTCGGAGCGGATGATATTGGTAAATATCATTTGATTGTACTGTTCATTCAGCGCCATGTATACATCTCGTGCAAGTTTTTCCTCCTGACGCATAAAGTTGAGGGCGGTAATTTCATCTGCGCTTAACGGGTCATTCGCATAGTTTTCAGTAAGACAGGTACATACTGCTGCAGGGTCCGCTCCCCCGCGGGCTTCCAGAGCAACCTGGTTGCTGACCGGATCTGCCAATACTTGCTTTTCACATTGGGTAAATACAATGCCTGTCGCAACAAGCAAGAGCAAGCGTATGGATTTGGATTTGATATTTGTTTTCATAACCTGGTGTTTTATCTATGTTCCTAATGTTATCACCAGGTACTACGCAACCCGTGAAATTTCCTTTCACTTTTTAAAAAAATTTTTCTGCAAGTATTGCAAAAGGGAGTTTATTCTCCTGCCGAGGTGCCGGAAGGCTCCCGTCCGGAAAGGTCAAACCCTTTCTGGATATAGGCATACAAAAGTACGAATGAAAAACCGGCAAGTAAGGCTGCAATGGTCGGCTGTAGGCCTGCAAGCCAGTCGTAAAGGCCATGCAGGATTGCGGCTACGAGGAGACCCGCTACAAAAAAAGCGCCCCTCCGGTCTTTGTTGATCCCGGAAAGTCCTATGAAATAGGTGAATATTCCCGCCCAAACGGCATGGCAAAAGACCAGGGACACCGATCGCAGCATGGTAATAACCATGGCTGACTGGACGCCGGACACCAGGCCACCCACTCCGTAGTCGCGCGTGAGGGAATAGGTCGAACTGATCGCATTGGTTCCGTAATTCAGGTTCTCAAAGGCAGCAAAACCGAGTCCGGAAAATAGTCCGATGACCAGCAGGGAACGATGATCGATGGTGGGATTCACGTATTTTAAGACTAGAATCACCGGTAAAGCTTTGCACAGTTCCTCCCAGATACCGACCTGGAACACGTAGCCGATCAGTGAAATGACGGGATTCGATGCGTCCGCTAAATCCAGATAAAAATCAGGGACAATATAGCGGTACAGAAACAGCAGCAGCCAAATGCCAAAAATGCCGGTAAAAAACAGGGAACCAATCGCCCAGATCCATGATCCTTCATCTTGGACAACAAATTTTTTAAAGATCACTCCCCAGACCAGGGCAAAAAAAAGAGCAAACAGGGTAAGCTGTGCTTCGGACTGGTCTATGGTGACAATCAGCAAAGGAATCATCCCTAGCAGGGTTATGCCCCAGAAAGTGAAGCTGCGGGAGAACCGCATAAAATTAGCCTGATCCAGGGGCATAATTTCCTCCCGGAAGGAGATGGAATGGAGATCCCTGGCTACTTTTTTACCGTGCTTCAATACCTGATCACTAAAAGAGGGTTTGGAGCCCGGCATTCCAGGGATCGTAAACGACTGCTGGCACTCAGAACAAACGACAGTTTTGCTTTCCGGGCTGGCCGCATAAGACTGAGTGGTTTTACAATGTGGGCACTGGATGTTAAGCATTTACCAGGGATTTACCACTAATTTAATCAGAATCAGCCGGATAAAAGTCTGGCTAGTTTGTTTTTAAAGCCGATTTAGCCGGGAATTAAGCCGAAAGCTTCACCTGGACAGCATAGGTCCATCATTGCATTTTAAATTATATCTTGTCTGAACAAACTGTACCAGGATGATCGATGTGGATTCGATCCGGATCAACTTTAGTCAGGATCAGCTGACCTTCATGAATATCTGTCTGGGGTTCCTCATGTTCGGGGTTGCCCTGGATATGACCATTGATGATTTCAAGCGCGTGATCAAATTTCCTAAGAGCACGCTGGTAGGTTTAACCTCCCAATTGATTTTGCTGCCCATCTTAACCATACTGATCATCAAGGTCTGGGGACCCGCTCCGAGTATTGCGTTGGGTATGCTCCTGGTCGGCGTATGTCCGGGAGGGAATATTTCCAATTTCGCGACGCATCTGGCGAAGGGCAATGCTGCGTTGTCGGTGACCATGACCTCCATTGTCACGCTGGCCGCTATCTTTGTCACGCCTTTCAGTTTTGAAGGCTGGGCTTATTTCCTTCCGGATACACAACCGTTGCTCCACCAGATCAAAGTAAATGCCTGGGATATGGTCAAAATCATTTTCCAGTTGATCCTGGTTCCCCTGATTATCGGCATGACCATGCATTATTACCTGCCCGGATTCACCGCTCGCATCAGAGCCTGGGTCAAAAGACTTTCACTGCTTATCTTCTTCGGATTTATTGTATTTGCCCTCTTGGGAAATATTGCCGCCATAAAAAACTATCTGTACATCGTCCTCGGCCTGGTCTTTTTCCACAATTCGTTGGCTATGGTTCAGGGCTATTACTTCGCTAAGTTAAACCGGCTCCCGGAAGCGGATGCACGCGCAATTTCGCTGGAAACGGGGGTGCAAAACAGCGGATTGGGGTTGGTGTTAATTTTTAATTTCTTTCCCGAGTTGGGAGGGATGATCCTGGTCGCAGCCTGGTGGGGTGTCTATGATCTCATTTCCAGTTTTTTGGTGGCTAATTACTGGTCACGAAAAAAAAGCCCCGAACTGGCGATTAAGACCTAAACCATGAATCCTTGCCCATTGCTCAGCCTTAAATTCATGCATTAGGCTTCGGTTTTCAGAATCTTCTCGTCAGGGAATGCATCCCGACACACCAAATCCGTAACTTCCAGACCAAATCCCTGAAGGCATGAAATTTTATTGGTTTACGATCTTTTACCTTGGCCTGGTAGCCTCTACGATGGCACAAACGCATAGTTCTTTTGCCATTCGCACCATCACTGCCGGAGTTGCCCTCCAGCGCGCGGATGACACGGCAACCCTCCGGGAAGCCATCCAATTTCTGAAAAAGGCCCGCGAACAATACCAGTCAGCAGGTTATACGGTCCAGACCATTCGCATTACCACCCAGCATTTATTTCTCCTGCGAAAAAATGAAACCGATGCGGAATTCCTGCAAAAACTGATGACCCTGGATCACTTGGCACAGCAGGAAAACATAGTCCTAGGCATGGGGTGGCTGCTCCCCGCCGATACCTACGAAGTTTCAGCAATAAAATTGGCTACCGAAATCATCGCCCAAACCCAGTCAATCAGTTTTACACTACCGATCTCACAGCGCGGAGTTGGAATTTATCCTGCATCCATACGCTGCTCGGCAGAAATAATTCAGGCGATTGCCAGGACTTCCGATGGAGGTGAAGGCAACTTCCGTTTTGCTGCGCTAGCTAATTGTCCGGGCGGGATTCCATTCTTCCCGGCTGGTTTTCATCAGGGAGAACGCAGCTTCGCCATCGGATGCGAAACACCGAACATTATCCGGGACATCTTTTCCAGTTGCAGCTGGGAGGATGCCGTCCCCTTGCTCACCAAAGCCATGGAATCAAAACTCCAGCCAGTAGAGCACATTGCCCTGGCCGTCAGCCGAGAATATGGCTGGCCTTATGATGGCATCGACACCTCACCGGCACCAGGACTGAATGCCAGTATTGGCGAGGGCATAGAAGCACTGACTAAAGAGCCATTCGGCGCTGCCTCCACCATGAGTGCCTGCAGTCTGATCACAACGACCATCAAAAACCTGGATTTGCGGCGCGTCGGCTATTGTGGATTGATGCTTCCGGTGATTGAAGATCCTGTCCTTGCCCAACGAGCCAGTGAAAACCGCTATACCGTCCAGGATTTGCTGTTGTTCTCGGCGGTGAGCGGCACGGGTCTCGATGTGGTGCCCTTAGCCGGTGAAACAACTGTTGATGAATTAGGTCGTCTATTGCAGGATGTCGCCTCCCTTTCCTTAAAATATGAAAATAAGGCGCTGTCAGCCCGTCTTTTCCCCATTCCCGGCAAGGCGGCCGGTGAGCAGGTTTCGTTCACCAATCCGTACCTGACCAGCGTCCGGATCATGCCATTGCATTAAAAGCGACTATTTCAACCGGCATTCGCATGGCGGGTAAACCATACAAATAAAGGCAAACCCAGCAGTAACAAGGCGCCACCAAACAGAGCCTGGATGGGCTTTTCAAAGAGCATATTACCCACGAACCAGGTGGAAATACCAATAAAAACAAGAGGGGTAACCGGAAACCAGGTGGTCCGGTAAGGTCTTGGGGTATCAGGCATAGTCCGGCGGAAAATGAAGATGCTTAACGCGCCCAGAATCATAAAGATCCAATCCATAAAGACGACATAAGCGATCAGGTTTTCAAAAGTCTGCCAAAACAGCACCAGAACGATCGCCCAGGAAGACTGTAATAGAATAGCACGCACGGGCGTACGGTATTTGGGGTGTATGTAGGCCAATCCCGGAAAAAACACCTTGCTTTTGGCCATCGCAAAATAGACGCGCGGCGCACTTAATGTATAGATAGAAATGGTTCCAAATATGGAAAGTACGATGATCAATGCAACCAGAAAGCCTCCAATTTTTAAAACCGACTCTACGGCATCTGCGGCGATAGCGGCGGAGCCTGCCATACGGCTGACCGGCAATAGGTAAAGGTATGCCAGGTTAGTAAGTACATACATGGCCGTGACAATCAACGCTCCGAATACCATGGCCCTTGGCACATTGCGCTGCGGATTTTTAGCTTCGCCGGCCAGGAAGGATGCATGGTACCAACCGCCGTAGGACCACAGCACGCCGATGAGTGCACCTCCAAACGCCGTAAAGCTGAATGGTTCGAAAGCAGCCGTCACGGAGGTCCCAGCGAATGGATGCTCGGTGCCCATCGCCAGCGCTATGGCCACAATGACCAGCATACCGATTAATTTCAGACTGGTAAATATGTTGGATACCCACTCGCCCATTTTAACCCCCAGGATATTGACGACAGTCAGCAGGGCCAGGACGATGACCGCTATCCAGGGGCGAAATGCGTCCTGAAATGGCCAAACAAACTGAAGGAAACGGGCGAAAGCCACACTTAATGCGGCCAGGGCGCCGGAGGTAACCACCGTTAAAATGACCCATCCGTAGAGGAAGGCAACGAGCCGACCATAGGCAGCCTTCAGGTAGATGAACACGCCCCCGGCATCCTGGAATAAGCCTCCTAGTTCTGCAAACGTAAGGGCTCCGGTTAGTGAGATAACCCCACCAATCAGCCAAACCAACAGGATCTGATGACTATTGCCCAGGTATTGCGCTATTTCAGCCGGTGTGATGAAGATTCCGGACCCTATACAGGATCCAACCGCGACCATGGTCAAACTAAAAAGGGTCAATTCTTTTTTTAAATCCGCCATGAATCTCAATCAATAAGCCAGCAAAAACGTTATCTTTTATAGAAAACCAGATTAGGACCACCGGTAACCCTGATCCGCTGTATGACTGCAAACTTAATAAAGCGCCTGGTCTTTTTATTTTATGGCTTGTTAAGCGCCACTGCAGGGTATGTGCAGAACATCAACTTTGACTTATTGCAAGGCCAGTCGTCGGTTAAGATCCCATTTGAACTCAAGCACAATTTCATTATCATCGACGTCCGTTTAAACGGTATTCTGCCGCTCCATTTCATATTTGATACCGGCGCCCAGTATACGCTGTTATTTAAAAAGGAGTATTCGGACATCCTGCGGATCCCTTACCTGCGCCGGATCCCCATCCTGGGCGCAGACCTCAGCCAGGAGCTGTATGCGCTGGTAGCCCAGAACATCACCGTAGATATTCCCGGACGCATTAAAGTCCGGAAAGACATCCTCATCTTTGAAGAAGATTATTTCCAGTTGGATGAATTGACCGGTATCTTCATCGACGGTATCCTGGGAGGAGACGCTTTTAAGCACTACGTGACCCAAATCGATTACCGCAAGCAGATTTTAACATTGACCAAAAAGGAGCATTTCCAGGAACCAGGGTCACATTATCACCGCATCCCCCTACGCCTCAAGGAAGCAAAACCGCTGCTTAATGCTACTGTGACGCTGGAAAACAACGCACGCGTCCCCGTTTCACTGCTTATGGACACCGGATCCGGCATTCCTCTCCTGCTGTATGCCAATACGCATCCCAACCTGAGCATACCGGAGAAAACCATCCTGGGTCAACTGGGCAAAGGGCTGGGAGGATACCTTCTGGGCTACATGGGTCGGATTAAACAGCTGGACTTACCCAGCAACCTGGAATTCACCAATGTATTGGCCAGCTTTCAGCGGCTGGATTCCGCCAGTCAGATTTTCACTCAAAACAACGAACGGAATGGGATCCTGGGCAATCAGGTATTGCGCCGTTTTGATGTGATCATAGATTATCCGGACTCAGTTTTGTACCTGAAGCCAACGCGTAGTTACAAACAGAAATTCAACTACGACCGCAGCGGTATGCTGATCTATGCCATTGGCCACAACCTGAAAGATTTTTATGTAAATACCATCATTCCGGGCAGTCCGGCCGAGGAAGCCGATATCCGGGAAGGCGATTTGATCCTGAAAATACGGGGACTCCCAGCCTCTCTTTTTGACCTGACCTCCATCAATCGGATGTTGATGAAACGACCGGGCAAAAAAATAAAAGTAACCATAGAACGCAATGGAGAACGGATGGAGAAGACCTTCCGGTTAAGAGATTTGATCTAAAGGAAACTACACGCTAATGTTAATTTTTTATTTGCTAATCCATGAAAAGGTGCTATCTTTGCCCTCCGTTTAACTGGATTGTAAAAACCATCAAATTATGTACGCTATTGTGAACATTGCCGGCCAGCAATTCAAAGTTCAGGAAGGGCAGGAAATTTTTGTGCACCACCTGGGCGGAGAAGCCGGTAGTAAAGTACAATTTGACGAGGTCCTGTTAGTAGACCGCGGTGAAAAAGTGGAGGTGGGTGCACCTTTTCTGAATGCCAAGGTAGAAGCTACTGTCATTGACCACGCAAAAGGAGACAAAGTCATTGTCTTTAAAAAGAAACGCCGGAAAGGCTATCGGGTAAAAAATGGTCACCGCCAGCAGTTTACCAAAATTAAGATCAATTCCATCAACGCATAAAAGCAAACAAGCATGGCTCATAAAAAAGGAGTTGGTAGTACGGACAACGGGCGCGACAGTAAAAGCAAACGCCTGGGTGTAAAGTTATTCGGAGGCCAGTTGGCACTTGCCGGAAACATCATCGTACGTCAACGCGGAACCAAATTTCATCCGGGTATCAACGTTGGAATCGGAAGAGATCATACCTTGTTTGCTCTCACCGATGGTACCGTTGAATTTGTAACCCGTCGCCTCGACAGGACGTTTGTAAACATCGTTCCTTTCGAGGAAGTGGCTGAAACCGTAGCACCTGCAGCCGCCGTAGAAAAAGCACCGAAGGCGGAACCAAAAGCCCCGGTTGCCAAAGAAGAACCGGTGGTTACTCAGGAAGCTGCGACCGCTGAAGAAGAAGCATTTGATACCGAAGCAGGTAAAGCATCCCTTCTTAGTGCCGTAGGGACTGCCAGTCCGGACGAAAAAGACGATCTGAAAAAGATCAAGGGCGTAGGACCGAAACTGGAGGAAATGTTGAATTCCATCGGTATCTTTACCTTTGCACAGGTCAGTAAGATGTCCAAAGCAGAATATGATCTGGTAGATAACCTGATCACCGCTTTCAAAGGTCGTGCAGAACGCGACGAATGGGCAGCACAAGCCAAAGAATTAATGGGCTGATCGAACAGCCAGCAAAGCATACAAAAGCCGTTATCCTTCAGATAGCGGCTTTTTTTATTGGACCCGGCGATCTTTCCATTGGTATTGCTTACCTGCAATGCTATACCCGGCACTAATCAATAGTAATAGGGCATGCATGGGTTGAAGCCATAGACTTTCCACCCATGAGATGGGTCGGTCCGTAATTTTTCCCAGCATACGGAGCAGCCAGGTATCCCAAAACCATTTTATCCCCAGGAGGAGGCATCCAGCAAGTGCCAGCACCGGCTTCCAGGCTATTCCCGCAACCATGAGCAGCCAGGGCATCCAGGCGACAACTAACAGAAATGCGCCTAACACCCATATCCCCCATCCTGGCAAAGCACGTAATTTCGTGGCCCATCGCTTCCGTTGTACCAGCAATGCAGACCAGGATTTCATCGCAGGAGTCCTGACGAACGCGCTGCGATCAGCTACAAATCCTCCGGCATATCCCTGTTCATGCAATCGCCGGACGAGAAACAAATCATCCCCGCTGGCCAGCGATTCCTGACGCCAACCTCCGGCCCTGATTGCTGCTTCCCGCGTCAGGAGGAGAGATGCTCCGTTAGCCAACAGCCACCATCCCCGCTCCCACCCCAACCAGGTGATGGCCATCATCGCCACCATATCCCAGTGTTGTAGTCGCTGGACCATGGCATTTCCCGTTAGCACCACACCTCCCGTAGCAAATTGCCAATTCTTTAACACGGCCCAGCAGACCATCTGCCGGATCCATCCCGGGCCTGGAAGGGTATCTGCATCGGTACAAAGGAGCCATTCGGCGGACGATTCCTGTAAGCCGGCCTGTAGGGCTGCCTTCTTTCCAACCCTAGACTCCGGCAAATCGATTAAACGCTGATCTTTCCGGCTGATCTGTTCCCTCAGGAAAGCGTCGCCCCCATCTGTCGAGTGGTCATTGATCCAGAAGTAATTGACCTGCCAGCCGGCCGGTATATCCTGCCGGGCCAGGGCATCCAGCAAGCCAGGAAGCCGGGCAATTTCATTTCGGAAAGGAATGAGCACCGTAAGACTCGTCCTCTCCGTAGTCGGCTGCGTTTGTTGCCGGCGTAAGGCTGGCACCACACGCATCAGCTTGCCGACAAACCAAAGGTATACGACGAGTAAAATCAGACAGAGAAAAAAGAGAAAAGTCAAGCTGGGTCAGGATTCATTCTCAAAATAACGGTCGTAGGGCGAGGATTTTTGCTTTTTATCCATCTGCGGTAATTCAAATGAATCGGGCTTATCGTCATCCAGGATTTCGTAATCCGCCAACTTCCCTTCCACAGCTTCACGCTCAGCACGCGACATTTGATCCACTTTGCGATCCAGCATAGCCTTGGCGAAAAGTACGAAGGCGACGATTGGGAAACCAACCACCGTTAGGATGATGGCAACAATGCCCATGATAGGATTTTGCTTCAACAAGTCCCAGAGCATCTTAAGGTACCCGACCACCACTTTATACCGCAGGATCAGGGTCAGAATAAAAAGAATGGGGGCCACCCAGGTCAGGATAGTAAATATCCCGCGGGCAATAAAGAACAGGCCGATTACCATCAGAACCATGACGATCATACCGACCCAGAAATTGGAATTGAACCTCATTGTGATCTTTCGTTAAGAAGTGATTCTATTTAGGAGAACCTAAATTGCTGTGCCACAATTCACGATCAAGACCCTAAATTAATGGATTAATCACGTACTTCTAAGCAAAAGCCGACTTCATTCCCTGGTTTCTCAGGAGCGCACCCCAGGCCTCATACAATATAAGTCCGCAACCCGACCAATTCCCTGGTTTCCGCGTCTCCCTGACAATACGAAGCCAGGATCGCAGTTCTTCTAATATTCTTCAAATCAATTTAAACCAATGAAAATGAAAAAGTTAATCTTTTCATCATGGTCATTATTCACCATGTTAATCTTTTTATTTACTGCTTGTCAGAAGGACGAACTCGTACCGAATAGTGCCACGGATGCATCGCTGGAAACCCGCAGCGGCTACGCTTCAATTGGTACCGGACAGGTATATACCATGTCCAATGATGCTTCGGGGAATGAAGTCATTGTCTTCAGCCGCGATTCCCGCGGATTCCTGCAGCCCTACCGCTCCTTTCCAACCGGAGGTAGTGGGAATTCAGGTGGTCTGGGGTCGCAGGGAGCCATCATCGTTCATGGTCACTTTCTATTCGCGGTTAATGCCGGATCCAACACCATTACTTCATTCATCATTAACGGCTCCAAATTGCAATTGATTGGAAGTGCGGATTCCAAAGGGACCATGCCTATCAGCGTGACCGCCTATAAGGATATCCTCTATGTTGTGAATGCCGGGGGTGACGGAAATATTGCCGGATTTGATATTAGTCCGCAAGGTGAATTGTCCTACATCGAAGGATCGATGAAGCCCCTTAGCTCCAGCGGAGTAGCGCCGGGTCAGATCTCGTTTAACCCCTGGGGAACCTACCTTGTCGTTTCAGAAAAAGCATCCAATATGCTCACCGTCTACAAGGTTAACAAGGAAGGGATGGCCTCCGCACCTTCCTCTTATCCATCTGCCGGGATGACGCCATTTGGATTTGGCTTTACGCAACAGAACCGGATCATCGTCTCCGAAGCATTTGGCGGAGCACCAAACGGGAGTGCCATGTCTTCTTATCAACTGGGTACTTCCGGCAGTGTATCGACGATCAACGGCCCGGTTTACACCCATCAGACTGCTGCTTGCTGGGTGGCGGTTACTGACAATGGCAAGTATGCGTACACCACCAATTTTGGCTCCAACAACGTCAGCGGCTACCGGGTGGGTTCCGATGGCGCCATCGAGTTGTTGAATGCGTCCGGAATCACCGGAATGACCGGCGCCGGTCCGCTGGATATGGCCATGAGCCGCAATTCCCAATACTTGTACATTTTGAATGCCAACGACGACAACCTGACCATGTTCAAGGTTAATCATGACGGTAGCCTGACGAACCTGGGCAATATCGGGCATCTCCCGGCGTCAGCAGTTGGTCTCGCGGCGCGTTAAAAAAACACACACCACCTTCTTTCCAATCCAATCAATTGGTTTGAGACAGGTCAGCATCCGAATTGGGGCTGGCCTGTCTTAATTTTAAGTAGTAAGTAGCCAGTAGCCAGACATTCGGACTTAAAGAATTTGTAACCTACAGCTTGACGACTATTAATTACAGAGCTTTGAACATACTCCGGAAAATCAAAAACCCGTGTTCATCCCTTCCTAAGCTGGCAAACAGAACAGACCTTCGGTAGACGGGCCCATTCACCGGTACAGTCGAAATGTTTATAGGTTAATTGCAATTATTAAATTATTATTTGTATCATTGAAATGACTTTTGAAGTCATTATTGAGATATGAAAAGTAAGAACATATTAAGTCAATCAGCCAACGTATTGAACCATTTTAACTCGAAGAATCAACAGTGTTTTGAGCATATTGAAGTCTTCCAACTTCTCAATTCAAAAGATGAAAATAGTGTGTTAAAGTTATTAAGCAACATGGTAAAAAGAGGTCTTCTGATGAGACTGAAGCAGGGCTTGTACTACATCATACCTTATGAGCAAGAAGCCAGTTCTTTTATGCCTGATTGGCATTTGTTAGCTGAGCACTTAACCAAAGGGACAGATCACTACATCGGATACTACTCCGCAATGCAAATACATAACCTGATTACTCAGCCTTCTTTGAAAGAGCAAATTGTTGTAGCTAAACAACTCAAACCATCAATATTGAAAATCAGAAACGTAAGCTTTCAATTCATTTACCATAATGCCGATCACTTCTTTGGAGCTAAGAAAACCTGGATTAACAGCTTCAACAAAGTCCTATGCTCTGACCTTGAAAAAACGATTATCGACTGTTTATTTAAACCAGACTATGCAGGTGGCATCGTTGAAATAGCTCGGGCAATACATATTTCAAAAGACAAAATCAAATTCGACCAACTGCTTGAATATGTTCAAAGATTCAGATCACAAGCTGTCATTAAGCGATTAGGATTCCTGCTTGAAACACTCGAAATAAACTCAGGCATTATAAACCAGCTTCAAAAAACCAAGACGGCATCTTACGTTCTTCTAGATACAGAACTTCCGAAATCTGGTAAAATGATTAGCCGCTGGAGCATCCAGCAAAATCTGGAAACTGAAACCATTAAATCTGCTATCTACACATGATTAAACCAGGCGAAATACAGAACAAGGCTCGTGTAGTTGGTGTAAGAGATCAGCAAATTGAGAAAGACTACATCCTTTCGTGGATTTTGCAGGGCATTGCTCAACACGAGCATTTATCCAAAACCCTAGTCTTTAAAGGTGGAACCGTTCTCAAGAAGGTCTATTTTGAAGACTACCGCATTTCGGAAGACCTTGACTTCACTTTGTTAAACAACGAGATTTCCAATGATAAAATATTCAAATGGTTTGCAGAAGTCTTTGAATACGTTCTTGAAGAAGCCAACATCTCGCTTGAAATCATTGACAACAACGAACATGAAGATGGAGGCATCAACTTTTACATCAGTTATATAGGTCCACTTGGCGGGTCAGGTGCTAATAAGAAAGTCAAAGCGGATATCTCACGAAGTGAAACATTGGTTTTTGAACCCATCAAGCATAAAGTCTTTCTTGAATACACAGATCAGGAAGACCATGAACTGCTTTGCTACCCGCTGGAAGAGGTGCTTGTAGAAAAAATGAGGTCTGTGATGCAACGCATGCAGGCGCGTGATTTTTACGATATCTGGTACCTTTTGGAAATTCATGGAATGGATGTCGAATTCTGTGTAGCAGAATTCAGAACCAAATGTGAAAGCAAGGGAATTGACCCAGCTGAATTTCACAACAAATTGGAACAACGACTACCTCAATACGAAGGTCGTTGGCAATCTTCCATGGCGGATCAAATTAAGGATTTGCCGGATTTTGGTACGGTGGAAAGACAGGTGATGCGACACTTTAATAAAATTGAATTGAAATGAACATCACCCAAATTAAAAGTGAACCATTTCAACAAAAAAATCAATCATTTGTGATCTTGGTTTGGCACTTGGGATACCAAAACCTTCCTACTCGATGCTCTTGAGGGCAATTTGAGTTTTCTAGCCTTTCTCCTCCCTCAACTCCGCACCCGTCCCTGCGCCACCGTCTGCACCAAAAAGATACCCAGGCCCGTCATGATCGACACATCAGCCAGGTTAAAGATGCCGGTTTGAAACAAGCCGAAGTCAATGTGCAGGAAGTCCGTTACCGATCCAAAACGGATGCGGTCATACAGGTTTCCGATGCCTCCGCCGAGAATGAAGCCGGTAGCCAACACGGCAATGAATGGCAGATCACGGCGACTGACCAGCCAGCCGAGCCCACCCAATAGCACCAGCGTAGGAAACAGGGTCAACAAAATGAAACGGTATGGATTGCCCAGCTGGTCACCCATGCTAAGAAAAGCCCCAGAGTTCTCCACCTTGGTCAGCGTTACGTGATTCTGAAGCAATGGGATGTATTCCTGGTACGCCACATGATCCCGGACCAGATGTTTCGAAACCTGATCACAACCTATATTAATCAGGATGATCATCAGAATGATCAGAATATGGAAGCGGCGTTCTCGTAACATAGGTCCTTATTTTTCACAATAACAATCTACCTTCCAACAGAATTTCGTGCTTGTCAATAAAAAAGGAGGCCGGTGTCAGGACCTCCCTGGGATGTTCACATACACATCTGGCACAACGAAAATAGACTAATTCAAAACCTTATCATGGTTTCCTGTAAGCTAACGCTTCTCGGTGAAATTGTGGTATGGCCCGACTTGATATTATGATTTTATTAGGATTAACCCACTCCTGCCCCCTGCCCATCATGCGACCGAAAGAGATGGAGGTCACAGATAAAAGTAACTTCTGGTAGCGATCTAATTGCATATTCAACTTTTTGTTACATTTAGGCCATGAAGAGAGTCCTGGCTCTATTACTGGCTTTTATATTGCTTGCTCTAAGCTGCAAGGACCTGATCATTTACACCATTTACCAGCTGGACCAGTCCTTTATCGTTGAGAATTACTGCATCAATAAAGACCGTCCGGAGCTTCTCTGCTCGGGCAGATGCTTTATTGAGCAACAGATCACCCTGGACAAAAACCAAAAAGAAGACTCGGCAGGAATTCAGACCCTCTTAAAGTCTTCTCCATCCGAATATTATCAGCATCTGATTCCATTCAGTCTGATACCTGTTCGGAGTCACTTGAATCAGCTGGTTTCTAATAACCCGGAGCTTCCGATGTCCCTGTACCAGGAAGATGTATTCCATCCACCCATTGCCTGACCACGGATAGTTCTACCCCACCCTTTCAAAAACAAAATCTTTAGTGGTCATGACCAGAAAAATTCTTCTGGTTGTGTTCTTCTCCATGCAGGCCATATCCAGTTATGGTTGCGAAAGTTGCGGATGTAGTTTCAGTGGTCTAGGTCTGGGTATGCTTACCGGGTTTAACCGTACCTATGCAGGACTCAGCTACCAATCTGCCGGATTCGCCAGCGCAGAAGGGCACAACCCTACTATACACGATCAAATGCAGCTGCTCGAGCTGTCCTTCCGCTACCGGATTAACAGCCGTTGGCAGGTTCAGGCAGTTTTGCCCTACCGGCATAACCGGCGTACCGAGCCCGGCTTCACCGGACTTAAACAAGGCATCAGTGATGTATCCATGATGGGTTTTTACCGGTTTATTAATCAAAAACAACTTGGCAAAAGCACCATCCTGTCTCTGGATGGGGGCGCCGGCTTCCAGGCCCCGACCGGACAGTATGAATACGACCTGGTCCACCGGCAAGGATTACCGGATAATTTTTCATTGGGCTATGGGGCGTGGGCACCCGTCATACAGTTGAATGCAGTATTGACCAGAGGCGATAACGGATTAATCACCACCGGTCAACACATTCACTACCTGCTCAATCCTCAACACATAACTTTTGGAGCCCAGACATTTATCCGTTCGGTTGCATTCCATAACATGATCCTATCCAATGGATGGGTATTGACACCTTTTGCAGGTTTCCAGGCTGAAATGCAAGGCTGGAACTACAATGAAGAAGGACTGAAAATGACCGATACCAAAGGCTACGCGTGGTCTTTACCGCTTGGAATCAGCATCGATCTCCAACCACTGGTCATCAATGCTTCCACCACTATTCCGCTGGAACAACAATATGCCAACGGAACCCTGGAAGCCAAATCAAAAATCCAATTACAATTCTTATTTGCTTTTTAAAATCATGAGCTATGAATCGTATAAAAATCATCAACAGCCTTTTATTCCTCCCGCTAATTCTGCTTACCGGATGTAAGAAGGAAGAAGTGGTAGACACCAAACAACCGGGAACGGTCGAAATCGAATTTGACAATATTGCACTGATCAATAATGTGCCAATTCAACTTCAGCTAGCCAGTCCGGGTTCTACGGAATACCCGTACGAAAATGCCATGGGTCAGCAATTCAACATCAATCTGCTCCGGTACTTCATCAGCAAGATTGAATTAACCGGACCCAACGGAGAATCATTTACAGATCCGGTCAGTGCTGCTGCGGCTGGCACCAAAGGGTACTACCTCATCGATGAATCGGATGTCAATTCTCAATTTGTTCAACTCAAAGACGTACCGGCAGGGACCTACACCAAGCTAACCTTTACACTGGGTGTTGATGTCGACGGCGTCCAGGAAGGTGCCGTAGGAGGCATCCTGGATCCGGCCACCAACCATATGTTCTGGAACTGGAATTCCGGATACATTGCTGTAAAAATGGAAGGCCAGTCTGACGCATCCAATGGTGGAGTAAGTGGAACGGAGACTCTGGAGGGCGGATCTGATCATGGCATCGCTTATCACGTGGGCGGATGGAAGGACATTCCCAATTCTGCTTTTGTCTACAACAACAAACGCATGTCTTTTGACTTTGACGTGGATCTGAAAGTAGAGCGGCTCGAGCAACCCCACGTCCATATGTATTTCGATGTTTTAAAACTCTTTTCAGGTGTTAACAGCGTCGATTTTACCGGCAATCACAACATTCACAAGCCCATCGACGGCGTGCCGGTAGCGGAAAATATGGAACACGCCTTCCAATATGATCACATCCATCAATAATTTATTCTTTCAATTCCGATGAGGGCTGGCCTCCGGTAATACAGGAATATCCGGGGGCCGGCATTTTAGCCAGCGGTAATAACCGATGATCATGAAAAAAAATATAAGCCTTAGTCTTGGTGTCCTCCTCCTCTTACAGAGTTGCGTCAAAAACCCACTCTCCGGGCCGGATGACACATATGCTTTTAGGATGCCGGACTATTTTCCGGAACCTACCTATACTTTCGCCAACAACCCAATTACCCGGGAAGGATTTACGCTGGGTAAAAAATTATTTAATGATCCCCTCTTATCCAGTGATAATTCCATAGCCTGTTCGAATTGCCATGTTAAATCGGTTGCATTCACGGATCCGCAGCATCGGCTCAGTTTAGGTGTCGATGAGCGTGCAGGCATCCGCAACGCCCCCTCCATCGTCAACATGGCCTTCATGCCTGAATTTTTCTGGGACGGCGGCGTCAATCACCTGGATTTTGTGGCCATCAATGCCATCGAAAACCCTCTGGAAATGAATGAAAAATTAGGTCATGTAATTGCCAAATTAAACGATGACCCAGATTATCCGGCATTATTCAGGAAAACGTTCGGGATCCAGGATACCATTACCAGTCCCTATTTTTTACATGCCCTTTCCCAGTATATGCTGTTACTGGTATCGGACCGGTCCAAATACGATATGGTTCAGCAAAACAAGGCAACATTTACCGCTGCTGAATTTGCAGGTCAATCTGTCTTTGAGAATAAGTGCAGTTCCTGCCACCCGGCTCCGCTCTTTACCACCTATGACTACACCAACAATGGCCTCGATACGGCTTTTGAAGACCTCGGTCGAGGAAGGATAACCGAGGCAACCATGGATCAGGGGAAATTTAAGATCCCTACTTTGCGGAATGTAGCATTGACGTCACCTTACATGCACGATGGTCGTTTCAAAACCCTGGATGCGGTACTCGAGCATTACGATCAGCACATGGTCCTTTCTCCATCGCTGGACCCACTATTCCTGCAGTCCGACCCGCCGGGTATCCGGCTTACGGCCGATGAGAAAGAGCAACTTAAAGCCTTTCTACAGACCCTGACGGATTATGAGCTATTGAAAGATCCAATATTCTGATTGCCCTCCAATCC
>ERZ795053.1501-NODE-1501-length-29592-cov-8.369300_pt1 | contig 29592 bp, 26 predicted proteins | sample MGYA00375137_ERZ795053 | MGnify/ENA primary metagenome ERZ795053 (study PRJEB30182, sample SAMN05720284) | activated sludge metagenome | isolation source: Anaerobic digester | place: Hong Kong | collected 2014-12-17 ...
TCCCCTGTATCCCCCGCGCCCGCCCGAGCTTGGAGCGCAGGCTGCCGGGCTCCTCGGTGGAGCTACGGAAGGCCGAGTACTCGCGGTAGCCGGAGTCCTTCTCGCTGAGCGAGCGTATCAGGCGCGCGATCGAGTACGCGTTCCACGCGAGCGCCGCGGCCGCCATCGCCCAGTCCCACCACGGTATCGAGCGGAAGTAGTCCGGCCTGGTCGCCAGGCACATCGCGGAGGCGGCCGGTATGAGCGCGGCGCAGGCCGACGAGACGGCGTGGATCGCCGCCGCGATCGGCGATCCGGGGTCGGCGACGATCGGGAGCCTGCCGCGCAGGAAATAAGCGGCGATCTCCCATAGGGCTATGGCGACGAGCAGCCAGGCGGCTACGCCGGCGGCTATGGCGTAGCCGCCGGCCCCGGCCGCGGCGAGCGCGGCGCCGGCCGAGAACGCCGAGGGCCGCGACGCGGCGAGCGGGACGACGAGCCAGGCCGCCACCATGGCGGTCCAGGCCCAGCCGGGCAGGAAGCTGAGCGCGTCGTTAGGGCCGCGTCGTTCGTTCATAGAGTCTCCTCCGTCGTCGGTCTCAGTACTGGTCGAGCAGCTTCTGCTTGTCGCGGGCCTTCTCGAGGTACCCGGACGCGTCCTCGTAGGCCGGGTCGACGGCCACGATCACCTCGAAGGCGGCGACCGCGTCCTTGAAACGCTCCTCGCGGTAGGCCTTGACGCCGGACTCGTAGATCGGCGGCAGGGCGGCTCGTATCTTCTTGCGCCGCAGGTCGAGGGAGCCTCGCTGCGACGAGGTCGCCGCGGTCCTGGACAGCGACGCGACGAGGCGCTGGGCGCGCGCCAGGTCGCCCTTGGCTATGTAGGCGTCGAGGTTCTTGAGCCCGGCCTCGAAGCTGGCGCCCCGCTCCTCGGCCTCGACGGCGTCCTTGATGCGCTTCTGCAGCGCCACGGCGTCCGCGCCCTTCTGGACGGCCAGCGCCTTCCTGACCCGGGCCTCGGCCTTGGTCCATTCCTTGCGCGACTCGTGGTACCGGGCCCAGTCCAGGTTGAGCGAGTACTCCGCCTTGCCGATGTCCGAGGAGAAGGTCCGCCCGATCTTCGAGTCCAGCTCCTTGACCACGGCCAGCACCGATTCCGCCTCGTCGAACCGGCCTTTCGCCGAGAGCTCCTCGACGCTCCCGAGCCGCTTCTCGACGATGCGCGCTATGTCCGATCGCAGCTGGCGATAGGCCCTGGTCCCCTCGACGTCGCGAGGCTCCACGTCCGTGGCCCTGGCTACCAGGTTGAAGGCCTGGATGTAGGCCTTCTCCTTCTTCGCGTCGGGGGCGTCGGCCGTGACGCCGACGCGGACGGCTTCCGCCTCAGTAAGCCTGGCCGCGACGAACGCGGCCCTGGCGTCGGCCGTCGACTTATGGAGCTTCTTCGCGCCGTCGTCCTGGGGATAGATGTCGAGAGCCCGCCTGACCGCCAGGAGCATCGCGTACTCGTCGTCGGGGCTGCGCTTGGGCTTGGCGAGCAGGCCCTCGGCCTTGGCCATCGAGCTCGAGAAGCGGCTGGCCCTGAAGTCCTCGACGAGGGCCAGGTACCTCGCGGCCTCGGCGTTGCCCGGATCGTAGCGCAGGGCGGCCTCGAACAGGCGCTGGACCGACGCCGCGGCCGCGACGTCGCCCTGGGCGATCAGGCGCTCTCGGTACTCGTCGACGCCCGACGCGGTCAGTGCCTCCGACTGGTACGACGAATCGACGCTGAACGCGACGAGGAAGGGGTCGCCCAGCGAGGCGCACGAAGCGCCGAGGATACAGGCCGCCGAGGCGGCTAACAACGTTCTACGCATGGTTCGCTCCGGGTAGCGCTAAGGCTACGGTATTCCATATAGTATCGTGCGCGGAGGGCGATTCCAACAGTCCCTATCCATAAGCGCTCGTAACGCCGGGCATCCATTCCATTCGAGGCCGGAATTTGTGTACACTAGACGCATGCCGTCGATTAATCGCGCCGCCCTGCCGAGCCTTGACCCTGAACGGACGCTTGAACTCGTCCTCGAGGCCCTGGGCGAGCTCATAGAGTACGAACTCGCCGTAGTGCTCGGCCTCGACGGCGACGAGACGCTCAGGGTCAGGAAGGCCGCGGGGCCGCTCCGCGACGAGAGGCTCGACGGCTTCTCGATATCGCTGGCCGCCAGGCGGGACCTGGCCGGCATCATCGATTCCGGCGAGCCTCGGCTCTTCTCGCCCGACGAGGAGCACGTCGACACCTACGACGAGATACTCGACCTGCCGGCCGGCCACTCCTGCCTCGTCGCGCCGCTGGCAATAGACGGCAGGGCCCTCGGCATCCTGACCCTCGACCACCGCAGCTGCGGCATGTTCACGCCAGGCGTGGTCCGCTTCATAGCTACGATATCGCGGCTCATATCGCTGAGCCTGGCCAAGTCCGACGAGGCGGCCTCGCTGTCGAGCGCCAACGCCGACCTCGTGCGCGAGCGCAACGCGCTGCTCGCGCCCGGCTACGAGCCCATCGCCGGCATGATAGGCTCCTCGGACGCGTGGCTCCGAGCCGTCGAGGCGATCAGGCTGGTAGCCGGCTCCGACCTACCGGTCCTGCTGCGCGGCGAGACCGGCACCGGCAAGGAGCTGGCGGCCCGCGCCCTGCACCGCCTGTCGCCCCGGGCCGACAAGCCCTTCGTCGCGCTCAACTGCTCGGCCCTCGCGCCGAGCCTGGCCGAGAGCGAGCTGTTTGGCCACGAGAAGGGCGCGTTCACCGGCGCCGCCGGCTCGAGGCGCGGCCGCTTCGAGCTGGCCGACGGCGGCACGCTGTTCCTCGACGAGATAGGCGACCTGCCGCCCGAGCTGCAGCCCAAGCTGCTGCGCGCCCTGCAGGAGGGCAGCGTCGAGCGCCTCGGCGGGGAACGGTCGATCCGCGTCGACGCGCGGGTCGTCGCGGCCACCCACGTCGACCTCGAGAGCGCCGTCGCCGAGGGCCGCTTCCGCGAGGACCTGTACTACCGGCTGAACGCGTTCCCCATCCTCCTGCCGCCGCTTCGGGAGCGAAGGGGAGACGCCGTGCTGATAGCCGAGCGCTTCGTCGGCGCGATTAGGGCCAGGCCGGGCATGTCTGGCCTCGAGCTCGGCGGCGACGCGATCTCCGCCATCGAGGCCGCCGCGTGGCCGGGCAACGTCAGGGAACTGAGCAACGCCATCGAGCGGGCGGCGATCCTGGCCCGGGGCGGCGTGATCGGGGCGGCCCACCTCGCCGGCCAGGGCCTTCAGCGCGCGGTCGCGTACGCGGCTCACGCTGGCGAGCCCGGCATCCGGGAGGACGCGAACGCCGGGCGATCGGCGGCGGCCCGTCGTCGATCCGGCCCGGAGGGCCCCGGCCCCAGGTCGTTCGACGACGCCAAGAGGGAAGCCATAGTCGACGCGCTCGAGCGTTCGGGCGGGCGCGTCTACGGCTCGGGAGGGGCCGCCGAGCTGCTCGGCATGAGGCCGAGCACGCTCCAGAGCGCCATGAAGCGCCTGGGCATCGCGAAGAACGGTTAACGAAGGAGGATATGATGGAAAACGGCAAGACGATGGACGCGGCCCTGGCCAAGAAGGTATCCGGCTTCCAGCGAGACGAGATCACCGGCTTCATCCTGTACGGCAAGCTGTCCAAGGTCATCAAGGACGCGAATAACGCCAAGGTCCTGGCCGACATGGCCCAGGCCGAGAAGCAGCATTACGAGTTCTGGAAGTCCCTGTCCGGCAGGGACGAGGCGCCGTACCGCGGGCTCGTCTTCTTCTATTACTGGTGCGCCCGGATCCTCGGGTTGACCTTCGCGCTCAAGCTGATGGAAAAGGGCGAGAAGGCCGCGATAGACGGCTATCGGGCCGTTTCCCACCTCGTGCCGGAGGCCGAGCGCATCGGCCGAGACGAGGAGGAGCACGAGGACTCGCTGATGGCCCTGATCGACGAGGAGCGCCTGGCCTACATGGGCTCCATAGTGCTCGGCCTCAACGACGCCCTCGTCGAGCTGACCGGGACACTGGCGGGCCTGACCTTCGCGCTGCGCAACGGCCCGCTCGTCGCGATCTCGGGCATCATCACCGGCATCGCCGCGGCCTTCTCGATGGCGGCGTCCGACTATCTGGCGAGCAAGGCCGACGAGGACCCGAGGGCCGGTAAGTCGGCCCTGTATACCGGCGTCGCCTACCTCGTCACGGTGGTGCTACTCGTCCTGCCCTACCTCGTGCTGCCGCGGAGCGGCTCGTGGATATTCATCAGCCTGGCGATCACGCTCGCGATAGCCGTCGCCATCATCGCGGCGTTCAACTTCTACCTGGCCGTCGCCAAGGACCTGGACTTCAAGCGGCGCTTCGGCGAGATGGCGGGCATCAGCATGGGCGTCTCGGCGTTCTCGTTCGGCGTAGGCCTCATCGTCAGGGCCGTCTTCGGCATAGACGTCTAAGGCCCGGGCGCCATTGACAGGCCGCCGGCCCGCTGGTAGCCTGTGGCCCCGTTTCAGCCATTCGAGGAGGACGATATGGACGCGAAGATGCAGGTACGAGAAGCCGCCGAGTATATAGCCGCGAGGATGCGGGTCAAGCCGACTATAGCGCTGGTCCTCGGCTCCGGCCTCGGCAGCCTGGCCGACGAGGTAGAGGACGCCGTCGCCCTGCCCTACGGCGAGATACCGCATTTCCCGTCGTCGACCGCGCCGGGCCACGCGGGCCGGCTCGTCGTCGGCACGATGGCCGGCAAGGCCGTGCTCGTGATGCAGGGGCGCTTCCACTACTACGAGGGCCATCCGCTCGAGCGCATCGCGTTCCCGGTGCGCGTCTTCAAGGCGCTCGGGATCGATACGCTGTTCCTGACCAACGCCGCCGGCGGCGCTAACGAGTGCTACGAGCCCGGCGACTTCATGATCATCCGCGACCATATCAACATCATGGGCCAGAACCCGCTTATAGGGCCGAACGACGACGAGCTCGGCCCGCGCTTCCCCGACATGTCGACGACCTGGACGCCCGAGCTGGCCGACGCGGCGAGGCGAGCCGCCGCGGACGTGGGCGTCGGCGCTCGCGAGGGCGTCTACATGTGGTTCACCGGGCCGAGCTTCGAGACGCCGGCCGAGGTCAGGCTCGCGCGCATGCTCGGAGCCGACGCCGTCGGCATGTCCACCGTGCCCGAGGCCACCGTGGCACGCCACTGCGGCATGCGGATCGTCGGCATATCGTGCATCACCAACATGGCCGCCGGCATCCTACCCCAGCCCATCACCGGCGAGGAGGTGATCGAGATCGCCAACCGGCGCCGGCCCCAGTTCGTCGCCCTGGTCAAGCGGACCTTGGAGCTGATCAGGGACTAAGCCCGCCCGCTGCTTGGTACCGAACCGACCCGGAAGGCCCCGCCGTCCGGGTCGGTTTTCTATTGACATATCGCCTATACGGGGTACACTGCATACAAAGTGAGTGATTGCTCACTTTATGCTATGACGCGCGCCTAACGGCGCGCCGCCCTAAGGAGAGCCATATGTCATTCGCTATCAGCTCGTACGACAAGCCCGACGAGATATATTCCGCCCTGGACGCCCTCGTCTCGCGGCCGCCGGTGCCGCTCAAGAAGGAGGCGCTCGAGCGCTACCTGGACTTCTACGAGACCGGCTGCCCAGTCTCGAAGGCCACCGTGACCGAGGCCAAGCGCTACATACCCGGCGGCGTGCAGCACAACCTCGCCTTCAACTACCCCTTCCCGCTGGTGATCGACCGGGCCGAGGGCGCCTACCTCCACGACGCCGACGGCCACCGCTACATCGACTTCCTGCAGGCCGGCGGCCCGACCATCCTGGGAAGCAACGACCCGGTCGTCCGCGACCAGGTCATCGACGTGCTCAGGCGCGTCGGCCCGTCGACCGGCCTGTTCCACGAGTTCGAGCTCAAGCTCGCCAAGGAAATATGCTCGCACATGCCGGCCGTCGAGATGTTCCGCATGCTCGGCTCCGGCACCGAGGCGGTGATGGCCGCGATCCGCGTGGCCAGGCTCGCGACCGGCAAGAAGCGCGTGATCAAGGTCGGCGGCGCCTACCACGGCTGGAGCGACCAGCTGGTCTACAGCCTCAAGATCCCGAAGACCGGGCGCTTCGAGGCCCACGGCATCCCCGGCAGCGCCCAGCGGCTGACCGACGAGGTCGCGCCGAACGACCTAGGCTCGCTCGAGCGCAGGCTCGCCGCCAACCGCCTGCGCGGAGGCACCGCCTGCGTGCTGATCGAGCCGGTCGGCCCCGAATCGGGCACCCGGCCCGTCGCGTTCGACTACAACAAGGGCGTGCGCGCGCTGTGCGACAAGTACGGCGCCCTGCTCGTGTTCGACGAGGTAGTCACGGCGTTCCGCGTCGGCCTCGAGGGCGCCCAGGGCTACTTCGGCGTGCGGCCGGACCTGACCACCTTCGGCAAGATCGTCGCCGGCGGCTACCCGTCGGCCGGCGGCCTCGGCGGTCGCAAGGACCTGATACTGATGATGGCCGCCGGGCTCGAGAGCGGCAAGAAGCGCGCCTACGTCGGCGGCACCATGGCCGCGAACCCGCTGTCGTCGGCCGCCGGCTACTTCACGATCAAGGAGATCGAGAAGCGCGACGCCTGCGCCGTAGCCGGGCGCGCCGGCGACAGGCTGACCGCCGGCCTCAAGAAGATGATAGCCGATCGCGGCCTGCCCTTCGTAGCGTACAACCAGGGCTCCATCTGCCATCTCGAGACGGTCGGCGCGATGTTCATCAAGATGGACTATCTCAAGATCGTGCGCGTCCTCAAGGAAATAAAGATCCGCAAGAAGATGATGGAGACCTACGGAGCGGCCTACGCGGCCGAGGGCATCGTGACGCTCGCGGGCAGCCGCATGTACACGAGCGGGGCCGACGACGACGCGGTCATCGACGACGCGCTCGCCAGGTTCGGCCGGGTCTTCGACAACGTCGACGTCGAGGCGATGAGGAACGGGGCCGCCGAATGACCGAGGCCGAGGCGAGGGAGGCGGTCCGCGCGGCGGGCGTCCGCCTGGTCGAGGAGGGCCTGGTCGCCGGCACCTGGGGCAACGTGTCGCTGCGCTTCTCCGACGACGAGATAGCCATAACGCCGACCGGCACCGACTACATGGCCATGAAGGCCGAGGATATCGTCATCGTCAGCCTTCGGACAGGGGCGGCCCGCGGCGGCAAGCCGTCGAGTGAGCTCCGTATGCACGAGGCCGTCTACGCCGCGAGGCCCGAGATCCGGGCCGTCGTCCACACGCACTCGATGAGCGCGTCGACCGTCGCGGCCGCCAGGCGCGAAGTGCCGCCGGTGCTCGACGACCTAGCGCAGATCGTCGGCCCGACCCTGCGCGTGGCCGACTACTCGCTGCCGGGCTCCAAGAGGATGGGCAAGGCGGTGGTCAGGGCGATGGCCGGTAGGATGGCGGCGCTGATGGCAAACCACGGCCTCGTCGCCTGCGGCCGCGACCTCAAGGAGGCGGTACTCTGCGCCCAGATAGCGGAGAAAGGCTGCCGCGCCTTCGTCGAGGCCGAGTTCCTCGGCGGCGCCAAGAGCGTCGGCCGCTTCGAGGCCGCGGTGATGCACCAGGTCTACCTGAAGAAATACTCGAAAGGCAAGGGCGAGCGATGAAGGGCGACGAGCTGCTCGTCGTCGCCTACGACATAGGGACCACCGGCGCCAAGACCTGCCTCTACCGCTTCGACCGGGCCGGCGTCTCTCTCGCGGCGGCCGCGTCGTCCGAGTACGGCATACGCTTCCTGCCGAACGGCGGCGTCGAGCAGGATCCCGACGACTGGTGGAAGGCGATCTGCGCCGGTACCCGCGAGGTGCTGTCGCGCTCCGGCCGCCGCGCCGACGAGGTCAAGGCAGTCGCGTTCTGCTGCCAGATGCAGGGCCTCGTGCTGGTGGACGGTTCCGGCCGCGCGGTGCGCCCGGCGATGAGCTACATGGACCAGCGCGGCGCCGAGCAGAAGAAGCGCGGGCTCGAGGACGCCGCGCTCAAGATAGCCGGCATGGACGCGCGCAAGCTGCTGCCGTCGCTCGCGGTCACCGGCGGCGTGTCGGCCAGCGCCAAGGACCCGGTCTGGAAGTACCACTGGGTCAGGGAAAACGAGCCCGAGGCCTTCTCGCGCGCCGAGCGCTGGCTCGACGTCAAGGAGTACCTCGTGGCCAAGGCCACCGGCCGCTTCGCGATGACGCCGGACTCGGCCAACGCCACCTTCATGTACGACACGCGGCCGTCCAGGCTCGACGGGCGGGGCCTGGGCTCCTGGAGCGACGCGATGTGCCGCCTGTTCGACGTCGAGCGCTCGATGCTGCCGGAGGTGGTGGCGCCGACCGAGGTGGTCGGGCCGGTGCTGCCGGCGGCGGCGGCCGAGCTGGGCCTCGCGGCGGGCACGCCGGTCTTCGGCGGCGGCGGCGACCTGTCCCTCGTCGGGCTGGGCTCCGGCGCCGTGGAGCCCGGCGAGGTCCACGTCTACATGGGCACCTCCGGCTGGGTATCGGCCGTCACCGACCGCCGCGTCGTCGACACGGACGCGATGATAGCGTCGGTCATGGGCGCGCGCGCCGGCCTGTACAACTACATGTCGGAGCAGGAGACCTCGGGCAAGTGCGTCGAATGGGTGCGCGACCACCTGGTGCTCGACGAGGTCGGCGCCTACCTCGGCGCCAGGAACGTCGCCCAGGATCCGGACGCCCGCTACGCGTCGCTCTACGAGCTGCTCGACGAGACGATAGAGTCGGTCGCGCCCGGCTCCGACGGCGTGATGTTCGCGCCGTGGCTCCACGGCAACCGCTCGCCGTTCGAGGACCCCGCCGCGCGCGGCGCGTTCTTCAACATCGGCCTCGGCGCCGGCAAGCGCTCGCTCGTGCGCTCGGTGGCGGAGGGCGTCGCGATGCATAACCGCTGGCAGCTCGAGTCGATACGGAGGAAGACCGCCGCGCGCGGCCCGATACGCTTCGTGGGCGGCGGGGCGCGGTCGCGGGCCGAGGCCAGGATCATGGCGGACGTGCTCGGCGAGACGATCGAGACGGTCGACTCGCCGCAGAACTCGGGCGCGCTCGGGGCGGCGATGCTGTGCGCCAAAGGTCTCGGCATGATGGCCTCGCTCGCCGACGCGAGGACGATGGTGCGTCCCAAGGAGGTATTCGAGCCTGACGCCTCGCTGGCGGGGCTGTACGCCGAGCGATTCGCGGTGTTCAAGCGTTTCTACTATAGGAACAAGCCGCTCTTCGCGGCGCTCAACGGGCCGCGGGCCCGTCCGGCGTAGGCGACGCGCCGATGTCGGGAGCGACGCGCCGTTACGACGGGCGCCTCTCGAGGGCGCGCCTGATGAAGGCGAGCGCCGCGGCGACGATGGCCTCGTCGTCGTCCGCGGCCTCCCCGACGAACAGGCGGAGGCGGTCGCGGTAATAGGTGGAGGCGAACGAGAACTGGATCATCAGGAAGACGTCGTCGAGCAGGAAGGCGGTTACCGCGGGGTCGACGTCGGGGGCTATCTCGCCGGAGGCGGCGGCCTCGGCCACCATGCGGCTGTACTGCGTGGCGGAGATCGTCTCGATGCTGCCGGACAGCCGTTCGGCCAGCGGCGACAGCTCCTCGGTGGTGCAGGCCACGTAGATGCGCACCAGCTCGGGGTCGTCGCGAGACGAGCTTATCGCGGCGCGCAGGATGGCCTCCACCCTGCCGAAGAAGCTCGGCTCGGCCGCGAAGATACGGGCCAGGGTCGATTCGATCAGGGCGTGCGATTCCTCGATGATCGCGAGGAAGAGGTCGTCCTTGGTCCTGAAGTACTTATAGAGCGCCCCGACCGAGATGTCGGCGGCGGCGGCGACGCGGTTGACGTTGGTGCCGGCGAAACCGTCGCGCGCGAACGCCGCCTTGGCGCTCTCGAGCACGCGGCGGCGCTTGTCGTCGGATATGCGTTCGAAGACCGGCGTCCACCGGGGCGCCGGAGCGTTTGTTCCTGCCATGGATGCACTATAGCGCGGGATGGCCCGCCACGTCGATATTAACGCGGAGGAAACGATGGATAGCGCGAAGACGAGGGTCTACGGGTACCGATGGGTCGTGCTCGGCGCCTTCATGATGGTCAACCTGGCCATCCAGCTCCTATGGATCTCGTACGCCCCGGTCACCGGGCAGGCGGCCGCGCTGTACGGGGTCACCGACCTGAAGATAGGCATGTTCTCTATGCTGTTCATGCTCGCGTTCATACCCCTGTCCATTCCGGTGTCGTGGGCGATCGATACGCTCGGCTTCAGGATCACCGTCGGCGCCGGCTCCGCGCTGATGGGCGCGTTCGGCGTGATGCGAGGCCTAGCGGGCGACAGCTACGGCATGGCCTTCGCCGCCACCGTCGGCTTGGCCGCGGCCCAGCCATTCCTGCTAAACGCCTGGACCAAGGTACCGGCGCTGTGGTTCCCCCCGACCGAGAGGGCTACCGCGGTCGGCCTCGTGACGCTGGCCAACCTGGTCGGCACGGCCCTCGGCATGGTGCTCACGCCGGCCCTGGCCGAGAGCCTGCCCATACCGACGATACAGCTGTACTACGGCGCCTTCTCCGCGGCTTGCGCCGTCGTCTTCATACTGGCGGCCAGGGAGAAGCCGGCCACGCCGCCGAGCGACGACGCCGGCCAGGCGCGGTCGCTGATGCTCGACGGCCTCAAGCACGCCTTCACCGTGCCGAGCTTCAGGCGCTACCTCGTACTGTCCTTCGTCGGCCTCGGCATCTTCAACGGCGTGACCACCTGGATAGAGGCGATCGTGCGCCCGCGCGGCTTCGGCCCGTCCGAGGCCGGCGCCCTCGGCGCGGCGATGCTCGTCGCCGGCGTCGTCGGCGCGGTGATCCTCCCGGCGTGGTCCGATAAGACCGGCAGGCGCAAGCCGTTCATCGGCCTCGGCCTAGCCCTCGCCATCCCCGGCCTCGCCGGCATCGCGCTCGCGCAGAGCTTCGCGCTCCTATGCGCCTCTGCCGCGGCGCTCGGCTTCTTCCTGACCAGCGTGATGCCGACCGGCATGCAGTACGCGTCCGAGGTGACCCGCCCCACCCCCGAGGGCACCTCGAACGGGCTGATCCAGCTATTCGGCCAGGCCTCGGTCGCGTTCGTCTACCTGATGGAGGCGCTGCGCGGGGACGACGGGTCCTTCACCCTGGCGCTCGTCGCCGCCTGCGCCCTGCTCGCCGTGAGCGCCCTCGTGAGCGTAAGCCTCAAGGAGCCGTCGCCGCTGGCCGCGTCCGCGGACCCCGCGCGGATCGAGGTTGACGAATCGATAAAAATGGACTAATAATGGTCGACCAAGGCCGTCGGGCCGTCTCTCGCGGAATCCCGCGCTAAACCGGGATTCCGCGGGCGAGAGCTTCGGACGACTTTTTTTATATACGTTTATCGACATTACTGTCGGTAATAATATATCTTATCCTACCAGGCAGGAGGGACGCGGCGCATGGACGCTTTCAAGGTGCTCGAGATCAAGAAGAACGTCTACGACGGCAACGACAGGCGGGCGGAGTCGCTCCGGGGCTCGCTCAGGCGCGACGGCGTATTCATGCTCAACCTGATGTCGTCGCCCGGCTCCGGGAAGACGACCACGGTGATGCGCACCATCGAGGCGCTGCGCGGGGAGCTGCGCCTGGGCGTGCTCGAGGCGGACATCGACTCCGACGTCGACGCGCGCACCGTCGCGGGGAGCGGCACCCGCGTCATCCAGCTGCACTCCGGCGGCATGTGCCACCTGACCGCGGACATGGCGCGCCAGGGACTCGACGGCCTCGGCACGGACGGCCTCGACCTGGTCATCCTCGAGAACATCGGCAACCTGATCTGCACCGCCGAGGTCGACGTCGGCGCCTCGAGGAGCGCGATGATCCTGTCGGTGCCCGAGGGCGACGACAAGCCGCTCAAGTACCCGATGATGTTCGAGCGGGTCGACGCGCTGCTGATCAACAAGATCGACGCGCTGAGCCTCTTCGACTTCGATATAGAGGCCGTCAAGGAGCGCGTCACCGCGATGAACCCGAAGGCGCGGATATTCCCGATATCCGCCAAGACCGGCGAGGGCGTGGCCGAATGGGCCGACTGGCTCCGCTCTGCCGTACGCGACTGGAAGCGGGCGTAGCCGCGGCTACCGGCCCGTACGATACCAAGGAGGCGAACATGGTCAAAGAGAGAGTCCTGGATCTTGCGAACAAGATCAGCAACAAGCAGCGCGGCGCCAAGAACGAGATCAAGCCGACCGACCCGGAGTACATGATCCTCGAGCCGATAGTCAGCGAGGAGATGGCCGAGGTGGCCCTGCAGCTGGGGTTCCGCGCCCCAAAGAGCGCCGAGGACGTGGCGCCGCTGTGCGGCAAGACGGTCGAGCGGACGCGGGAGCTACTCCTCGAGCTCGCCGACGCGGGCGTATGCTTCGTCAACGTCAAGGACGGCGTCGACAAATTCTGGTACGACACCTGGATCCCCGGCATCATGGAGATGATGGTCAACAAGTACTCCAACGTGGAGAAGTACCCGCAGATAGGCCGCGCCATGGAGGCCTACGGCCGCGTCCGCGGCCCGATGACCTCGGGCGTCTTCCCGGTGGGCACCGGGCTGATGCGCGTCATCCCCATCGAGAAGGCCATCATGGGCGAGACCAGGCGGGCCTCGTACGAGGAGATATCCAAGTACCTCGACGAGAACGACCTGTTCTCCGTCTCCAACTGCTCGTGCCGCTCGACCCGCGAGATCATGGGCGAGGGCTGCGGCCACCTGAAGGAAGACATGTGCATCCAGATGGGCCACGCCGCGGAATACTATATACGCACGGGCCGCGGCCGCGAGGTCAAGCGCGACGAGGTGGACGCCATACTCCGCAAGGCCGAGGAGAACGGCCTGATGCACCAGATTCCCAATATCGACGGCAACGGCAAGACCCACGCCGTCTGCAACTGCTGCGGCTGCGGCTGCCTGTCGCTTAGGACCGCGGAGATGTTCCACAACACCAACATGGTCCGCTCCAACTACGTCGCGTCGGTGGACGCCGAGAAGTGCATGGCCTGCGGCGAATGCGTCGAGAACTGCCCCGTCGGGGCGCTCAAGCTCGGCCAGAAGATCCATACCAAGAAACCGCTGCCTAAGCTCAGGAAGCCGGACCTGCCCGAGTTCACCGACTGGACGCCCGAGCACTGGAACCCCGACTACCGCACGAACCGCGAGCTGTCCTTCCAGACCGGCACGAGCCCCTGCAAGGCCGAGTGCCCCGCGCATATAGGCATCCAGGGCTATATAAAGCTGGCGTCCGAGGGCAAGTACCGCGACGCGCTCGAGCTCATAAAGCGCGAGAACCCGTTCCCGGCCGTCTGCGGCCGAGTCTGCTCGAAGCGCTGCGAGGCCGGCTGCACGCGCAACGGCCTGGACGAGCCGGTAGCGATAGACGACATCAAGAAGTTCATAGCCGAGCAGGACCTGAGCGCCGAGCATCGCTTCGTGCCGGCCAAGCGCCACGACTATAGCGACAAGAAGATCGCCGTGGTCGGCGCCGGCCCCGCGGGCCTGTCCTGCGCCTACTACCTGGCGCTGGACGGCTACTCGGTCACCGTCTTCGAGCGGGAAGAGAAGCTCGGCGGCATGCTGACGCTCGGCATACCGAGCTTCCGCCTCGGGAAGGACGTCATAGACGCCGAGATCGACGTGCTGCGCGAGCTCGGCGTCGAGTTCCGGACCGGCGTAGAGGTCGGCTCCGACGTGACCCTGGCCGAGCTGCGCGCCCAGGGCTACAAGGGCTTCTACCTGGCCATAGGCGCCCAGGCCGGGCGAAGGATGGGCGTCGAAGGCGAGGACGCCGAGGGCGTGATGACCGGCGTCGATTTCATGCGCTCGGTCAACCTTGGCGAGAAGGTCGGCCTGACGGGCAAGGTCGTCGTCATCGGCGGCGGCAACGTAGCCGTCGACGTGGCGCGCACCGCGGCCCGCCTCGTCGCCGCCCCCGGCGTCGTCGCCGCCCCGGGCGTCGTCGCCATGTACTGCCTGGAGGGCCGCGCGGAGATGCCCGCCGCCCTCGACGAGCTGGCCGAGGCCGAGGAAGAGAATATCGGCATCGAGAACGGCTGGGGGCCGAAGCGCATAGTCACCGAGAACGGCCGCGTCAAGGCCGTCGAATTCAAGCGCTGCGTATCCGTCTTCGACGAGAACGGCCGCTTCGCCCCGAGGTACGACGAGAACGATACGAGGACGGTCGAGGCCGACTACGTGCTGTCGTCGATCGGGCAGGCCATAGACTGGGGCAAGCTGCTCGACGGCTCCAAGGTGGAGCTGAAGCCGAACAAGGGCCCGGTCGCCGACGGGCTGACCTACCAGACCGCGGAGCCGGACGTCTTCGTCGGCGGCGACGTCTTCACCGGCCCCCGCTTCGCGATAGACGCGATAGCCGCCGGCAAGGAAGGCGCGATATCGCTGCACCGCTACGTGCAGAACGGCCAGAGCCTCGTGATGGGTCGCCTGAAGAGGAACTACGTGCCCCTCAACAAGGATAACGTCGACCTCGACGGGTACGACAATATCCCGCGTCAGCGCGCGGGCCACGTCCACGCCAAGGACGCCTTCAAGGACGCCCGCGGCGTCTTCACGCCCGAGCAGATCAAGAAGGAAGCGGAGCGTTGCCTGAGCTGCGGCGCGAGCTTCGTCGACGAGACCATGTGCGTCGGCTGCGGGCTATGCACGACCAAGTGCAAGTTCGACGCCATCGGCCTCGTACGGAAGTTCGACGGCCACGGCGAGGACTACCGCGACCTCAAGCCCATCCTGGTCAAGAGCGTCATCAAGCGCAAGCTCAGGATAGCCGTCAGGAAGCCGGGGCGGCTGCTCCAGTCGGCGTTCGCGCCCAAGAAGGACTAGCCCGCGCAGGCGGATAGCGGCAGCCGCGACGGGGGAACGCGCGTTCCCCCGCCGCGCGCGCCGACGGAAGAGGTGGAGCCATTGCACGAGCTGAGCGTGGTGATCGAGGTCGTCAAGACCGTCGAGGAATTCGCCAGGGAGAACGGCGTGACGAGGATCGGCAAGCTGGTCCTGCAGATAGGCGAGCTATCGTCGATGATCCCCAAGTACATAGAGGACTGCTTCCCGTGCGCCGTGGACGGCACGTCCATGGCCGACACGAAGCTGGAGATAGAGATCCTGCCCGGGAACGGACGGTGCAGGCCATGCGGCGAGGTATTCAACATGGTCGCGAACCGCGGCGCCTGCCCGGCCTGCGGCGCCAAGGACGCCGAGATCCTGTCGGGCAGGGAGTTCATGATTAAGGAGATCGTCGCCTGCTAGGCGCCGAGGCGGCGAGCTATCCGGCCCAGACCGCCTCCCGTTTACGGCTTCGCCGGCGCGGTGACGGCCTTCCCGGCATCCTTGGCGGTACCGATCGCGCTGTCGAGCGCCAGCCCGGCCACCACGACAACCGTGCCGACGAGCTTGCGCGGGTCGAAGGCGCCGGAGACCGCGGCGTCCATGACCACGCCGGACAGCGCCTGCCCCGAGAACAGGAGCAGGGTCGCCCTGAACGCCGGCAGCCTCGCGAACACGAGGTTCATCGACATGACGATCATCACGCCCAGCGTGGCGCCGCCCGCGGCCAGGAAGGGTCCGGCATCGGCCACCGAGGCGGCGGCGGAGCGCCAGTCCGGCCTCGTCGCCGCTACGATGACCAGCGTCACCGACAGGCCGCTTATATAGTTCCAGCGCGCGCTCCTGAGCGTGCCGTTCCGCCGGCCGTGCTCCGCGTTGAGGAGCGCGTTGAGGCCGGTGCAGAGGCCGCTGCCGAGGGCTATCAGCATGGCCGCGCCGTCGGATCGCCAGTTCCTGGCTATCACGACGGCCCCGATCACGGCGAGCGCCATGCCCGGCAGCCGCCTGGCCGAGACGGGGCGCCTCTCGCGGCCCAGGAAGCCCGTCGCGTCCGCGATAATCGAGAAGACCGTCTGCCCTATCAGCCCGAGCGCCACCGCGAGCGAGGCGTCCAGTACGGTGTACGCGTAGTTGCACGAGAATACGGTACCGACCCCGACCACGCCGCCGAGGTACAGGTACCATGGCAGTCGGCTCGCCTTGCCGAGCGGCTTGCCCGCGGCCCGGCCGTAGGCGGCGCGCGCCGCCAGGACGCCGTGGATGATAACGATGCCCGCGACGTGGATGGTCAAGGCGGCGGTCAGGGCGCCGACCGCGGACGACAGGCGGCTATTGACGCCGTTCATCATGGTGATGAGCACCCCGATGAAGGGCGCCGCGATACCGTACATGGTTCCTCCTGGATACGAAGCCGATTATGGCGCCTGGGCCTTGCGCGCGATAGGACATATGTCCTATCGTCGATATAAAGGACCGCCATGGAACCAACGGAACGATACGTCGCCCGGTACCGGCTCGACCGGATCTTCAGCCCGGAGCTGCTCGCGTCGCTGCGGCCTCGCCGCTACGAGCCGGGGGAGATCATCATACGCTCGGGGGACCCAGTCGACGAGGTGCTGTTCTTCGTCGAGGGACGGGCCAAGGCCTACAGCACCATGGACAACGGCCAGCGCGTGCTCGCCTCGTTCTACCTGCCGTTCGACGCGTTCGGCGAGGCCGAGCTGTTCTCGTCCGAGCGCTACGCGCTGACGATAGAGGCGATGGCCGAGTCGGCCTGCCTCTGCCTGTCAGCCGACTCCCTGATCAGGGCCGCGCCGAGGAACCACCGGCTGCTCGCCTACCTCTGCGGCCGGCTCGGCGCCAAGCTGAACGACCGCTTCGCGGCCGAGTCGATCAACCTGCGCTACCCGGTCGAGCGCCGGCTCGCCAGCTACCTGCTCGCCGCGGGCGACGACGGGGGCATCATCGCGGCCGACGACCTCGGGGACCTCGCCGACTATATCGGCTGCAGCTACCGCCAGCTGTCGCGGGTCGTCAGGGACTTCCGCGCCAGGGGCATCCTGGCCGGCGGGCGCGGCAGGCTGGTCGTGGCCGACCGCGCCGCGCTCGAGCCGCTCGCCGGAGACCTGTACACCCGGTCCGCGTCTATCCCGCCCTCGGCCCGGGCCGCGCGGCCCTTCGGCGGCTCCGAACGGTACGACGAACGGTAAAAAAACCCGCCGTCGCGGACGACGGCGGGTAATCGTAGCGTTCGGGCGCTCTATCAGTCGCCGTACAGGAAGCAGGCCACCTGGTGGCCCGAGCCGGCGTCCTTGAGCTTGGGTACGCAGTTGGCGCACTTGTCCATGCGCTTGGAGCAGCGGTCGTAGAAGTAGCAGCCGGTCCTGGCCTTATCGGGCGACGGCACGTCGCCGGTCAGGATGATGCGCTGCCGCTTGCGCTCGACCTCGGGGTCCGGGATCGGCGCGGCCGACAGCAGGGCCTGGGTGTACGGGTGCAGCGGCTTCTTGTACAGCTCCGCCGAGTCCGACAGCTCGACGATGACGCCCAGGTACATCACCGCTATGCGGTTCGAGATGTACTGGATCACCGCCAGGTCGTGGGCGATGAACATGTACGTCAGGCCGAACTCCTCCTGGAGGTCCTTGAACAGGTTCAGGATCTGGGCCTGGATCGACACGTCGAGCGCGGAGACCGGCTCGTCGCAGAGCACCAGGTCCGGCTTGAGGGCCAGGGCCCTCGCGATGCCGATGCGCTGGCGCTGGCCGCCGGAGAATTCGTGCGGGTAGCGGTTCTTGAAGAAGCGCGACAGCCCGACGCGCTCCATCAGCTGCTCGACGCGCTCGTCGATCTCGGTCTTCGAAAGCGACAGGATCTTGGCCTTGGTGAAGATCCTCATCGGCTCGGAGATGATGTCGCGGGTGGTCATGCGCGGGTTGAGCGACGCGTACGGGTCCTGGAACACGATCTGCATGTCCTTGCGGGCGCGCATGATCTCCTGGTTCGTCGCGGTAGTCAGCTCCTGGCCCTTGAGCTTGACCGAGCCGGCCGTCGGCCGGTACAGCTGGGCTACGGCGCGGAGCGTGGTCGACTTGCCGCAGCCGGACTCGCCGACGAGGCCCAGGGTCTCGCCCTTCTTGATCGCCAGGTCCACGCCGTCGACGGCGTAGATGAGGCCCTTCTTCCCCCCGCCCGAATGGTACGGGAAGTGCATCTTGAGCCCGGATACCTCGAGGAGGTTCTCGTTCTTGTTCTCGGCCATTATTTCCCCTCCCCGTAGAGCCAGCAGGCGACGGTGCGCTTGTCGCCCAGCTCGGCCACCTTGGGATACTTGGTCTTGCAGACGTCCATCGCCCGCTCGCATCGCGGGAAGAACGGGCAGCAGTCGGGCAGGTTGATCACGTTCGGCGGCTGCCCCGGGATAGAGTACAGGCGCTGCGTCGAGACCTTGTCCAGGCGCGGCACGCTCTTGATCAGGCCCTGCGTGTACGGATGCTTCGGGTCGGAGAATATCTCGTCCGCGGTGCCGCGCTCGACGATGCGGCCGGCGTACATGACGCAGATCGAGTCGCACATGCCGGCCACGACTCCGAGGGAGTGGGTGATCAGGATCACCGCGGTGCCGAGGCGCTCGGACAGCTCGTTGATAAGCTCGAGGATCTGCGCCTGGATAGTCACGTCGAGGGCCGTGGTCGGCTCGTCGGCGATCAGGATCTCCGGCTCGCACGACAGCGCCATCGCTATCATCACGCGCTGGCGCATACCGCCGGAGAACTGGTGCGGGTACTGGTCGATGCGCTTCTCGGGCGCCGGGATGCCGGCGAGCTTGAGCATCTCGATCGCCTTCTCCTTGGCCGCGGCCTTGTCCAGCCCCTGGTGCAGCACGATCGTCTCGATCATCTGCGTGCTGATCTTGAGGAAGGGGTTCAGGCAGGTCATCGGGTCCTGGAAGATCATCGATATCTTGTTGCCGCGGATCTTGCGGATGCCGTCGTCGGGCATCTTGAGGATATCGTCGCCCATGAACACGACCTCGCCGCCTGCGATGTGCCCGGGCGGGCTCGGTATCAGCTTCATGATCGCGAGGTTGGTCACGCTCTTGCCGGAGCCGGACTCGCCGACTATGCCGAGCGTCTCGCCCTTGCGGAGGTCGAAGCTCACGCCGTCGACCGCCTTGAGGAGACCCTCGTCCAGCTTGAAGTACGCCCTCAGGTCCTTGACCTGGAGTATGACGTCGTCGGTCATTCTAGTGGTCTCCTTAGTTTCGGTTCTTGCTCTGCGGATCCAGGGCGTCGCGCAGGCCGTCGCCGAGGAAGTTCATCGCGAAGAGGAACACCGTCATCGCGACGGCCGGCACGAGCAGGCGCCACGGATAGAGCTGCATGCCCTGGACGCCCTCGCTGACGAGGGTTCCCCACGAGGCGCGCGGCGCCGAGACGCCGAGGCCGAGGAAGGATAGGAAGCTCTCGTTCATGATGAAGCTCGGGAACTGCAGCGTCGAGTAGATGATGATGATGCCGAGCGAGTTCGGCAGGAGGTGCCTGAAGATGATGCGGCCGGAGCCGGCGCCCATCGACCTGGCCGCCTCGACGAACTCGGAATTCTTGAGGCTGATGATCTGTCCGCGAACGACGCGGGAGATGGTCAGCCACGATATCATCGCGATGGCTATGTACAGCACGAAGATGCTGTTCGACCCGGTCGGGAGCATCGACATGATGATGATGACGACGAGCATGTACGGCAGGCTGTACATCAGGTCGACGAAGCGGCCTATCAGGTTGTCTATCCAGCCGCCCAGGTAGCCGCCGAGCGAACCCAGCACGATGCCTATCATCGCGGCGGTCAGCGTGCCGATGAGGCCTATCATGATCGATATCTGCCCGCCGTAGATGGTCCTGGCGAGCATGTCGCGGCCGAGGTAGTCGGTGCCCAGGATATAGACCCGCTTATGCTTGGGATCGGTGTCTATCTCTCCTTTGAGCTGGACGATCTCGTTCTCGATGCGCTCGAGGTCCTGCTTCAGGTCGGGTCGGCCGCTCTTGACGATGGCCTCCTCGAGATCGGCCTTGCGCTCCTCGAGCCTGCCGAGCGCCACGACGCCGGCCGGCTTGAAGGACGGCGGCAGGTTGATGTGGAGCATCTCCTGCTCGGTGTAGCTCTTGAACGGCAGCAGCGCCGCGCCGAAGGTGACCACCATGTATATACCGACGATCCACATGCCGAGCACGGCCATCTTGTTGCGGCGCAGGCGCTTCCACGCGTCCGCCCACAGCGAGACCGGCTTCACGTACTGGTTGAATTCGTTGGTAGCCCTATCGTTGTTCTTGTCGTTTAACGGCATATCCGATGGCTCCTTATTTGTACGAGATGCGCGGGTCGAGGAGGCCGTACAGGATATCCACGACGAAGTTGGCCGCGATCAGGATGATCGAGTAGACGATGACGTCGCCCATGATCACCGTATAGTCGCGGTTCAGCGCGGACTGCACGAAGATTCGGCCGATGCCCGGTATGACGAAGATCTGCTCGACGACGACCGATCCGGTGATGATGCCGGAGAAGGCCGGCCCGAGGTAGGTCACGATCGGCAGCATCGCGCCCTTGAGCACGTGCTTGCGTATGACCACGCCTTCCTTGAGGCCCTTGGCGCGCGCGGTGCGCACGTAGTCGGAGCGCATCACCTCGATCAGCGATCCGCGCGACATCCTCGCGATATAGGCGAAATAGGGCATCATCAGGGTGATGATCGGCATTATCAGGGTCAGGGCGCCGGCGCGGCTCGAGAGCCAGCCGGAGGTGGGGAGCCATTTTAACTTGAGCGCGAATATAAGCATCAGTATCGGTCCGACGACGAAGGCCGGCACCGATATGCCGAGCACGGCTACCGACATCGCCGCGTAGTCCTGCCACTTGTTCTGCTTGAGCGCCGAGGTGATGCCGACGATGGTGCCGAGCACCAGCGCCGTTCCGAGCGCCAGGGTACCGAGCAGGATCGATACCGGGAACGCGTTGCCGATCAGGTCGTTTACGGTCTGATCCTTGTATCGGTAGGACGGCCCCAGGTCGAAGTGCAGCACGTCGCCGATATAGCGGAAGTACTGGTTCACGAGCGGCTCGTCCATGTGGTATTTCCGCATGATGTTCGCCATGATTTCCGGCGGCAGTTTTTTCTCGCCGGAGAAGGGCCCGCCCGGGGCGAGCCTGATCAGGAAGAAGCTGAGCGTCACGATGATGAACAGGGTCGGTATGACGCTCAGGAATCTTCGGACGATGAATCTAGACATCGTTGCCTCGCTTGCAAAGGGTACAGGTCGTTCGCAGATATCGTACGACCTACCGCGGCGCCCCTATCCGGTAGGACGGCTACGCCGCGAGGAAGCCAGTATACACCCATATACATGGAATTGCTAGAAAATTCGTATGTTTTTGCTATTATTTGAAATGGCGTTTTAATATATGAAAGGCGAGAGAGGATCAACCGAAAAAGGCCCGGCGCCTAAGCGCCGGGCCCATTAGCCCAGAACCTTAGTTCTTAGGACCGATGTACTTCCAGTCGTGCACGCCGAGCGGGTTGGCGAACCAGCCGTCCCACTTGGTCGTGTCGATCAGGTCCTGCTCTACGTAGTGGTAGAACGGGATGACCGCCTGATCCTTGGTGATCAGCAGGGCCTCGGCCGCCTGGAGGGTAGCCATGCGCTCGGGACCGGCCTTCATCGTACCGGCCTTCTTCACGAGGGCGTCGTACTCGGGGTTCGCGTACAGGCCGTCGTTGTTGCCGGAGCCGATGATGAACATGTCGAGGAAGGTATTCGGGTCGAGGTAGTCGCCTACCCAGCCGGCGCGCGCGATGTCGAAATCGTGGGCGTTCGAGCGGGTGTCGAGGAAGGTCTTCCACTCCTGGTTGACCAGGGAGACCTCGATGTTCAGGTTCTTCTTCCAGGACTCCTGCACCCACTCGGCGATGATCTTGTGACCGTCGCTGGTGTTATACAGGATCGGGGTCTTCGGGAAGCCCTTGCCGTCCGGGAAACCGGCCTCGGCGAGGAGCTTGCGGGCCTCTTCCACGTTGAAGGCCGGGCCCTTGGCGGGCGTGTAGCCTTCCATGGCCGGGACCATCGAGGAGGTAGCCAGCTGGCCGCCCTTGGTCACCTTGTCGACGAGCTCCTGCATGTCGAGGGCCATCGCCAGCGCCTTGCGGACGCGGATGTCGTCGAACGGCTTGCGGGTCATGTTGAACAGGTAGTAGTAGGTGGCGACCTGCGGGGCGACCTGGTAGTCCGGGCGGAGCTTGATCTCGTCGACCAGGCTGAGCGGGATACCGTGGGCCCAGTCGACCTCGCCGGCCTTGAACTTGTTATAGGCGGTGAGATTGTCGTCGATCGGGAGGAAGGTGATCTTGGAGAGCCTGACGGTCTTGGCGTCCCAGTACTTCTCGTTCGGGACGACCGTGAGGGATTCCTGGGGCTTCCACTCGGCGAGCTTGAACGGACCGTTGCCGACGATGTTCTCGACCTTGATCCAGTCGTCGCCCTTGGCGTTGATCACGTGCATCGGGAGGATGGCGAACGTGTAGTGGGCCATCATGTCGACGGCGTAGGGCATCGGGCCGAGCAGGTCGACCTGGAAGGTGTAGTCGTCGAGCGCGCGGATCTGCACGGCTTCCTTGCCGGCCTCGCCCGCGTTGTACTCGTTGGCGCCCTTGACGACCATGCCGGCCATGTACGCGTACTCGGACGCGGTGGCGGGGTCGAGGGTGCGCAGCCAGCTGTCGACCACGGTCTGGGCCGTGATCTTGACGCCGTCGGACCAGGTGGTCTTGCGGAGCTTGAAGGTAACCTGGGTGCCGTCCGGGCTGACGGTCCAGCTCTCGGCTACGCCGGGCGTGGCGAGCGAGGTCTTGGGATCGTACCCGACGAGGCCTTCGAACAGGGCCATATAGATCTTATGCTCGGGAACGCCCTGGATCTTGGAAGGATCGAGCGTCTGGGGTTCCGCGCCGTTATTCATTATGAACTCGACGCCTTTGGCCGGGCCCTTTCCACCGCAGGAGACGATCAGGGTCGCCGCCATAACGATGAGGAGCAGGCCTGAGAGAACACGTTTCATGGTTCCTCCTTGTATGGAACTTGTGGGGCTATTGTATGCCCCAGAAATCAAGAACGCAAGCATGTTTTTACACGAGTTCGCACCGAATAGCCAGAAACCGCGTAAAACCGCACGGGATTACTATACAAAAGAACGGGCCATCGTGTCGATGGCCCGTTCCGGGACGCCGCGAAGGCGGCGCGAGAGGTCTAGCGTTACGCGCGCGAGATCTGGACCGTCTTCTCCCTGGCCTCGGGGCGCTTGGGCATGGTGACCGACAGCAGTCCGTCCTTGAAGACGGCCTTGATGCCGTCCAGGTCCACGTCGCGCGGCATGCTGAACGAGCGGCGGAAGGTCCTGACGCCGCGCTCGCGGATCAGCCATACGCCGTCCCGCTCGGACTTCTTCTCCTCTTCCTTGGACGAGGCGATGGTCAGTACGCGGTCGTTCACCTTGATGTCCACGTCCTTCTCGGCGAAGCCCGGGAGCTCGGCCTCGAGCAGGTAGCGCTCCTTCTCCTCGCTGATGTCGACGGCGGGATAGCCCCTGGTGCCGGCGCTGTACTGGTAGTCGCGGCCGAAGAAGTCGCCGACCATCTTGTCCCAGTCGTCGAGGGCCGAAAGCACGGAAGCCGGATTGTAGGTGATGACGCTCTTCATGATAAACCTCCTGAAAGGTGTGGTATAAGGTATCGGCGCGGAGGGGCGACCTACGGTCGATCACCGCGTCCACCTACTATTAAGCAAGAGCCGTGCCAAATAGCAAAAGAAAGAAAGATTTTATGATAAACGGCTGAACACAGCTGTTATTTGCTTATTGTTTATACAATTAACAAACTATGACGCCATAGACTACTAACTACGCAAACGATCCCGATACTCGCCGCGAACAGATTGGCGCGTAAATCATGGTGACACTCGAAACAAATCGTATCATTTTAACCTCCATGGCGTTTCATAATGACACACTTTTATCAGTTGCATCCTAGATCGTGTCTCCAAGTAGTATAGATAATGAAAAACATATATCGATTCTGTCTAAAGAGTCTAATCAGTGCCTATACAGAAGATTAGTTACTTGCTATAAACGCTTGACTGGTTCGAGGCTGTTCCGATCCGCGCGTCCCATGTCGCCCATGTAAACCAACGAACGTAAAACCATCTCGAGCATTAGCCTGAGGAGGCCGCGCCACGTGAGTACGGACATGACGCCGCTGGTCGAACAAGCCCTGCGCGACGACGACGTTCTCTACGATAAACTCTCCATAATCATCGACTCGCTCGATAACCTGCACCTGCTCGATAAGAGCGCGTTCCTCAAGCAGGTCTTCGAGGCCGCCTTCGTACTTATCCCGGAGGCGCAGAAGGGTTCGCTGTACGAGCTTCGGGACGGCAGGTATCGCCCTATCTACTCGCGCGGCTACGACGAGGCCATACTATCCAAGCTCACCTTCGGCGAGAGCGAGGCCTTCGTCGATTTCACGATAGACGACGGCGGCAAATTCAGCGCCTACGAGACGCTCATAATCAATCGCAGCCCCGCGGCTTTCAGCGCGGACACCCTCGAGCTGTTCAGGCGGCTCGGCACCGACGGCGGCTTCCGCACGCTGTACGCCCCTATACGGGCCGAGGGCAAGACCTTCGGGCTGATAAGCCTCGAGAAATTCGACGACGGCGGCTTCGGCCGCTTCTCGCGCAAGATACTCCAGTACTACGCCTGGCTCATATCCGAATTCTACGCGCAGCGCCTCAGGCAGGAACAGGAGACGAGCCACTACCGCGAGGTGATAGGCTCTCTGATCTCGGCGATCGAGGTGAACGACAGCTACACCAACGGCCACGGCCGGCGGGTCGCGGCGCTCAGCGGCCGCCTCGGCATGGTCCTGGGCCTCGAGCCGCCGGAGCTGCGCGACCTGCATACGGCCGCCCTGCTCCACGACATCGGCAAGATCGGCGTGCCGTCCGAGATACTGCGCAAGCCCGACAGGCTCGACGATAGGGAATACGCCATCGTCAAGCAGCACCCGGTCAACTCGGCCAAGATACTCGGCGGCATCAGCGGCTTCGGCCGGGTCGTCGAGCTGGCGCTGCGCCACCACGAGCGCTACGACGGCGGCGGCTACCCCGAGGGCCTCGCCGGCGACCAGCTGCCGCTATCGGCCTACATCCTCCAGCTGGCGGACTCCTTCGACGCGATGACCAGCGACCGGGCCTACCGCCCGGCCCGCCCTATCCGCGACGCGATCGCCGAGATACGGGCCGGCACCGGCCGCCAGTTCCACCCGCGGGTGGCCGAGGCCGCCCTACTCGCCTTCGCCGGCTAGCGCCTAGCCCTCCGCCGGGCCGCGCGGGCCCGCCCGCCGTATGAACAGCGGCACCGACGCCCGCTCCTGGCCGTCGACGTACAGGACCAGCCGCCAGGTGCCCTCGCGCTCCAGCCGCAGGTTGGCCAGGTTCAGCGCCATGTTGGCGCAGGCCGAGCCGCCGCCTATGCCGTTGACGTTCATCACGCCCTCGACCGGCGGCACCATCTGGTCTCCGGACGCGTCTACCAGCTCGACGCGCAGCTCGCGGCGCCCGAGCTCGTAGACCTGGAACCGTATCCGCGCGGCCACGCACAGGAGCGGGTGCGTCGACGGGAACTCCCTGGCCGTGATCGCGTCGAAGGCGCCTATCACCGTGAGCTTCCCGAGCACGTCCTGGGCGTAGTCGCAGAGCGCGAGCATCTCTACCTGCATACCGACGGTATAACGGTTCGCGCCCGCCCTGGCAATACTCCCCGGCCCGGGTATATGCTCTGGCCATGACCGAAACGACCCGCGGCCGCCCGGCCGCCCCGGACGAGGCGCTCGGACTGGCCCGCGAGTTCGCGGCCGCCAGGCACGCCGGCACGCCTCCGTGCCACGACTTCTCCCACGTGGAGCGCGTGCTCGCCATCGCCGAGCGCCTGGCCGCCGAGGAGGGCGCCGACCTATTCGTCGTCAGGATGGCCGCCCTGCTCCACGACATAGGCCGCGGCCTCGAGCCGCGCATCGGCCCCGACCCCGACCGCCACGAGGAGCTGTCGGTCGAGCTGGCGCGGCCCTTCCTCGAGTCGCTGGGCCTCGAGCCGCCCCTGATCGAGCGCATCCTGTCGGCGGTGCTCCAGCACCGCCACCGCCGCGGGCGCGAGCCCGCCAGCGTCGAGGCGGCCTGCCTCTACGACGCCGACAAGCTCGACTCGCTCGGCGCGGTAGGCGTGGCGCGCGCCTACCTCTGGCTCGGCGAGCACGGCCGCTCGGTCCACTACCGGCCGGAGAGCTGGGCCGGCGTCGACCCGTCGAACAACGCCACCGAGCACGACTCCCTGCAGCGCGAGTGGGAGATCAAGCTATCCGGCCTCAAGGATCGGCTCTATACCGCGAGCGGCCGTGCCATCGCGGCGGAGCGCCACGAGCGCATGAGGCGCTTCCTGGACGAGCTCGAGCTGGAGGCGCGCGGCGAGGCCTGAGCCGGTCGCCGCCGCGCCGGCCGGCGCCGGGCTACCTGATCACGTTGAATTCGGCGAAGTACAGCTCCTCGACGGAGCCGAGCGACAGGATCGCGTTGAGGGTATCGCGCAGCGCGGCCTTGACTGCCGCCTCGTTCCCGGCGCCGAGCTCGTCGGCCCGCCTCGAGCCGAGGTAGGCCACGACAGCGTCGCGCAGGTCGCCTCGCCGCCTGGACAGCTCCTCGCCGAACTGGCGGTCGGACGCGTCGTACGGGAAGGCCATATCGACGACCACCACGGCCGGGTCGTCGTCGGCGGTCCGGGCCCGCAGCCGCCCGAGCCCGTCGTAGACCCCGCCCCCGGCCGCCGCCGCCGGCACCGCCTCGCGAGCCAGCTTCCTGGCCCTCGAGCCGGTCATCGCGGCGTACGCCGATCCGGTCGCTATCGCGACGACGACCGCCGCCAGGACGACCGCCAGTACCCGTTCCAGTCTGCTCACCGTTCCGCCTCCGTCACGCCGCCGCCGGGCCGCGCCTCCGCGTCGAGGCGGCAACCGCGAACCCGATCGCTCCCAGTATAGCGCTCGTCGCGAAGAAAACGGAGGGGTATCCGGCGACGGTCGCGAGCGTCGCCCCGACCGCCGGCCCCAGAGCCGCCCCGGCGCTCGACATCGACGACGACAGTCCGTAGGCCGAGCCCTGCCGGTCCCTGGCGCACGACGTCGCGATCAGCGCGTTGACGCTCGGCATGGTGCCGCCGAGGAACACGCCGGCCGCCAGCCGCAGCCACAGCAATTGCCAGGGCGTCGAGACGAAGCCCTGCGGCACCGTGAAGACCGTCGCCCCTATCATGCACGCGAGCAGGGTCCGCCCGTAGCCGAGCCGCCCCGATACCTTGCCGATCAGCGCGGCCGCGACCGCGCCGGAGACCGAGCCGGCCGAGATGATGAGCCCCGAGACCGAGCCGGCGCCGGACAGGCCCCCGGTCAGCTTGACGACGAACAGCGGCAGCATCGGGGTGACGACGGCCGCCGCGAACTGCGCCGCGAACACGACGCCCATCAGCGAGCCGAGCAGCGGGTTACCGCGGAGCGGCGAGAAGTCGGGCGCCGCGTTCCGCAGGACGGAGCCCGAGCGCGGCTTCGGCTCGAATTCCTCGCGGACGAATCGCGTCACGATCAGGCCGGCCGCCAGGAGCAGCGCGCTCGTGGCGGCGAAGTTAGCCGTCAGCCCGAACGCGTCGGACACGACGCCGCCGAGCAGCGGCCCCGTCGAGCTGCCGAGGTATATGGCCATCTGCAGGAGGCCGAGGCGGTAGCCCGCCTCCTTCTCCGGCACGATGGAAGCGGTCAGCACCGTGCCGGCGGCCGTCGTGCCGGTCACGCAGCCCTGCAGGGTCCGCAGCGCCGCGAGCTGCCAGGGCTCGGTCGCGAGCGCCATCAGGCCGATCAGCGCCGCGCCGCCGAACATCGCCCGCAGCAGCATCAGCCTGCGCCCGTAGCTGTCGGCCAGGCTGCCCCAGATCGGCGCGAACAGCATCATGCCGAGTGCCGCCCCGGCCTGGGTCAGGCCCGCCCAGAAGTTGAGGCCGGTGGCCTCGGTCAGGCCCATCGCCATGAGGCGCAGCGGTATGATCGGGGTCGTCGTCGCGAAGCCGGCCAGCGCTATGAATTCCGCCGCCCAGATCGCGTAGAAGGAGCGTTTCCAGTCGTGCATACGATGCGTCCATACTATCGCGGAGCGGCGTCCCGCCACAATACGGCGCCCGATCGTACGCCCTTCGGCCGAGGTCGACGATATGCCGATAAAAAAACCGCCGGGGCGATGCCCGGCGGCTAAAGCAATCCCGATAGGCCGCGTCGCGGCCGCCGGTCACTGCCTCAGGTTAAGCCCCATGAACGGCTCGATCGTGTAGCTCACGCCGGCCTGGATGTCGTAGAAGCCCTCGACCTGGAGGCCGCCGGAGGTGACGCGGATCAGGTGCCGCCCGGGCGGCAGCTGGATGATCTGGCCCTTCTGGATGGCGCCGTCGACGTAGACCTGGATCTGGCTCCAGTGCCCGCCCTTCATGTCGGTGTTGACGCTCGCCGCCGGTAGCGCGATCGTGACCGTGCCCATCGCCGGCTGCAGCGTGACGCTGATGCTCTTGGGGCCGGTCAGCGTGAAGCTCTCGCTGTACGAGTTGAAGCCGGGAGCCTGCACCGTTACGGTGTAGGTGCCGGGCGACAGCTGCGTGTTGAACGGCGCGCTGCCCGCCATGCCGCCGTTCAGCAGCACCTGGGCGCCCTTGACGTTGGCGTTGACCGACAGCTGGAAGGTGGCCGGCTGCAGCGTCACGTTGACGCTCTTCGGGCCGGACAGCGAGAAGCTCTCGTTATACCCGAGGAAGCCGGGAGCCTGGACCGTCACCGTGTAGGTGCCGGGCGGTAGCTGCGTATTGAACGGCGTATTTCCGGCGGCCTTGCCGTTCAGCAGCACCTGCGCGCCCTTGACGTTGGACGCGTTGACCGACAGCTGGAAGGTCGCGGCCTGCATCGTCACCGGCAGGGTCATGTTGCCGTTCACGCTGACCGTCGTCGAAAAGTCCAGGTAGCCCGGAGCCTTGACCATCACCGAATGGTTGCCGGCCGTGACCGTCGCCACGTTGCCCTTGAGCTGGCCGCCGTCTATAAAGATAGCCGCGCCCTTGACGTTGACCTGTATCGTCAGCTGGTAGTTGGCCGGGGCGGCCGACTGCGTGGCCGTCCTTTGCGCGAACACAGCCCCGGGCAGGGCCAGCAGCGCTATCATAGCTACGAAAAGCAGCTTCTTCATGCTTACTCCTTGGCGCGGCTACCGGTCGCCCCGCCCTAATCAAACCCGGGCCCGAGCCCCTCGGTTACAAAACGCGGCCCCCGTACCGGGAGCCGCGTATAGACTACCCTACTGCGATTAGCGGATCTCGTCTACGACGACGGGAGAGAATGAGATGGACTTAATAAGATCAGTTCCCGCTCCGTCTCCATTAAGCCAAGCTCCACCTGAAGAGCCAATTAGCCAATCAGTTCCGCCAGCAGTCCATTTCATCGTTACAACATTAAGCACCTGTTCGGCTGTATTGTACGCGATAGGGAATGTTCCAAGGTGGGTATCACCCTGCATAACGAAAACAGTA
>ERZ795053.1502-NODE-1502-length-29584-cov-26.610383_pt1 | contig 29584 bp, 19 predicted proteins | sample MGYA00375137_ERZ795053 | MGnify/ENA primary metagenome ERZ795053 (study PRJEB30182, sample SAMN05720284) | activated sludge metagenome | isolation source: Anaerobic digester | place: Hong Kong | collected 2014-12-17 ...
GCCGTCCACATCCGATGTCTCGTTCTCTGGCTCAAGATCTCGTGACTACACTATCAAGGGGTCGTCATGAAACTTCGCGAGAGCAATATTCAAAAATTGCAGCAAGGCGTGTATGACGTCCTGATCATCGGCGGCGGCATCAACGGCGCGGTGTCCGCCGCCGCCCTGTCCGGCAAGGGCGCACGGGTGGCCTTGATCGATCAGCGCGATTTTGCCGGCTTCACCAGTCAGCAATCGTCGAATCTGGCCTGGGGCGGCATCAAGTATCTGGAAAGCCATGATTACGCCCTGGTGCGCAAGCTGTGCCTGAGCCGCAACCACCTGCTCCGCCACTACCCGTCGCGAGTCCAGGAAATCCGCTTCTTTTCCACAATTGACCGAGGATTCCGTTTTCATCCGCTGTTTTTGTGGGCGGGAACCTGGGTGTACTGGCTGTTTGGCAATGGGTTCACTCGAATCCCGCGCCTGTTTTTCAAGCGAACTATCCAGGGGGAAGAACCGGTAGTGAAGACTGACAACGCCGCCGGCGGATTCGAATACTCCGACGCCTACTTGCACGATAACGACACACGCTTCGTGTTCCAATTCGTGCGCTCGGCCATGGATCGCGGTTGTATCGCCGCCAATTATGTGGAATCGTTGGGCGCGCGCCGCGAGGGCGATCAGTGGATCGTTCGGGCGCGGGAGGTCATCGACGGTCAGGAGATGGAAATCCGCGCCAAGGTGCTGATTAACGCCGCTGGCCCATTCGTGGATAACCACAACGCGCTGGCCAGCGAGAAGACCGAACACCATCACATGTTTTCCAAGGGCATCCATCTGATCGTGCCCAGGATTACTCCTCATCAACGCATCTTGACCTTCTTCGCCGACGACGGGCGGCTGTTCTTCGTCATCCCGATGGGGGTGCGCACCTGTATCGGTACCACCGATACCCGCGTGGAGTCGCCGTTCACCGAGGTCACCGATGAAGACCGCCAGTTTGTGCTCGACAACATCAACAAACGTCTGAATATGGAGCGACCACTGACCCGCGCCGACATCATCGCCGAGCGGTGCGGGGTGCGGCCGCTGGTGGTGAAAGCCAAGGCTGACGGCAACGTCCGCGACTGGCTGCAACTGTCCCGCAAGCATGAGATCGACGTGGATCGGGCCAGGGCGCATCTGAGCATCTTCGGCGGCAAGTTGACCGATTGCGTCAACGTCGGTGATGAAGTTTCCGGGATCGTCGCTGAGCTGGGTGTTGCCCTGCCGCATCGAGACTACAAGTGGTATGGCGAACCGCATCCTTCAGTGCGCGTGGAGTATCTGCATCAAGCCAAGCTGATGAATCTCGACAGCTATACCTCGCCGGAATCCATCGAAAGCCTCAGCAGCCGGTTGTGGCGGCGCTACGACCAGCAGGCCCTGGAGCTGCTGGCCGAAATTCGGGAAGACCCGCGCCAGGCTGAGGTACTGATCAAGGGCACTGACTATATCCGCTGTGAAATCCAGCTCGCCAAACGCCAGGAAATGATCATCAAGCTGGAGGACTTCCTGCGCCGCCGCTCCAAGATTGCCCTGGTCTTACGCCGTGAAGACATTCGTAATGCCGAGGGCTTGATGGAGGCTTGTGAAATCCTGTTTGGCGACCAAGCCCGGCAAAAATACCTGGAGTATTTCCCGGAATCCTCGGTGGAGCGCCATGTGGAATAGACGCCGAGGCAGCTTCGAGAGGGACTGACACGATACTTCGACTTCTACAACACCGAGCGCCGTCACAGCGCGCTGGACGGACAAACCCCGGATGCGGTGTACTTCGAACAGGCTACCCTTGATCGGGCGGCCTGAAGCCAACGAGAGATTTCACTTTTCCCACTGCCCAATAATTGGGGTCCATTTCTATCAATTTATTTTTCCGCGAGAATTTCCAAACAGCCTCTTAGGCTGAGGCGCGTCTAGCGTGACTGCAAGCACGTCTGCGGGAAGCCGGTTAAGCTAACCGGCTTCCACATTTTCAATAACGCATTAATGCAGCACTAAGCAACTCGGCTCAGTTGGTCGGGTGATCGTTGGCCATCCAGCGATGGAAGAAGCCGGCCAGCGCCGCGCCAACGATGGGTGCGACCCAGAATAGCCACAATTGTTGCAAGGCCCAACCGCCGACAAAGATCGCCTGGCTGGTACTGCGCGCCGGGTTGACCGAAGTGTTGGTGACCGGGATGCTGATCAGATGGATCAGGGTCAGGCACAGGCCGATGGCGATGGGCGCGAAGCCGGTCGGAGTGTTCTTGTGGGTGGAACCCAGGATGACGATCAGGAAAAAGAAGGTCATCACCACTTCGCAGATCAGTGCGGCGTTCATGCCGTAGCCACCCGGCGAATGTTCGCCGAAACCGTTGGCCGCGAAGCCGCCGAGGGTGGAAAAGTCGCTCTTGCCGGTGAAAATCAGGTAAATGATGCCCGCGCCGGCAATACCGCCAAGGACTTGGGCGATGATGTAGGGGATCAGGTCGGAAAGCGGGAAGCGTCCGCCAGCCCACAGTCCCACCGAAACGGCCGGATTCAGATGACAGCCGGAGATGTGGCCGATGGCGTAGGCCATGGTCAGCACGGTCAAACCGAAGGCCAGCGCCACGCCGACGAGGGCGATGCCCAAGGGATATTGGTTGGGGCCATAGAAGACGGCGGCCAGCACGGCGCTGCCGCAGCCACCCAGCACCAGCCAGAGGGTGCCGATGAACTCAGCAGCCAGACGATTTGCAAGCGGCATATGGACTCTTCCTCCAAGGATTAAGATGATGCTATGAGAATGCCGTTATCGAACCACGGCCGTGAGCGCCAAGCCGCCGACCAGGGAGTGAATCGAGATAAGGCAACGGATGGCGCTGTAAAAGTAGTTGGCATCTCGTCACAAAGTCAATCCATGTTCAGACGCTTTCGCCTCGGCCGAGCAGTACGCGCAATTTTTGTCCCAACTCGTTCTTGCGATAGGGTTTGGCCAAGATTTCCACATCCTCGGCGAGCTGGCCGCCAACGATCAGCGGGTGTTCGGTGTAGCCCGAGGTGAACAGCACGCGCAGACCGGGATGCCGGTGCTGCGCCTCGGCCGCCAGCTTGACGCCGTCCATCTCGCCCGGCAGTACGATATCGGTGAACAATAGAGCGATCTGGGGCGTCGTTTCCAGTAGTTCGAGCGCCGCCGCGGCATCGCCGGCCTGTCGGGTATCGTAACCCAAAGCACGCAGGGCATTGACGGCGAACAGCCGGACGTCGGTGTCGTCTTCGACCACCAAGATGGTTTCACCGTGGCCCTTGAAAACAGTATCCGCTGCTTTCACGCCCGTCGGCGGGCTGGGGGATGCCTGCATTTGCGGCAGATAAAGCCGTACCGTGGTGCCTTGACCGGGTTTGCTGTGAATCGCGATGTGGCCGCCGGATTGTTTGACCAGGCCGTAAACCATGCTGAGCCCCAAGCCGCTGCCTTTGCTGGTTTCCTTGGTGGTGAAGAAGGGTTCGAAGGCATGTTCCAGCACCTCGGGTACCATGCCGCCGCCGTTATCGCGAACCGCCAGCATGACGTACAGGCCGGGTCGCACGTCTTCTTGCTGGGTCGAGGCGTAGTTTTCGTCGAGTCGAACATTGCCGGTTTCCAGCGCGAGCTTGCCGCCTCGCGGCATGGCGTCGCGGGCATTGATGGCCAGATTGAGCAGGGCGCTTTCGAGCTGATCCGGGTCGACCAGGGTCTGTTTCAGGTCGGCGGCCAGCATCGTATCGATCTGGATGTTGGCGCCCAGGGTGCGCCGCATGAGATCGAGCATGCCGAGTATCAGCTTGTTCAGGTCGGTCGGCTGCGCCAGTAGCGGCTGGCGGCGCGCGAACGCCAGCAGCCGCCGGGTCAGATTGGCGCCCCGGTCCACCGCCCGCAGCGCCTGCTGGGCCAGCTCGTGCAGCCGGGGCTGAGCCGCCAACTGTTCGTGCAGGAGTTCGAGATTGCCCATGATGACGGCGAGCAGGTTGTTGAAGTCATGGGCGATGCCACCGGTGAGCTGACCGATGGCGTGCATTTTCTGAGCCTGGCGGAGTTGCACCTCCGCTTGCTTTCGCTTGGTGATGTCGCGGGCGACCACGATGGCGGCGGACTTGGCGACGATCTGCACTTCGGGTGGCGGGAACAGGTGTTGTTGCGCGGTGTTGGCGGGAATGGTGGAGCGGTCGGTGAACTGCACGTCGAGCGGCGCGGTGCGCGACTCGAACCAGCGCGGACCTGAAGAGGTTTCCAGTTCGTATTCGGCGATTTGAATTTGTTGGGTTCTCAGCGCCCGCAGGATGATATCGAGGAAAAGCGCCGCCATTTCCGGTGGGTGGACTTCGCTGAGCAGCTTGCCGCGGATGGGTGCGGGGACTTTGCCTCGCATGAGGGTGGCGCCGATGTCCCGCCCCGCGGCCAGCACTTCCCGGTAGCGTCCGTCCTCATCGACCACAAAGACCAAATCCGGCATGGCGCGGGTCATGGCCCGCAGCCGTGCCTCGCTTTCTCGCAGGGCGGCTTCCGTCTGGTTGCGGACCGCGATTTCCTTGATGAGGGAATCATTGGTGGTTTCCAATTGGGCGGTGCGTTCCATAACTCGTTGCTCCAGCTTGGCATAAGCTTCGCGCAGCACGGTTTGAGCCTGTTGCATCGAAGCGCGCATGGTATTGAATGAACGGGTGAGTTCGGTGAGTTCATCATTGCCGCTGGCGATAATGTTATCGCTTGGGTTCCCCGTTGCCAGTTTTCGGGTCGCCTCGGCCAGGGCGGCGATCGGCAAGGTCAGATCCCGGGCGTGTTTTCTCGACATGCCGTAAGCAACGGCCAGCATGACCAGAATCATGATCGCCAGGTTCCATACCGTGATGGCACTGGCGGCCCGCGCGGCGTCGGCTTCCTGTTCGAGACGGATTTTGGCGTCCGCCGCCATGGTGGTCGCCAGCGCGATCGTCCGGTTTGCCATGGGGTCTGTTTCCGCCGCCAACCGGTGCAATGCGATATTCCAATCCATCGCCTGACGCTGTCGGACGATCTTGCGAGCGAAGGTGATGAAGGCTTGCCATTCGCGCTGAAAGAGGCGCAGCAACCGGCCCTGTTCGAGCGTGAGTAGCGGGTCGGCGGTTGCTTGCGTGACCAGGGCTTGGGTGGTGCCCAGTTGTCGTTCGAGCCGCTCGGTATAATGCAGGCCGTTCGGCCCCAGGGTTTCCCGCAGCAGCAGATGACTGCCGGCCAGTGCGCCCTGGATTTCCATCAAACGCACAAGCAGAGGTTTTCGACCGTCGTCGCTTTCCCGCGTGGTTTCTTCGAACGCCAGCAGCGCCGCCATGATCGAAGCCAGTTCCCGCACGCTGGGCTCGACATTGAATAGGTAGGTCATCCGCGCCGGCTCGTTGCCCGGAGCGCGCGCCACCTCCTGCACCCACCACTGGGATTCCTGTAGATCGGCGAGCAGGGTTTGCAGTTCCCGCAGTCGCTCCGGGACACAGCTTCGTCCCGCCAGTAGATGCCCGCATTGCTTGATTCGCTCGACGGCCGGCTGGATTTCCTGTTGCCAGGCCGCTCGCCAGCCCACCAGGAATTGCGGGTCACCGAGGCTGACCCAGCCGCGCAGGCTGGCCAGGGAATGCTGCACGCCGGCCAGCATCTGGGCGGACGCTTGCGCCAGCGGCACGCCTTCGTTGACCAGCAGGATGACTCTGGCCCGCAGTTCGTAGGTCGAAACCAGGGCGACCAGCAGCATGCCCACGCCGACCAGCGCCACCGATAGATGGGAAAACAGCAATCGGCGGTGGAGTGGGTGTTTTTGCGCGGCGTGCTCAGCGTTCTGGCGTGATGGAGTCATGTTTGGCTTCCCCAGACGCTGTCGGAGCGGCGGCGATGAAGCGTTCGAGCTGTTGCAGTTGCGCTTGCAGGATTCCGGCCCACTGATAGCTGTGCGCTGGAAATTTTCGTCCGGGATAAAAAGCCGGTGCCACGGGTTTGTTGTCGCCCAATTTCTTATACAGATGATTTAATTGCGAAACAACCAGGGAAGCCACCATATAAACATCGCCGGGTGTCAGCTGAGTCATATCGGTTTGACGGGTATCGATATCGAGCACGGTAAACCCCAGGATTTGCGCGATGTGGACGATGCTCCGCAGGCAGGCGATCAGGCGTTGATAGACGTCGCTGGGTTGTTTGTTCGGTTCGAACGGCGGTTCTTCCGGGATACGGATCGCTTCCGGATAGCGAGCCAGCAGGCGGGCCGCGTAGTCAATCGCCAAGGTGATTTCCATGTAGACGTCGCTGGGCGCGAAGTGCCGTTCCAGAAGCAGATCCACTTGGCGGTTCAGGTCGAGCAGGGCGGTGAAGTTATCCGGCCGGGCCGGAATCGGATCGGTCCTGGTCTCTGGTTCGGGGGGGATCTCCAAGGCGCGCATAATCTGCTGGAGAATTCCATGGGCGTCCTGGAGATTCGCCAGAATATCCGGGGTTCCCAGTTCGCCCGCGGGCGTGGGCGGCGGGGTTGCGCGCACCCGACTGATTTCGAACAGCAGCCGGTCGGTTTTTTGCCACAGCGTCAGCGTCTGGAAGTACAGGTCGCGAGTCAGGTCGCTGTGAATACCGATATTGAATTTTCCGATCTTGGGGGCGCCCATGAAACGGCGCAACCGTTCCAGGTCCTGGCTGTAGGCCGCGATTTGCGCGGGGATCGCGTCGGTATCGCTTCCGGTCGTTCCCGGCGAAAGTGGGTTCGGTCGGGCATCCTCGGCGTAGCCGTTGCTTCCGGTGGCGAGCAGCAGGAAAAGCATGGATAGCACGCAAATGCGCAACGAGCCCCACGCCACGGCCCGCCGTCCCAAGCAACGCGTAACCTGGTCATATCGACCGATTGGATCGAAGTGGCGACCAAATCCCGGTTCTCCGTCGGTGGTCAGTAGCCGTCGTGGTGTCATGGCGGAATCCGGTTTGCGGTGGTTTGTGCGAAGAATTTCGAGATTGCGGCATTGATGCATCCCGCGACGGGCATCATAAGCGACCGGCGGCCTGTTCGAGCAATGGTTCCTTACGCCGGTGGGCGAACGGCACGCGCCGTCGCGCAGGCGTCCCTGCTCCGTTGCGTCGTCAAACGTCGTCGTGGACAGAGGCGGGGCGCCGTTCCAGGGCAGCCCGATACCGGGGCGCATACACCGCCGCCAGCCGGATGGCTTCGAACAGGCTCAAGGGATTGGCCGTGCCCTTGCCAGCCTGGTCGAAGGCCGTACCGTGATCGACCGAGGTGCGGATGAACGGTAGACCGATGGTAATCGCAATGGTGCGTTGGAAGTCCACCATCTTGGTGGCGATATGCCCCTGGTCGTGATACAGCGACAGCACGGCGTCGAAGGCACCGTTCAAGGCAAGGTGAAATACCGAATCGGCGGCGATGGGGCCGACGACGTCGATTCCCAGAGCCCGCGCGGCGGCGATGGCCGGCTCCAGTTCCCGCGTTTCCTCGTCGCCGAACAGGCCGTGTTCGCCGCCGTGGGGATTGAGCCCCGCCACCGCCAGCCGTGGTTGCGGGATGCCCAGGGCCATCAGTGCGCCGGCGCAGCGCTGAAGATAATCCAGCACCCGTTGCCGGGTGACCATCTGGATGGCGCTCGCCAGCGAGACATGGCGGCTGAGAAAAAACACTTTCAGGGCGAATACCTGGAACAAGGTCAGCGGATCGGCGGTCCCGGTCAGTCGGCCCAGCAACTCGGTATGACCGATATCCTGAATGCCGGCCGCTCGGAAGGCTTCCTTGTTGATCGGGGTGGTGGCCATCGCGTCGATTTGGCCGCTTTGGCACAGATCGACGGTTTTGTGGATGAATTCGAAGGCGGCACGGCCGGCTTCCGCTTGCACTTGGCCGAACGCTACTTGGTCGGTGTCCACGTTGGCCAAATCCACCAGGTCGATCGTGCCGGGTCGGTACTGGCCTTGGGCGGGATCGTCCACGATCCGAATGGCCAAATCCAAGTTTGCGACCCGTAGTGCCCGGCGCAGGGCGCTGGCTTCGCCGATGACCAACGGTCTGGCGATGTCGTACAGAGCAGGTTGCGCCAGCGCCATGGCGACGATTTCCGGGCCGATCCCGGCGATGTCGCCCAGGGGAATGCCGATGATGCCGTGGTGGATTACTTGTCGATCACCCATGCCGTCGCCTCTTGGTTGTGGTTTCGCCTGCCATGCCGCCAGTCGCCGCTGCTCTTCCATGCTCAATCCGGCGGGATCGAAACGCCCGCGCCGATGCCGAGACCATCCACGCCGCCTTGGTTTTGCCGGTCGATCACGCCGGGCAAAGCCCGATGAAGCAGGACATCAACCCCGTCTCGACTGGCTATGGTCGATGCGACGGTTGAATCATCCATCCTGTGGCCAGGCCCAGGATCAGCCCCGGCAAGGCAAAAAACAGGTGATGGCTATTCGCTAAGGATATGAATGTCATGGGCTGACCCATCACCGGTAACAGGCCGAGCGTGTTACCCCAGGCGATGGTCCAATGAGCCAGGAACAGCCAAGCCATGGCGAACAACGCCAAAGATAGAAAGGTCGCCGTCGCTTTTTCCGGCGCATCTTTTCTCCAGCCCCAGTCCTCCACGCGGCAGGCCAAAGTGAACAGGCTCGCGGCGAACGTCCCCTGAAAAACCAGGAGCATCCAACCGCTCCCTATTCCGAATCGATGGAGCAGGAACGCGCCGATAAAATCATTTTGGACCACGGGCAGGCGCATGACGATCCCGTTCCAGCCAAAGGGGCTGGCCGCCGCGCCCGACCATCCGCCGGCCGCGATCAGTTCCATGGCTCGCCGGGTTTGGAAACCGCTCTCGGGAAAGTGGGCGGGATCGGCCCAAACCATGAACCGGTCATGCTGAGGTACCCAGCGAGGAATGTGCTCCGGGGCCTGGGTGATCCACCAGAGCAGGAGTAGCAGCAAAACCCCGAGCGCGGGTATTCCCCATCGTCCCAGCGTTTCCAGCGTGGCCCATTGCGGTTTGAGGTCGGTACTGGCGGCTGGGTCGCGGGCAGGGGTATCTGGCGATGCCGATCCGTGGTGGGGATGGGGTGAGATACGCCAAAGCCAGGGCAGCAGGAGCACGATCATCAGCAGGAGGGGGGACAAGTCGCGGACGGCCAGCAGCAAGCTCGAGGTGAGACCGACAAAGATCAGGATGAATACGAGGATGGACAGAGAGGTAGCCAGCGGGCGGCTTCGGTATTCGCTGCTGAAGCCGCTACGCCAGCGCCACAACCGTGCTCCGGCGTGGGCCAGCATCAGCACGAGCAGGGCCTTGATGCCCTCCACCGGCTGAACGCCCCAGATGCCTTCCTCGCCGCCGAACAGGTATTGAATCGTCAGGATGAGCACCGCTCCGGCGATGACGACCCATTTGAGCCAGGCCCGTTCGTGGGTCCACGGATCCAGCACCGACACGGCCAACCGCCGCCAGGTGTCGGCGGGCACCAAAGCGAGCGGTACCAGGATCCAGCCGATGATCGCCAGGACGCGCCAGTGTCCCACGCTGAAATCCAGCCAGCGACTGTTGTCGCCGCCGAGCCCGAGCTGTCCTTGAACGAGGCTGCCAGAACCCACCAGGCTGATGGTGGCGACCCATAACCAGCCGACGGGGCCTTGCAACCGTCCGACGATGAACAGCAGCGCGCTGGTGGCGCTCCAAGCCAGTCCCAGGGAGAGCAGGAGCCAGGCGGGTCGCGCTTCCGGGGTTCGATAGGTGAGCGCGGTCAGGGTGCCCATGGCCAGCGCCGAAACCCACGCCGCCGCTTGCCAGCGGCCCAGCGAGTTCCGGCCGTGGTGTGCCGACCATCGGAAGGCGAGAACGGCGGCGCAGAGCGCCAGTCCCAGCGCGACCAGCGATCCGATCCCGTGCGCGACCAGCCAGGTTCCCAGACCGGCGAATTGGGTGGGGATGGGCGCCAACGCGGTTTCGGTGTGTACGCGGGAGTCGCGGGGCCGGGCCTGGAGTGCCGCCCAATCCGCTTCGAGCCAGAGATCGGTCTTTTGAACGGGAGTCAGGGTGAGGACATTTTCCTGCCAGTGGAGCCGGTAGCGCGTGCGGCCCAGGACCAGGGATTTGGTCGGTTCGGCGGGATCGTCCAGACGCAACTGGATGTTTTTGAAGCTCGATCCCTGTTCGATGGATTCGCCGATCCGCGTCATGCGTGCGTCGATGGTGCCGGGCGCCAGCCAGAAAGCGCCATCCCACGCGAGCACCTTGATGCCGTGCGCCGGTATGCCGGGCAGTCGCCAGCGTTGCGGGCAAGGGACTTCCCCACCCAGCGAGAACAGGGGCAGTTCTTGATGCTTCAACGTCTTGAGCCAGCGCCGCAAGGGGGAAGTTGCTTCGTCCGGACAGGCGGCGGCGGGGGCTTCATCGGTGACGAGCCGGCCGTTTTCCCAGCGCGCTTCCCGCCCGGATTCACGCAGGATCAGCGTTTCGCCCTGGGCTTCGACCACGTCCACGTCCGTGGTTTTGAGGCGGATGTGATCTCCGGTCGCCAGGCGCCAGCGTTTGAGGTAGCGGGTTCCGTGTTTTTCGGTGGCAGCGTCCACCTTGCGGTGGCTCGCGACGTTGCTGGCCCACCAGCCGCCCGCCGTGTCCCGGCGCAGGCGCAGGTGGTCCTTTTCCGCCGAGTGCCCGCTGGCCGGGTTTTGGCCCAGTTCCTGATAACCGAGAATCACGGGCCGTTCCGTGCCGCTCAAGGTCACCCGCACCTCGGTCACTTGGCGGCGCTCGGCGGGGGCTTGCGTCAGCAGACACCCATGCGCCCAACCGAAAGCCAGCAGCAGGATCCCCGTGAGCAACCCTGGCAAGGTTTTCGACATCGCTTTTAAGGTTTGCATGGCAGTCGGGCCGGATTTTTGTTTTCCTGGCGGAAGGCGAGGGGGTGAACGTAGGGTCATCGATTGGCGTACCGGCCCCGCGCCCGGTCGTCCTCGGCGGGGTTATTGGGCACTCCGCCCCACGATGTCCCTATTATGCGTAACGCAATTATAGCGATTTGGGGAAAATGAATACGCTTTCAGGTCCGCCGCGTTGACCGACCCAGGCCGGCTCGCCATACTGGGCCAACCCCGCCGCCCGATCCGACCCGGCCATGTCCACCCCGCATCCTCACGACGTTTTCGTGCGCGACTTCCTGACCGACCTGGACCAGGCGCGGGCGTTTCTGCGGCTGCTTCCGCCGCCTGCCCTTCAGTCCGATCTGGACCTGGATACGCTGGTTGCCGAATCGACCAGCCTGATCGATGAGACCCTGAACGAGCTGCAATCCGACCTGCTGTTCTCGCTGACCACGGTCGCTGGGGAACCGCGTCAGTTGTATCTGCTGTTCGAGCATAAGTCGTATCTGGACCGTGGGTTGCTCGTGCAACTGCTGGGCTACTTGGGCCGCCTGTACGGCAAGTAGCTTCAGCGAGCCCCGATTCTGCCGCTGGTGCTGTACCACGGCGCGGCGCGGTTCACGCTTCCGCGTCGCTTTGGCGAGGAATTCGAGTTGACCGCCGCGCAACGGGCGCTGCTGGAGCCGTACCTGCCGGATTTCGGCTATCTGCTCTACGATCTGAGAAACTGGCAACCGCCCGCCGAACCGCCGCTGGCGATTCAGGTGTTTGTCGAAGCCTTGCGCGGCGCCGCCAGCGGTGACTCCGAGCGAACCCGGCGCTTGCTGGAATTGGCCGCCCGCTTGTACGGGGAACGCAACGGTGCCCGCATCGTCCATGCCTTGCTGACTTATCTGTTCCGCGTCACCCCGCTGCCCCCCGACACCGTGCGCGATCTGCTATCCAATCCCCGACCTGAACTGGAGAACGCCATGCTCACCGCCGCTCAACAGCTTTATCAACGTGGCCATCGTGAAGGCAAGATCGAAGGCAAGATCGAAGGCAAGATCGAAGGCAAGATCGAAGGCGAAGCCGAACTGTTGCGCCAGCAACTCGAATATAAATTTGGTCCGCTGCCCAAGCGGGTCCAGCAACTCGTGGCCCGAGCGGACGAAGCGGCCTTGCGGGCCTGGAGCCTGCGGCTGTTGAGCGCCGCCACCCTCGACGAGGTGTTTCCCAAAACGCCGCGCCGCCGCCCGTCGGCCTGAGTTCGCGGCCAAAAGAGCCTTGAGTCGTTTCGGCGCGGGAGTCGGGAACGCCACCGGGAAGAGGCGGGGCCTTCAGTGATCCTCCGGCCCCGCGCTCCATCGTCCATGGCAAGGCTATTTGGCGCTCCCGTCCCTGCGAGTCCCGGAAGCGGACTCATGATCACCCGCGCATCGCGCCCGCCGTATCCGTGGACGCGGCGGTTCTGGACATGCGGGCGGGCTGGCGAGACGAAACCCCGTGTTGTTGTTGCGGTTCGTCGGCGTGTTCCTGTTGCGGTTGGCGGAACGCACCCTCACGGGTTTGTTGTTCCAGGAGCCGCCGCGTAACGACCGGGGGCCGCCTATCGGTCCGCTCCCCGGATGAAGGGTATCGCATCGAAAATGCTTTGGCGCAGGCCGAGCGTGTCGGCGTGTCGGGCGTGGCCGAGCCAGGCTTGCACGCTGGGATCGATGGCGGCCAGCGTGAGGCGACCTTGGGCGTAGGCGCGGGCGAAACCGTGTAAGCGCCGCCGAAAACGCAGACCGTTGTCGTTGCGCAGTCGTCGCCGGTGAGGAAACACCAGGTAGCCGAGCAGGTTGAGGCCGTCGCGAGCACGGCTAACTTGGGCCTTGCGCGGATGGAAACGCAGTCGTTCCCGAGTCAAGTAGTCGGCCAGCGCGGCGTGATGCTCGTGCAGTTCGGTTTTGGCGTCGGCGAGCAGGATCATATCGTCCACATAGCGTAGGTAGGCGGGAACCCGGCGCTGTTCCTTGAGCCAGTGGTCGAGGTCGTCGAGGTAGAGGTTGGCGAAGAATTGGCTGGTGAGGTTGCCGATGGGAATGCCGCGCCGCCGTTCCAGCGGGGTGAGCAGGTCATCGCCGGGAAAATAGACCGGTTCGTCGGCGGCTTCGGTGGGGCTGCCGTCGATGATGCGGTCCAGCAACGCCAGCACTTGGGGGTCGGCGATGCGCCGCCGCAGTTTGGCTTTGAGCACGGCATGGTCGATCGAGGGGAAGTAGCGGCGGATGTCGAGCTTGAGGACGTAGGGATAGCGTTGCGCCCAGCGTTGATAGCGGTCCACGGCGGCGTGCGTGCCCTTGCCCCGGCGGCAGGCGTAGGAATCGAAGATGAAGGTACGATCCAGCGGCGGTTCGATGACGTTCATGACGGCGTGATGCACCACCCGGTCGCGGAACGGGGCGGCGGCGATGAGGCGGGGCTTGCGTTCGTAGAGGGTGAACAGCCGGTAGGCGCCAGGTTGGTAGGAACCCTCGGCCAGCTCCCGTTGCAGCGCCAGCAGTTCCGGTTCCAGGGCCAGCTCGAAGGCGACCGCGCCGGGACTACGGGATTTGCCGCGCCGGGCTTGTCGCCAAGCTCGCCACAGGTTGTCGAAACCGATCAGTTGCGGCCAGAGGTCGTGCAGGCGTTTCATGGTGCGGCGGTCCGGGAGCGCAGCCAGCCGCCGATCTGCCGGCCGAGGTCGTCCATCAGCCGGGCGCCGTGTTCGTAGCGCTTGAGCGGGATGACCCGCAGTTCGTGGGCCAGCCGCCACAGGTGGCGTTCGACTTCCAAAGTGCGATTGGCCATCGCCAGCGCCGCCCGTTTTTCCCGGCTGTAGGCGGCCTCGACCAGCGCTTCCAGCACCCGCAGCAGGCCGCTTTCCAGCCGTTCGCCCAGGGTGAAGCGCCGGGCGCGGGGGAACAAATCCAGTTGCGGGATCAGCCAGGCCAGTAACTCGTGGCAGGCTTGCACCGCCCGGGGGACCGCATCGCGCGCAGTTTCATCGGCCATTGTGGATAACTTTCTCAAAAAAATTGCCCGCGCTGCGCGCGGAGATAAAGGGTAAAAGGATAAAGATCAAAGGCTTATAACGATCTGGCGAGACGAAACCCCGTGGTGTCGTTGCGGTTCGTCGGCGTGTTCCAGAAGCGGCCGGCGGAACGCACCCCCACGGGACCGTCGCCCCAGGAGCCGCCGCGAAACGACCGGGGGCCGATTGTATCTTTTGTGGTGCATTTCGTCTCTGCGCCATCGTACTTTTCATGATACAACGAGCAGGTCCATTCCCAGACGTTGCCTGCGGTGTCGTACAGTTTCCAGGGGTTGGGATCGAAGGAACCGACCGGGGCGGTTTGTCGGTTATCCCAACGGCTGCCGCAGCCGTTGCAGTTGGCCCGGTTGCGGCCAATGTCATCACCCCACCAGTAGGCCGTGCTCGTCCCCGCTCGCGCGGCGTATTCCCATTCGGCTTCGGTCGGTAGCCGATACGGTTGGCCCGTTTGCTCCGAGAGCCAGTCGGTGTAGGCGAGGGCGTCGTTCCCACTGACGCACACCACCGGGTGATCGTCGCTTTGCTTAAAACCGGGGTTCCGCCAATTCAGATCAGCTTTCAGTTGCCATTTCGAATCACTCCAGGCATAGCATCCCTTTTCGCTCTTCTCGGCGTCCGTTCGATAATTCGTGGCCTCTACAAACCGTCGAAATGCTCCAACTGTGACTTCCCGTTGGCCGATCTCGAAATCGTTCACGCACACGCGGTGCGGCTGTTCGTCGCCGTCCCGGCCTTCCTCCGATTCCGGGCTGCCCATCTGGAAACACCCACCGGTGATTCGCGTCATCCCGGCGACCGAGTTCGCCGGCAACACGACCGCGATTTCCCGCGCGCCGGCCGCCAGGGTGTACCACGCCCGGGAAGTCTGGTAGCCGGGGGCGCTCACTTCGATGTCGAAATCCCCCGGTATCAGTTCGATGCCGTCCCGGTAGGCCGGGCCGATGTTCATGATGCGGATTTGCGCGCTGGCCGGCGTGGCCCGCACCGTCAGGTAGGCGCGCGGTTCCACCGGCGGGGGTGGGTTCACGACGGGCGACGACGGGGCGGCCGGTGCGCTCGACCCGGCCGGCGGCGGGGATTGCCCGGCTTGCCAGAGCGCGAATGCGAGCCCGCCCGCGCCCAGCACGGTTCCCAAAATCAGCCCTCGCCGCCACCGCGAGCCGGGGGAATGGGGGGTGAGCGTAACCGCCGGTGTCGGTTCGGGCCGGGGCGGTGGTTCGGGTTCGGGTTCGGGTTCCGAGGGCGGGATGATGGTGCCGGCCGCGAGCCGTTGGCGGATCTCGGCGACGCTTTGCGGGCGGCGCTGGGGGCTGATCTCCAGGCAGGCCCGGATGATTTGCGCGAGGGCGGGGTCGAGGTGGGGCGGGAGCGGCGGGGGCGGGAGGAGCCGGCCGCCGTCGCAGCGTTGCTGGGCGTTGGGTGGGGCCACGCCGGTCAGTGCGGTGTACAGGGTGGCGCCCAGGGTGTAGAAGTCGGTGGCGGGGCCGATGGCGCCGGGGTAGAGCCCCAGTTGTTCGGGGGCGGCGAAGCCGGGGTTGCCGACTTTGGCGGCGATGCTGGCGATGCTTTGGGTGCGCGTGCCCAGCCGGGCCAGCCCGAAGTCGAGCACTTTGAGCCGGTCGATCCGGCCGTCCACGAGAAAGAGGTTGTGCGGGGTGAGGTCGCGGTGGATGACCGGCGGGGCGTGGCCGTGCAGGATGTCCAGGGCCTCCAGGGCGGCGTGCAGCAGGGGGGCGGCTTGTTCCGGGGGGAGGGCGTGGCCGGCTGCGAGTTCTTCGCCCCGTTGTTCCAGCCCGCCCAGAGCGTCGCTCAGGGTCTGGCCTTCCAGCCGTTCCATGATCAGGTAGATGGTGTTGTGTTCTTCAAGGATGTCGTGGACCTGGACGATCCGGGGGTGGCTGAATTGGGCCAGCAGTTGCGCTTCGCGCAGGAATTGCTGTTTCCAGTCGGCGAATTCGGCTTGGTAGCGCGGCCGGGCGGTGACGGTGAGGCCTTGGCGCCGCGCCAGCGGGTTGTCGGTGGCGGGGAAGAATTCCTTGATGGCGACCGTGCGCTCCAGGCCGTGGACCCACCCGGCGTAGACCACCCCAAAACCGCCTTCGCCCAGTACCCGCCCGATCCGATATTTGCCTTCGGCCAGCGCCGCGAACAGCGGGAGAAGGTCGTTGCTTTCCCCGTCGTAAGTCGCGGCGTCAAACCCGCACTGAGCGCAACGCGCCGCCGGGGCCGGGGCTCGAAAACAGTTCGGACAGTGCGTGGCGCGGTCCATGGGAGTGCCTCGGTAAGTTGCGAAAAATTCAAGAATAGCCGTTCATCGCGTCGGTGTTAGGGGTCATTGAATCCCGTGGCTGGCGAACACCAGTCGTTCCAGACCAAGACAAACCACCGCGTGCGTGCACAGCTTGAGCGGAGCGCCGGTCGCTTCCAGAATTCGGCGATACCGCGCCAGTTGCGTTTCCGCTTCTCGCAGGGCGTTGGTCACCGCCGGCAGCGCCCGCAGTTCTTCTCGCGTCTTCGCCACCAGTTCGGTGCCGGTCAGCCCGACCGCCTTGAGACCGATCGCCTTGAATTCCAGCAGATGATCGAGCAGGGCGTACTGGCGCATGTCCGGCCGCACCCGTAGCAACAAGTCGCCGTAGCCTCGCCCCAACGCGGGTTCCGAGTCGATCAGGTAGAACGTGTCGTTGAACAGTACCACCAGAAACGCCGTTTTCACCACCAGCTCGTTGCTCCAGCGCAAATCCCGGTTGTCGAACACCTTGAAATAGCGCTGTTCGAGGAAATCGCCCAGCGGGCCGAGATCGCCGGTGGCGTAGAACCGTTCGACGACCGCTTGCCGTTGTGCCTGGTCGGCGTAGTCCGGCAACACCTGTTCTTGCAGCCGCTCGACGTACAGCTTGCGGATCACCTGGTTGGGCACGGCCAACTTGCGTTTGCCCAGGGCGTCCCGTCCGGCCAGCGTCAATACGCCGAAGTAGTACAGCAGCGAGGCGAGAAAGTCCGGGTCGCGCGGGGCGGTCAGCATGTCCCGCACGCCGAAACGGTTGACCAGTTGCGCGACGGCGAGCGGTTCGGTGGGGTTGAGCGTGCGATTGACCAGCGTCTCGCCATGTGGCAGCCGGGCGACGTACTGAATCCGGTTGCGATCCATCGCCAGGTTGTCGTCGAGCATCTGGCGCGGGTAGCGGCCGTAACGGCTGAAGTAGTCCAGAAAATACAGCGCCAGGGTCGGGTTGTAGAGCGGCGGGTTTTCCCCTTCGCCGAACCGGTAGCCGTTGTAGAAGTCCCGCAGCATCTCCAGAATGCCCGGCGCCTGTTCGGCGGGCAGCGACCGCGCCGCCAGCACTCTCGCCAGCACTTCGGCCAGTTCCTCGGCGGTGAAACCGCACAAGTCGTGATACTCGTCGAGGTGGGTGATGTCCTTGGCGACGTTGTAGCCGCTGGTGAGATCGCTGAGCACCACCGGGGAGACGCCGGTCAGGAACACCCGGTCGAGTCCTTGACCTTCCGCCCCGGCTTTCACCGCCTTGAAAAACGTCTTGATCGTCCCCTCGCTTTCCACCAATTCGCGATAGCGATCCGCGCCGTGCAATGGATTGATCATCACTTCGTTGGCGAAGTTGTCGTATTCGTCCACCAGCAGGTAGAGCTTGTACGAAGTGGTGGAGATGGCCGTCAGCAGGCTTCCCAACGAGGACAAACCGTCGGTGGGATGGCATTCGATCGGTTGGTCGATGACCGTCTGATAGCGCACCGCGAACGCCCGAATGGCGTCGTTGACGTGGCGGTGTAGGGACGCGGCAATCGTCTTGGCGTCGCCCCGAGGGTCCACCATCGAGAAATTGAGCTTGAGAACGAAATAGCGGTTGCGTAACGGCGTAGGGTTTTGGCCGATCCGCAACTCGCCGAACAGCCGGTCGAAATTGTCTGCCCGCGCCAGATCGTAGTAGTTTTCCAGCGTCGATAGCCACAGGCTCTTGCCGAAGCGGCGCGGCCGCAGGAACAACAGTTGGCTGCCCGCTTCCTCGATCGATGGAATCCGGTCGGTGCGGTCGACGTAGAAATAACCGTCTTCGCGGATTTTGCGAAAATCGGCGATGCCGTAGGGAAAACGCATGGTGATGACCTCGCGGGTTTATTGTGCGGACGCTGGGGTCGATGTCGGCGAGGCTGAGGCGACCTTGGGCGTAGGCGCGGGCGAATTGCCGCAAGTGGCGACGAGAGCGCGGGCCGTTGTCGTTGCGCAACCGTCGCCGGTGGGGATAGATCAGAGGAATGCCGCGTCGCCGCCCGTCGGCCTGATGGCTCCCCCCTTTGCAAAAGGGGGGTCGAGGGGGATTCTCACCGCCCTGGTCGCGCTTCCACCGCGACAACGATAGCCCCGATCACCGCCTCCAATTCGAGCAACACCTGCCGGTTATCGAAGCGCAAGACCCGCAAGCCCATGGTTTCCAAGGTTTTTGTGCGCACGGCGTCATCCCGTTGCGCGTCTTGGGTATGATGCTGGGAACCATCCAATTCGATCACCAGCATCGCTCTGGCGCAATAAAAATCGACAATGTAGTGGGCTAATGGCTTTTGCCGATAAAAAGGCAAGCCTAGAATTTGCTTGCGCCGCAACCGCTTCCATAAAACCTGCTCGGCTTCGGTCATATTCTTGCGTAGCTCACGAGCGCGCTGCTTATGTTCGAGGCGATAGGGCAGCATCACGATCTCCGGTCGGAATCCCCCCCGACCCCCCTTTGCAAAAGGGGGGAGGTGCAAAAAAATCGCCCGCGCTTCGCGCGGGGGTAAAGGGAAAAAGAATAAAGATCAAAGGCTTATAAGGATCTGGCGAGGCGGAAACCCTGGCGGTAGTTGCGGGTCATCGGCGAGAACCTGAAGCGGGCGGCGGAACGCACCCACGCGGGAACGTTGTCCCAGGAGCCGCCGCGCAACGACCGGAAGGCGCTCGTATCTTTGGTGGTGCATTTCGTTTCCGCGCCGCCGTAGCCCTTGTCGTAGGCCGAGCAGGTCCATTCCCAGACGTTGCCCATCGTGTCGTGTAAGCCCCAAGGATTGGGTTTGAAAGAACCCACCGGCTGGGTCTGGCCGCGATAGACGCCGGTCTTCGCTCCGCAGTCCGGTGCGCCGTAGCTGTACCTTCCGTCGTAATTGGCTTGGTCGGTGGTCACGCACCGGCCGGTCCAAAAGGGCGTCGTCGTCCCGGCTCGCGCGGCGTATTCCCATTCGGCTTCGGTGGGCAGCCGATAGGATTGGCCGGTTTGCTTCGAGAGCCACTCGGTGTAGGCGAGGGCATCGTGCCAACTGACGTCGATGACGGGCCGCGTGCCCCGGCCCCAGCCCGCGTCGCTCGGTGGCTTCCGGCCGGTGGTTTCGCAGAACCGGTCGTATTCGGCGAAGGTGACAGCATATTGTCCTATCGCAAAAGCGCGCACACTTACCTTGTGCTGTCGCTCATCTTGGTCTCGCCCCCACTCCGATTTCGGGCTACCCATCAAAAATGTTCCCGCTGAGAGGGCGATCATCACCGGCCCATCCGTCCCGTCCTTCAACATGTCCCGGAACACCTGGCTTGCCAGTATCGTCGTGGGTTTGTTTCGTATTGTCGCCTCTTTCCATAGCGCGACTGCCATCGAGATCAGCAACACCGTGCCTACAATCAGCCCCAGTAACCATCCTCCCAGCTCAGCCGCTGTCCAGCCCCACAGCGCGACTGCCATCGGGCCCAGCACCACCACAACCGCAATTTTCCACGCCAGCAACCACCACGAACGGGCGCTGGGCGATTCGCGGAGATTCCAGTCCAGCACCCCGGTGCTTTCCCCTTTGGAACCGGCACTCCCCCCTTTGGAAAAGGGGGGGGGGGGATTCTGGGCCCCGTCGTCGGCGCGAAATGGAAACTCGGGCCTTGGCCGGGGTTTCGGGGGCGGTGGTTCGGGTTCGGGTTCGGGTTCCGGGGGCGGGATGAGGGTGCCGGCCGCGAGCCGTTGGCGGATCTCGGCGACGCTTTGCGGGCGGCGCTGGGGGCTGATCTCCAGGCAGGCCCGGATGATTTGCGCGAGGGCGGGGTCGAGGTGGGGCGGGAGCGGCGGGGGCGGGAGGAGCCGGCCGCCGTCGCAGCGTTGCTGGGCGTTGGGTGGGGCCACGCCGGTCAGTGCGGTGTACAGGGTGGCGCCCAGGGTGTAGAAGTCGGTGGCGGGGCCGATGGCGCCGGGGTAGAGCCCCAGTTGTTCGGGGGCGGCGAAGCCGGGGTTGCCGACTTTGGCGGCGATGCTGGCGATGCTTTGGGTGCGCGTGCCCAGCCGGGCCAGCCCGAAGTCGAGCACTTTGAGCCGGTCGATCCGGCCGTCCACGAGAAAGAGGTTGTGCGGGGTGAGGTCGCGGTGGATGACCGGCGGGGCGTGGCCGTGCAGGATGTCCAGGGCCTCCAGGGCGGCGTGCAGCAGGGGGGCGGCTTGTTCCGGGGGGAGGGCGTGGCCGGCTGCGAGTTCTTCGCCCCGTTGTTCCAGCCCGCCCAGAGCGTCGCTCAGGGTCTGGCCTTCCAGCCGTTCCATGATCAGGTAGATGGTGTTGTGTTCTTCAAGGATGTCGTGGACCTGGACGATCCGGGGGTGGCTGAATTGGGCCAGCAGTTGCGCTTCGCGCAGGAATTGCTGTTTCCAGTCGGCGAATTCGGCTTGGTAGCGCGGCCGGGCGGTGACGGTGAGGCCTTGGCGCCGCGCCAGCGGGTTGTCGGTGGCGGGGAAGAATTCCTTGATGGCGACCGTGCGCTCCAGGCCGTGGACCCACCCGGCGTAGACCACCCCAAAACCGCCTTCGCCCAGTACCCGCCCGATCCGATATTTGCCTTCGGCCAGCGCCGCGAACAGCGGGAGAAGGTCGTTGCTTTCCCCGTCGTAAGTCGCGGCGTCAAACCCGCACTGAGCGCAACGCGCCGCCGGGGCCGGGGCTCGAAAACAGTTCGGACAGTGCGTGGCGCGGTCCATGGGAATGTCTCATCCGGTTGCATGAACATATCGAGGGTAACAAATAAATTATAGCGCAACCCTCGACTGGCAGCGTCACGGGAATGGGAGGGACAGGCGTTTCAGCAAATCCGCCACCACCGGGCCGCACACCGCGCCGCCGGTGCGGGCCGCGTGAGTGATCATACAGGCGAACGCCAGCCGCCGGGCCTCGCGCTGTTCGGGTTCGTGCCAGCCGATCAGCCAACCGGTATTGTAGGGCTCGATCCCGGGGGAAACGGACTTCCCGGTGGGAATGAGCTTGCCAACTTCGGCGGTGCCGGTCTTGGCGTAGGTGCGACAGCGAATCGCGGGCGGCGTGTTTCTGAAGGGCACCTTGGCGGTGCCGACTTCCGGAACCGCCTTCATCCCGGCGCGAATCCCGGTCAAATCCACCCCCAGCGGCGACGCCGCCTCGGGAACGACCGTCCGACCGTCCCAGGCCGCGTCCAGCCGGGGATGGATCATCGCGCCCCGCGACAGGCTGGCCGCCAGGACCGCCATGCGCAGGGGCGTCACCGCCACGCCCTGACCGATGGCGGCCTGGGCGACGACCCAGCGCAGCGGCGTCGGCTGCTCGCCGAGCACGTCCAGTCGATCCGCCGTCATTTCGGGGCGCTTGCCCGGATGCAGCCCAGCGGGCGGCTGGGCGAACAAGGGCCGCGCCGCGCCGAAGCCCATCTGACGCAAGGTTTTGATGAACCAGAGATCGGGAACGGTGCGCTGTTTTAACGGACGCGGGTCCGCGTCGAAGGCATCGATATCCGCTCCGTCCAGCCGCAACGCCAAGGCGATGAACCAACTGTTGAGGGAATCCCGCAGCGCGGGTACCAGCCCCAGCGTTTCGCTTTTGCCGGCATCGGCCGCGCACCGGAGATCGCGCAGCGGCTTGCCGAGCAGATAAGCCAGCGATTCCCCCTCCGAATTGCGGATCGGGTGCGGTTTCTCGCCGGCGGGCCGGCCGGCGACGCCCTGATAGGGATCGATCCACGTGCTGGTCAGATCGAGCCCGGTGTTGCGCGCGAACTGCCGAGGTGACCAGCCGGCCAGCATCTCGGCGATATCGGCGTTTCCCTGTTTGGCGGCGGCCAGCGCCGCCAGCGCCACCAGTGGCTTGATCGTGGAACCGGCGAGTTGATGGCGGTCGCCGCCCCCTTCCCAGGCGTACACCTGCAAGGGGTCTCGCAGCGGATAAACCCGGGAGAAGGCCAGAAAATCCCAGGGAATCACCTGCTCCAGCGGCGGGGGCTCGGGATAGGCGGCGGCGGCCAGAATTGCGCCGTCGGTGGCGTCCAGCACCACCAGCACCGCGCGGCGCTCGTCGGTGTAACGGTCGACGGGGAGGTTTTTCAGCAGCGCCTCCCGCGCCATCGCTTGAATCCGGGTGTCCACGGTCAGCGTGAGTTGTTTTACCCCGTGGCTGCGGCGGAGCAGGCCGCTCAGCGACGAAAAATCGCGGGGACCGAATCCCACCAAAGGCGCCAGCCCCAGCGTCCGGGCGGCGGCGGTCGGAGCGCCGGCGGCATCGACCAACAGCGGACCATCGGCGGCGCTGACGGTGGCGAGGGAAGCGCCGTCGGCGGCGCGCTCGGTCGGCGACTCGGGTTGCCACACGGCCCGACAGGTCTTGCCGTCGAAGGCGATGCGCAAGCCGGGATTTTTCAGGTCGGGGTTAACGGCCGGGGTCAGTCGCAGGCGCGCTTCCACTTCCCAGGCACCGTCGCTGGCCCGCCGCCAGGCGCTTTTGGGCAGCACGCCTTCCCCCACCTGGCCGTTGGGGATCGCCCCGAAACCGGGGCATTGCGGGACCGAAAACGGATGCGGGGGATCGTAAGCTTTCAAGGCGCCCAGGGCGGTGGGCGGTTGCAGCGGCGTGCCCAGATACAAGATGGATACAGCCATCGGCTGAGTGGTTCGGAAATACCCGCGAAACTCCACGCAGGATTGGTCGGTGCCGACGGCATGCCAGTCGCCGAACCCGGTTTTGATGCGCCCCTGATGGATATAGCCGAAGCGCTCGGGGACGGGAACCTCGCTGGACAGGAGCGCGCCATCCTCGCAGTCGTAGGCACGCCAATGGGCGTGTGTGACGGTGCCGCCGTGGTTGTCGCGCACCGCCGCGACCCGGCGACCGCGGTTCCATTGCAGGAATTGACCTTGCAAGGCTATTCCCGCCGCGCTGCCGTACAGATTGCGGAGCAACCGCGCCAGTTCCTCGTTCTCAGCCCCGCCGCGCTGCCAGGCCAGCTTCAGGGCATGGTCGGGTTCGGGCAAGGTCAAACGGCCATCCGCTTCCAAATGGATCAGCGCTTCCTGGTTTGAATCCTGGTGCTGCCGGAGTTCCTCGAACAGCGCCTGAACCTCGGTCGGCTTCTGGTCGGTCGGCGGGACCGGCGGGGTGATGGCCACCATGCGCCAACCTAAAAAACCCAAAGCGATCAGCAAAAGAATCGAACCAGATGTTTTCATGATGCTATCCATTCATCTCGGCGAAGACCACTAGCTATTGGCGATTAATCGTCGTTCTTACTAAAACATAAGATAAAGTTGCCTACAACAAGATAGTGATCCAAGTCCAGGAGTAGGGGGTCATCCGATTGACTTATCCCAATCTTCTTTTGATCGGCGTCCAAATGATAAATGGGATTATGGCGCTGTTCCATTTTTTTGACTTCCAATCGGTCGCCATGCACTCGGACTTGGGCATGGCGTCGTGATAAACCAAGGTTATTCAGGGTAATCCCCGGAGGAAAATCGTGGCCCAGAATAGAACCAGGTTGATCCAGTTGATCCAATGAAATTTCTGGAGAATCGTCGGTACCATTTGGGTCGGAGCGACCAATCGTTGCAAAATCTTCGCTGATTGAATAGTGATCTGGAACCGGCAAACGCAGCAAGCCAATGAAATGAGAGAGACCCTCAGGTGAAGGCAGAAGTGTCAGTTGAGTAGTGGGTGAAAGAGCGATCTCCCGTGGTTGATCGATGTTTTTTCCAAGAGATGTGGATACTCCAGATGCATCGGTAAAAATCAGGCCACCCTGGTTTAGGGATAAACTGGCCAATTGTCGTTGATCATGGATCATGTCGGGAGGAGCGATGCCGCCTTCTGGATCAAGCCATAGTGTCCATTGTCGCAATCCTCGGAATAAATTCGGCAAACCCACGGCTTCCAGTTTCAGGACATAAAGTGAGGCCGAATCGTCCAGATCGAAGATAATGGTTTTTCCAGCGCCATGCTGAGGTGTCGCTGCCGTGGCCCGCGAGGTAATTTCCAGGGTAAGAGTTTGGCCCTGATCGAGAGGAATGGTGAAATACCAGATTCCAGCAGATGTTTTTCTAGGCTCAAAATACTGGTTGATTCCTCCTAGAAAAGCAACCCACTGATCCTCACCGATTCGACGCAGCAATAGATAGGCTTTCCTGGATTCGTCACGCCACCCGGAAATGGCTATGAAGCCTTCGCCATCTTCCGGAGTCAGCAGTAGAAATTCTTGTTTGGCATGGAAGCTGATCGGTAGCTTATGGTTCTTTCCGTCGCGCCAATATTCCACATCGGGCAGTGTCACGGGCATTCCGTTTAAACTCAATACAATTTGAAAAGCCGGTTCTCCTGGATCTGGAATGTATATGGCGGGACCAAATAGAAACGCGATGTGATTCTTTTCCAACCGTTGATCGGGATTCACAAGGTAGCGCGGCTTCCGATTTTTGGGCAATGAAGCCTGGAAATCATTTTCATGATTCACCGTCAAGTTGTGGAGTAGGGCGTTTATATGGGTTTGTTCATGTGTGATGAGTGCGTTATGATAAACATCAGGGTGCGTGCATACGATAACGTCGGTGAAGGTTACTTTTTCCTTGACCAGTTTGCGTGATTGGGGGTGCTGCCGATTGATCCAGTGACAATGATCGGTGAGTGCTTGGCGTAGGCGACGCTGGGTATTGCCATGTTTTTCGGTGATCGTACCACCTCCCATATCTTTGGACCAAAAGGCGTCGGCATCCAGATTTGTTATGCTTGGAGTCTCTACAACCAGTTCGAGACGCCAGATGAGATTTTTATAAATCGAGGGCAGCCACTCGCTGGAATAATGTGGGGATGGATTGTCCCCTTTGATGTTTTTTCGGAGTTCCGTGAACATGTTTTTCTCTCTTTGAAGCCAAATAAATTGAACTTGCGCTCGCCCAATGAAGCTCTTCGATTATATCGCGCTTTTCTCCACGTTGTGGAAACGCCGTTTCGAACCACCGCGCGGCGAACCACCCCTTCTTATCCAAGGAGGAGAGGCACATTCACAACTGACAGGGGAATGCCATGCAAGCGCCGCCGGCGCTTTTGGGGCACCTTTTTAGCGTGATGCGTCCTGCATTGCCAACCAGACCGCCACGCTTTCCGCGAGACGTTGCTGTTCCTCCTCGCCGAGTCCAGCGGGATCGAAACGCCAGCGTTGATGTTGGCGGGCCATCTCGATCATGCCCGGCGCATCCCATGCGCCGGTGCGCCGCAACCATGTTTCCAGGGGTTCCCCTGGTGGGCGGGCGCCGGTGCGACCGGCCAGCGCGGCGATGACCTGATGGAACGGCGATTCCGCGCCGGGCCAAACATGTGCCGCCGTCTTCAGCCCGGTCGCCGGCCGGCGAATCCGGCGGCGGCGCACCAGACGCCAGAACAGGACTACGGCCAACAGTCCCGCCAGTCCCCACCAGCCACGGTTGTCGCCGTCGCCCGCCGTTGCTTCCCGCCAGCGCCAGCGGCTGAACCGGTGGTTCAACCAGCTCCAAAGATCGCCGAGACCCTGCCACCAGGGTGTTTGCGCGTCTTCGAAGCCCGTCCAGTCCGGTGGCGTGGCGTCGACATCCCGCCAACGTCCATCCAGCCAGGCCAGCGCCCAGGCGTGGGCATGGCGGCGGCGGGCGATATAGGCGCCTTCCAGCGGACTGTATTCCGACACCGAGAACCCGGTGGCGTAGCGGGCGGGAACTCCAGCGGCACGCAGCAGCAGTACGGCGGCACTGGCGAAATATTCGCAGTGGCCGGCATGCGTCCGCAGCAGAAAAGTTTCCAGCGCCGTCAGTCCTTCCGCCGGGGGGGATAAATCCAGACTGTAGCGAAACTGGTGGAGCAGGAACGCGCGTACCTTGGCGAGAGCGGCGGCGGGCGATGCGCCAACCAATCCCAGTTCCAGGGCCAATCGTTGCAGGGTTGCCCGTTCGCGGCGCGGCACCGCCAGATCCAGTTCGGCGGGCGGCGTGTCGCGAACGGCCGCCGGCGAGCGGGTTACTTGGTACTCCACCAGACCGGGGCCTTCACTGGCCTCAAGTGCCCCCAGGTTGTTGAGTTGCAGTTTGCCGACTGGTAGCCGGTCCAGGCGCCAGGCGCCTGCTGGCAACGGTAGCATCCCCGCGCCTCGCCGCAGTTCCATGGCGATGGCCAAGCGGTGGGATGTGCCGTTCGGTGCGAGGCTCAACAGCCACTCGCGCCCGCCGCCCGTTGGAGCCAAACGGTTGAAACGGGTATATTTGGCCTGCCACACGCCGTCGAAATAGCTATTGTAGCTGGCGTCGCGCAGCAACCACGGTCCCGAGTCGCCCGGCGCGGCCTTGAGGCGCAGCACCACCCGTCCGGACTGCTTGAGTTCGCCGATGTCGCCGAGCGCGGTGCGGCTGCGATACGGGTCCATCTCAATGAACCAGTCCTCGAACCACTCGGTCAGATGATCCTCCAGATTGAGTTGCAGGTGGTGCAGGCCGAGGCTGAGCGGGAAAGCGGCGAGACCGACGGCGATGGCCAGCGTCGCGGTCAGCGGCCAGCGATAGCGGCGGGGCCGCGTCGCCGCCAGCATCCACAGCAACAGCGGACTTGCGCCCGACAGGTAATTCGCCTGTGGGGTGACGCTGGCTGCCAGCAGACAGGCGATCAGGTAGGGTGTGTCCAGTTTGAGCGGCTGGCGCGCCAGATCGTGGTTGGAGCGGCGCAGCGAGTAAAACAGGTGGCCGACCTGGAAGGCGCCGGCGGTGGAGTAACGCTGGAGCGCCAGTGGTGGAAACAGCAGCAGCGGCACCCAGCCGACCAGGGTATAAAGATGCGTCGCCAGCGGCGGTTGGTTGAGATAGCGGGTGAAGAGCAGGATCAGTGCCCCGACCCAAAGCAGGGTGGACAGGTCGATGACCCGTGCCAGCTCCCGATCTTCCAGCGCCCAGCGCCAGCCGACGCGTGGCGCCAGTTCCAGAACCAGCGCCATGGGCAGGGCCAGCGGCCACAGGCCGATCCGCCAGCCCCAGAACAGCAGGGTGGCGGCCAACAGGCCGGGCGGCGGGGTCAGGGTCATGGCATCAAGCGTGCCAGTTCCGCGGCCAGCGTGTCCGCCGTGGCGACCCGGATACCCGGCTCCGGCGGCATGCTGGGCGGGCCGACGACCAGTGCTATCGTTTCCACACCCTGCCCGCGCAGCAGGTTCAGCAGTTGCCGCCGCTCGGCGTCCCAGTCCAGCAGAATGCAAACGCAGGCACTCAGACCGACGGCGTGGTCGGCCAGCAGCGCAAGCAGGGTTGAGAAGGTCTGGGTCCGATTGGGGGTAACGCAGGCCAGGGTTTCCAGCAGTTGCGCGGTTTGCCCCAAACCGCGTCCGGCGGTGAAGCAGTAGGCCCGCTCGCCGACGAACAGCAAGTCCAGCAGCGCCTCCGGGCCGCGTTCGGCGGCGGCGACGGAGGCGGCGGCGGAAACGGCGGTTTCAAACCGGAGCGCGTCCGCGCCGGTGGTGAAGCTGTCCAGCAGCAGGCCGTAACGTACGAAAAATTCATCCTGAAATTCCTTGACGACCGGTTCGCCACGCTTGGCGAAGCTGCGCCAGTGGATGTGGCGTGGCGGGTCGCCGGGCCGGTAGTCGCGCAAGCCGACGAATGCATCGGCCTCGCCCACCGATTGCGCTAGATTGACGCCGCCGCGCTGGTAACGCCGCCCGTCGTGAAAATGCAGGGGCGGGACCGGGTAGCGGCGCGGTAGCGCCAGCAGGCGGTCGGACAGCGGTTGGCGGAACTGACGGCGGAGCAACCCCAGCGGTTCGGGCCGGCCGAAACGCAGCGCGGCGAACTCCAGCCAGCCCCGCCGCAGTGGCGCGAGCGTCAGTTCCGCCTCGGTAACCGCGCCCGGCGGCAGGAGTGGCAGGGGCCGCGTCGCGCCGTTGGCCCCCCGCGTCCATGTTGCCCACCGCCGCCAGCGGCGGTAGCTGGGCAGGTATCCAAGCGGCGTGGCGGCGGTTGGGGGTTCGCGCAGTTCATCGAATACGCTCAGGTCGCGTTGCACCGTGGCGCCGTGATTGTGCAAGTGCAGCCGGTAGCGTAACGGTTGCCCAACAGTGGCGTAGCGCGGCAACACGCGGCTGGCGGTCACGGGCAGTCCGCCAAAACGGCTGGTGAGCAGGGCGACGGCAAACGCGACGGTCAGCAGCGCAAACAACTGATAGGTCATGCCGACTCGGGTATTGACGCCGAACGCGCCGGTCGCCACCCACGCGCCCAGCAGCCAGCCACCCAAGGGGGTCAAGCTTCGATGCAGGCCATGGCTGAGACGGTGGACTCCGCGATAAAGACGAAACAGCGGGCGCATGGCGCTAGACCGGCGCCGCCACCCGCCGCAGCACTTCGCCAATCACCATCTCGGCGCTCAGGCCGCCGAACCGCGCCTGGGGATCGAGCTTCAGCCGGTGGGCCAGCACCGGAACCGCCAGTTCCCGCACGTGGTCCGGGGTGACGAAATCGAACCCATCGAACAATGCCAGCGCCCGTGCCGTGCCCGCCAGCGCCAGTGATGCGCGCGGGCTGGCGCCCAGAGCCACGCCCGGCGCGGTCCGGGTGGCGGCGACCAGTTCCACCAGATAGCGGCGAACCTCGTCGCCAGTGCGAACCGCGGCAGCGGCGTGTCGTAGATCCTGTAACTCGGCACGCCCGGCGCGGGCGCACAGCGCATCCAGCGGATGCCGTTCGCGTTGGTCGGTCAGAACCCGCATTTCCCCCTCGATATCGGGATAGCCCAGCGCAAAACACAGCGCGAACCGATCCATCTGTGCTTCCGGCAACGGATAGGTGCCGTGAAATTCGATCGGGTTCTGGGTGGCGATCACGAAAAACCATTCGCCTAGATCGTGACGCTGGCCGTCGAGGCTGATTTGCCGCTCGCCCATTGCTTCCAGCAGCGCCGCCTGCGTGCGTGGCGAGGCGCGGTTAATTTCGTCGGCCAGCAGCACTTCGGTGAAGACCGGGCCGCGGTGCAGGCGGAATTCCTGACGTTGCGGATCGAGGATGGACACGCCCAGCAGGTCCGATGGCAATAGGTCGGGAGTGAACTGGATGCGCTGGAAATCCAGGGTCAGGGAGCGGGCAAAAGCTTTGGCCAGGGTGGTTTTACCGGTGCCAGGCAGGTCTTCCAGCAGGACATGGCCGCCCGCCGCGAAGGCGGCCAGCAGCCAGCGGATTGCCTGCCGCTGACCGACCATGACCGTTTCCAGGTTGGCCAGCAGGGTTTGATAGGTTTCGTGGCTCAAGGGTGAAAACGGGGTCGAACCGTGGTCTCACGGTGTGCGGTCCTCCAACACGATGGTGCTATACTCCACCGCTTTGCTGGAACCGGTCAGTCCGGACAA
>ERZ795053.1503-NODE-1503-length-29583-cov-38.392746_pt1 | contig 29583 bp, 34 predicted proteins | sample MGYA00375137_ERZ795053 | MGnify/ENA primary metagenome ERZ795053 (study PRJEB30182, sample SAMN05720284) | activated sludge metagenome | isolation source: Anaerobic digester | place: Hong Kong | collected 2014-12-17 ...
ACAGAATATAAAGTATGGTCAGAATATAACGACGGCGCTGGAAGTGGATTAGATGCTGATAAGTTAGACGGTGCTCAATCAGCCGTTAATCCAACCGCCTCAACCGTTCCAGTTCGTGATTCTTCTGGCGACATGTATGCTCGTTTGTTTAGAAGCACTTACGGAAATGACAGTTCAATCAACTCTTCTGCTGCTGTTTGTATGCGAGTTAATAATACGACGGACAATTATATCAGAAGTGTTTCACCTGCCGCTTATGTTACTTGGTTCAATGCTCAATCTAATACTAACGCAAAGAAGGCAAGTGGATTATCGTTCGTTGTTTCCTCTACCGCTCCTACTGTAGATGATCAAACTAAAATAACCTTCGTAACCTAATGGCAGTTAAAATAGGCACATCAGACGTCTCTGCAATATATGTTGGAACCACTCCAGTTACAGCGGTATATGTTGGCACTACTAAGATCTGGCCAGCGTATACATGTAGATCCGCTTGGTTTAATGGCGATTATATAGGCGATGATGGAGAAGGTTATCCGCGGTATAACTATTATATCCGTTACAGAAATTGTTCAAATGTTCAATCTTTATATGCTCTAATAGACTCTGTTGGTGTAGTAAACTTAAATATTCTTTGCGACGGAGACACTCCATTGCCTACGTTCTCAACCCTCTCAACTTGGGGATTTAATTAAATGATTAGCACAATAGTAACTCTTTTATGCTCTGCGTCTGGAGCCTCCTTAATGAAGGTGGTTGCTACTGGGTTTGCTGCGTTTGTTTCATCAAGAAACAAGGCAAAGGAGCTTAGTAATGAGCTTCAAATAAAAATGCTTGAGGCAACAAATAATGTAACCCTTAAGCGGGAGCAGGTAATTTTTAAAGACGGATCAAATGAATCGATCACCAGAAGAGGGCTTGCGTGGTTAATCATGGGTGTATTTTCATTTACAATGGTATGGGCAACGCTTTTCCCGGGGGTCGAGATAGTGAAACAATTTATTCCGCCGACTCCTGAGGTTCATACGCTACTATTTGGGCTAATAAGATGGGGAGGTAATAGCGATCCAATGACTATTTCAATTACATTAGGAGATTTATTGTATAGCGGTTTTCATATATACGCATTATGCGCAGGGTTCTACTTCACGCCATCCGTTAACAAGTAAAGCAAAGGATAATACGATGCCACCAATGCCAATAAATGCGCCAGGATCGCCTTTCGATCCAGGAACACCAATTCCAGAGCCGACAGATCCTGACGTGCCTCCGGTTGACGACAAATACGCAATGAGATAACAAGTGAGCGAACCAGAAACAATTACGGTTATGGATTTCTTGAAGCAAATGAAGGAAGACCTTAACCGTAGGCTTGATAATATTGAATGCTTTCAAAAAGAAACCTCATCAAGGGTATCAGGACTTGAGGTAAAGGTTGGGCAGCAAGAAATATTAACAGAGCAAAATAAATCAGAGATAGAAAAGAGTGCTATAAATAAAGCAACAAGAGCCGCTGTAATGTATTCAGCAATACTCACAGTCATTGGATCGGTTGCCGCAAAGCACTTTAGTTTATTTTGATTTATTCCACTGTTATCTTATTTGTTTACATTCAATTAAATAGGATATAGTTTACCAAGTTAATCACACAACGTCATGTCAGAACAACAATCATATAAGCACTGTGGAAAATGGCCTCCAGATCCTAGATGTATGGCAAGAAGCCTCGCGTCTTCTGTTGTCCAAGTAGCAACCTCAACGGTAACGGGTCGTGGTTTTAGAGTTCCTGATTCTGTTCAGGCAGAACGAATAGAAGTGTGTAAGACTTGTCCTTCTAAAATGTATAGAAGTGGTAGATGTCTCGCTTGTGGATGCTTCCTGAGCGGGGTTCTTGCAAAGACAGCATGGTCCGGGCTGTCATGCAACAAGGGACATTGGGGACCGTATGTCAAAAAGGAGGAAGAGAATGAAATTTGATTTAGGAGTAGAAGACAAATGGGGATGCGACGCCTGTTGCAAAGGAGAAGAAAAGGATAAGGTTTTTTATCCTTCGATTCATGTAAACGGGATAAAGGAAATGCCAGAGTTTCCGGAAGGCGAGTTTACGGCAACGATAACATGTAAGCTTGTTTCTAAGGCAGAGCGAAAAGAAGATGATGGGCCTACTGAATATTCCTTTGACCTTGAAGTAAGAGGGATTGAGGTAGACGAGCAGGAATCAAACGCAGAGCAATCAGATTCGCTTGAGGACGCAATAGAAAGAGAAATAAGAAAGCGTAAATAAGGAAACGATATGCTGGTAAGAGACATATACGACAGATGCAAAAGGGCGATTGGTAACTGCAATGAAGATCTGGTTTTTGAACGGATAACAGATGCAGTCAAAATGCTTGCTACGTCTGGTGATTCTCCCTGGGAAGGTCTTATTGGCGAACTTATTGTTGCGGTTGATGATAGTGGAATTGTTACGCTTCCAAGAGACGTGAGGACTCCGCTGTCTATTTCAGTTAATGGATTCGCCACTTTCCCGAGGGATAGATGGTTTGAATACCATGTTAACGGAGTAAGCGGAGGGTCAAAGTATGCAGGCGCGTGGGACGATGTTGGTTTTTCTCCTATAGTAAGATCTATAACAGACGCATCAAATATTTCGGTGACATCTGAGAGTGCAGTAGACAATGACGTTGAGCTTATCATAAAAGGAATAGATGACTCTGGTAGAAACATAAGCGTTTCAGTATTGCTTGATAGCGGATCAACTGTAATTACGTCTGAAAAGTTCTCATCTATTACGAGTGTTCATAAGCCAGTAACAAATGGATGGGTAAAAATATCAATAGATGATGACGACAATACATTGCTTGGTTGGTATTATCCTGATGAAACGAATCCAATGTATAGAAGAATTCGCGTTGGCGCAGGAACTACTGCTAAAATAATCTATCGATACAATGTGAGAGATCTACGATCGCTTGATGATTTTATTCCTTTGGTAAATGTCCAGGCAATCGTTCAGGCAGTGAAAGCTGTTACGTATTATGACAATGAAAAGTATGACATGGGAGATAGGGCATCATCTCTTGCATACACATTTTTGTCTAATGAGCAGAATTCTATTAACATAAATAACTCACCTGTATCTCCGCAGGTTCTTGATGTGTCGTCTCAAAACTCTGAACGTCTATTTTATTAAGTTATGGCAGACTCTCAGTTAATGGTTAGCGGAACAGTTGATTTTAGTGGAGGAATGAATTCCTCCATTAGCCCGTCTCGCATTGAGCAGAATCAATACGCAATGGGCATGAACGTTGTTCGCAGAGGCGGTACGCTGAGAACGAGGCCAGGGTATACATCATTATTCAATTTACCTTGCGGGAGGCTCCAGGGCTTTACGATGTTCCGTCCTTCTGATTCACAAGAGTACTTGGTTGCTGCCGTAGATGGAAAGATATACGTATCAAGGGCACCATTCGATACGTTTACCGTATTGAACGGAATCAAATTTAGTAAGAGCGCTAGATTTGTTGAATTTGAAAAGTGCATACAGACATCAGACTATGATGCAAACGGGTTGTTATATGCGCTTGATACTCCGAAAAACATCCTTGTTATGCAAGACAGGAAATCTCGTGCTGCATTCTGGGACGGAGGAACCGCAAGGCACCTAAACCCTAAGCGAACGAATGTATATGATGCAGACGGAAATAGGGTAACAAGGATCGGGTATGACGAAACCCCAATAGGCTTATGGATGGCATGGGCCGGTAATAGATTGTGGGTATCTCGCGGTAGCCTTGTGTTTGCATCTGATATAGGAAACCCGCTTAAATTCACTGAAACAGAGTATCTTGCTGAGGGGCGTGCGTTTACGATGCCAGAGGAAGTAACCGGAATGATACAGCCTGCAAGCGGAGATGCGTTGATTGTTTTCGGAGAGAGCACATTTACGACACTACAGGCAAATATCCTTGACCGCACACAATGGTTGAATACGGCCGATTTCCAGAAAACTGAATATGGAATAGGATGCGTTGCGCCAAAGAGCATTGTAAACAAGCTTGGGCTTACCTGGTGGTATAGCGCATCTGGGTGGACTAATCTAAATTTTGCACTGACCAGCTTTAACGATAGCACGAAAAAGTATATTGATGAACATATGCACGCGTCAAAGGCGTATATGAGCAAAGATCGCGCTGGGATTTGTGCCGGAGAAATAGAAAACTACATACTCATTAGTGTTCCATCGGGGAGCATGAAGAACAGACACACATGGGTGCTTGATATTTATGGAGGCAATGCGGTATGGGATGGCTTTTGGACAGGCGTAAATCCAGTTCAATGGGGAAAAGCGACCATAGATGGTGTTGAAAGAATCTTTTTTGCATCATCTGATGCCGATGGGGTTAATCGCGTATGGGAAGCGTTCAGACCAGATCAGACAGACAACGGGGAGCCAATAACGTCTTATGTCTTAACAAGGGTTGATAACTTTGGGTCAAAGGACGTTAAGAGATACAGATACTCTCAATTGTTTTTAAACGACATCTATGGAGATGTTGACATCTATGGAGGCGTATCAGGGCAGCATTCCGGGTTTAGAAGGATATTAACGAAGAGAATGCGTGCATCTTCCGGATCAATAGACTCAACTCTTGAATACGGAGTTGAAGACGTATTTGCATCGAACAGGCCACAGTATAGGGTAATAAGGACGCAGGACGCTGATGCAATGAACAATACAGATCCGTGTGATACTTGCGGAATAGAGTCAGACATAATCTTTCCAATGGACAGAGAGTTTCAGCATCTATTCGTTTGGAGCGGATGTATGTCTATTGAAGCCATTAGGTCTTATGCTCAGGAGTCTCAAATATCTGAGGACTATAGAGGCGAATGCGAAGAGGACGAGATTAGCGTAAGAGCATTAAACGAATCAGGTTGCTCAGCAATAGGAGATGTTGCGATAGGAACTCCGTTTGATTTGTATGAAAGCAGCCAATCGTTTACGGTTTCGTGTGACACTTGTGGGTCAATCGGATCATCCTCTGGTGTTGCTTATGCTACGTCCATGATTTCGCAGGATGACGCTGATAAAAAGGCGATTGGTTCAGCAAAGCTAAACGCATACAGCGAGTATATTTGCACAACCATAATGTCTATATCTGACGGAAACGGAATACTTATATCAGACCAGGACGGGTCTATTATCGCATTTGAATCAAGCTCTACGGAAGATGCGTGTCGAGGTGAAGAGACTGGGCTTGCGCCTATAATTGTCACTCAGCCAGTTGGTGGGACTTATCTAGAGGGCGAATCATTTTCAATATCAGTCGATGCGATAGGAACTGAGCCTCTTTCGTATCAGTGGTATTTAAATTCTATAAAAATAGATTTAGCAACAGAAAGAGAATATTACGTTGATTATATGAACACTGATTCAATGGGTAGTTTTCATTGTGTTGTGGCAAACGAACTTGGTGAAGCAATTTCTGATCCTGCATTGGTATACGGAGTAAGACTGTTTTCTGCTGGATCAAATTGGGATGGAGAAATGGGGCTTGGATATGACGGAAATGAGACTCATGAGTTTGTGCAAAATGAATACAGGATTATAAAAAAGATTTCAGTATGCTACCGTAGCAGTTACATGCTTTTAGAGAACGGAGATTTATATGTTTCTGGGGATAACCACCTCGGGCAGCTTGGTCTTGGAACAAAAGAGGATGTTTCTCAATGGACACTAAGTGCTACAAATGTGAAAGATATTTTCCCTGGAACTTGGGTGGACGCTGGAGCATTTTATATAGATAATGACGATAAGCTTTATTATTCTGGGGATAATGCGTTTGGGATCGCGGGGATAGGTGACTACGAAGAACGCTTATCATGGACGCACACAGCAGATAACGTTCTTTTTTCACATGCAAGTACAAACACGTCATTTTATATAGATAAGGACTATAATCTTTATGTTTCCGGATATACACATTATCATGAGAGTGTAGGAACATCCACTAATACAAATACATGGATAAAGTGTGAGATAACAGCGATTTCTGTCACTGGTGGACAATGGCATGGATTTGCAATTATCAGGCCAGACAACAGCCTTTGGGCGGTCGATTGCGATTTAGACGGAAACGGCGAGGATTCGTCTTATTGGGCTAAGGTAAATTATTTTGATGGAATAGAGATCAAAGATGTCTCTATGTGCACATACGGACGAGTTCATTGGCTTGTTTTGGATCTAAGTGGAAATGTTTACGTATACGGGAATAATGAGCTAGGTCAGCTTGGGATTGGTGATAATGTCAATCGGACTATGTTTGAGCTTGCTGTCTCTGGGGTAGATAAAATATCTTGCGGCAATCAGTTTTCAATGCTGTTGACGTGTGATGGCAGATTGTTAATGTCTGGGTATAACGGATATGGAGTGTTTGGTGATGGAACAAACGATAGCAAAAATATATTCACAGAGTTCGGTATAAACGTAACAGACATAATGACCACAACCAGCGGGCAATCATCCTTCATTTTAAAGGGAGTCCTAAATACAATCGATTAAACGGGAGAAAATATTATGGGATATTATCCAGCAGATAGCGCAGTTCCTTATACGAAAGCATCAGACCTTACAGCAGCAAGCTCTGTTGCCCAGCAGGAAAAATTTATGGTAGTCAACGCATCCGGAAGCCCTGTGCTTGTAGAGAAGCAGCACACAGGATTCACCAGGTTGTTTGTTGACTCAGTTCCTCCTACTGGAACATTTGTAGCAGGAAAGGATATATGGATAGATACATCAGGGACATATGGTGTTCTCAAGGTCTGGAATGGGTCTACCTGGGACAATAGAGGATATGTTCATCCTAACCACACGGGTGATGTTTCTTCGACTGGTGATGGCGTAACAGTGATTGGGCAGAATAAGGTTACAAACGCAAAGCTATCTGACGTCCCTGCTTCGACAGTTAAAGGAAACCTTGCAGGGACAACAGGAGACCCGCAGGATATAACGCTTTCTGCATTAAAAACAGCGCTTGGCATTGACGAAGTATCTGGATTGTCAGTAGGTACTGAAGATGGAGACATAGCCTTGTTGTCTGATGGCGGTATTTTCCCGGTCTCAACAATTCCGTCTGTAGATCAGCTTTCTGGGACTCTTCCGATTTTGAGCGGAGGCACAGGCGCTACATCAACAGAAGGAGCAAGATCTAGTCTTGATGTGATGAGGTCAATGTCGGACACTATTATCGTAAAGAGTGAAGCCGATCTTCCTGCGGCATCTGGCGGAATAATTCAGCTTGAAGACAACAAGACATATATTTTCTCAGGAACTGTTGGCATTGGCGCAAACAAGATCGTTGCAGGCGCTGAAAACATAATCTCAGGCTTTAACGCGAAGAAGGACATCATTGCTTCATCTGCTGCTGACTGGCTTATTTCTTCATCCGATAAAAATCTGGTTGTTGTCGATATTGGATTACGCAATACGGTTGGTGGTATTTTTGATTTTTCATCAACCACATCAGCAAATTCATTATTTATCAGGAACGTTTCAATAGAAGAGTGCAGTAAAGTTGGTTCGATTTCTTCATCAACCATGTCTTCTATAGATATTTTCAGGACAACAATATTGTCATGTTCCTCAGGATTCTCGTTTACCGGATCATTCTCTCTCATAGGTGTTGATAAAATGACTCAATTTGGAGACATCGGATCTAGCGAGTACGGGCTGAGTATTGATGCCGCTGCACAAACCGTATCTCTGTCTGATATATTGTTTAATTCAGACACAGAGACATGTGTATACATTAACCCTGCAAGTATAGATAACGGGATACTTCGCAATGTAATAAACACCGGAGCATCTACAACGCTAACAGGTGTAGATCATTCAACAATAAAGTGGCAAATAAGAAGCGTTTCAGGAGAAGAGGATTCTTATGTTGGCGCATATATGTATCTTGCTGGAAACGATTCCGCTACAGACATCACATCCATTGGCGGATGGGTAAAGGTTGCGGGAGCAACTTCTGTGTCATATCTTTCAAAGATGTCCAGTGATGCAAGCAACAAGATAACTTACGGTGGGCTTTCTAATTATGATCTAACAATAAATGCGGCAATAACAGGAGTATCTGCATCGGGAACGCAGCAAGACCATGAGCTTGCCATTGCTGTAAACGGAACGATAGATCCTACAACGATAAGCAGCCTGACAACCAGAAGCGCAGGGCTTCCGGTTTCTTGTTCGATACACAGCATATTATCGCTTAATGAAGGAGATTATATCGAGCTGTATGCTAGAAACAATACGTCTACTACAGACGTGACTATTTCTGAACTTCAAATGGTAGTGTCTTGATATGATAGTAGATAGACCCAGGAACAACACAAAGAGCTTTAGGCCAGTATATCCAAGGGTTGTAGAGGTTGGATATACGAGTGCTCCATATGCTCTTGTTTCTGTTGGAGATGAATCATCGTCGTGCCCAGGATATCCGCTTGACCGCAGGTATTACGAGTCAGTATATAAGCTGAAAGTCCAGATGACGTTTAACGTTGCGCTGCTAGGGCTTGAGTCCGATGACTTGCTTGAGGTTTATGCGTCTGCGTCAAACAAAGTCATGTCATTGAGCAATTCATATGGAGTCGATGAAATTGCTAGATGGTCAATAACGGATAGCGCATTCTTGCTTGTTTATAACAATGTAACGATTAACGTTTCTGATGAGGACGTTGACTTCTTTGATAATACGCATGGCGGTTCGCTTGTTAGGGTTCGGCTATACGATTCTGGAGGTTTCCTTATATCTGAATATAAGAACGAAGATCTAAACGCTGGGATAAGGAGCAGCATATCATTTGGGATTACAAACAACACATCAAGGATTGAGGTCGATATTGTTAATTACAAGACAGATTCAGAGGACTTTGAATCGTTCCAGGATGGTGACATTTCATCTACGACAATAGGAATGTATTTTGATAGCTTTGCAAAGGGCGAGGCTGCTGACTTTGAGGATTATAGTGTTGGCGAGATAACAGACACTCCAGATAGGGTTAATATATCTCAGTTCTTTATCTCTGTAATAGATGACTTTGAGTCATATACGGAAACGGAAAGCGGAGAAGAGGTTGATATGTCTCTTCTAATAGATCAGTATTTAACAGGACGCGGAGTAAATATCATAACACCTAGAGTGGAGACATTTTAAGTATGGCAAAGATTTATAATTTCATGAATGCAGATAAGGCGCTTATCCTCGGAGAGAGGGAGGCGTTCCGCTGGGAGATGGATCAATCAGTTCCTCCATCAAAGACTGTTTTTGGTGCACTTATAAACCATTCTCCTTCTGCTGATGAGGAGGCACAAATAACCGCTGAAACAATACAGTGGGATCTGGATGATACAAGCGATAGGTTTCTTATCGGGTTTGCTTCAAGTGATTTTGATCCAACCACAAACGAGGGTAGCTTTGTAGGAATTGGAACAGCAGTTGTTTCCGGAGAGACGTATCAAAGGATCACGCGCAACGAGGATGCGATAGATCCTGATACTGCATCGTATCAGAATCATAGCATGTCAGTAATTACTGTTTCAGGCGGATCACTATCAGAGACTTCGCTTGGTAGCACGTATCCAATTATTATGTCAATCACTCCGGTTGATGACAATATAGAGCAAGACGGGTATTCCGGTCAGCCTTTTATAGGGATTTCAGTTGAGAAGGTTGTTGTTGGAGAGACTGAAACTCTCACAATAAAATATAAAACTACTCCGGCACTGAAGGACGGGAAAGAGTCTGTTCCTGCGAATGAATTTATGGGGCTAGTAAATGAAGACGATGGCGGTGTCACGCTTACTGAGTGGACAACTATTGCCACAGAGGTTCCTTGGACTGGAAACATTCCAGATGAAATCTTCTTATACTCTCCACTTTCCGGATATAGAATGTCAATTCATGTTCTTGGATATCACTATTAAACCCAGGGGAATAAATGAGCAGTAATAACGGAGATTTTTCAATTAGCGCAGGCGTCCTTCCTCCTACATGGAGAGGGAACTTCCAAGACTTTCTTGACATGATGCCAGAGCTTTTGAGCGTAGTGCTCAATGAAGGCTATAGCACATTCGTGTCTGGAAACGTTGCCCCAACAAGCAATGTCGGGCCTTGGCTTAACGGGAAGAGCTGGTATGTATGGAGCGATGACGATGGAGCATATATCCATGCAGAGATTAGTGAAGTGTTCAGGGCGTTTTATATCAGCCCATATGATCCGTTTCTCCTTGATGAAAACAACCCTAATCCAGCGACAACAGAAGACAATGCCTTTTGGGTTAAGATAACAGAGAGCGCAACGCCTTCTGTCCTTGGAATGTATATTCATCTCGGAGAGTGGAAGAAGGTGGGGCTTACTTCTGATGATTTGGATGAAATCAATTTAAGACTTGAAGCAGTTACGGAATACGATGAGGACGAAGGAGAATATAGGCTTCGTGATAATATCGTAAAAGAGGAAAACCTGCATTCTTCTGTGTTTGATGCAATCAGGTTAAGCACTCTTGATTCGGTTTATCCTATTGGAACGATATACGAAAATAGTAAATCTAGCCTGAACCCATCTGATTTGTTTGACTGGGACGACAGCACATGGATTCCGTTCGGGGAAGGCAGGGTTATTGTTGGGGCAGGAAGTGGAGCTGGACTTACTCCGAGGACAAACGGAACAACATTCGGTAGTGAAGAAAGAACGCTTTCACAGGCAAACATGCCGGACGTTGAAGTAGGGACAATCAGCCTAAAGTTGAATGGATCAATCAATGGATGTGGTAAAAGCTCAGGGCTTGAATCACAGTATAACTCAATGGGCGTTATGCTTGGTGATACAGCATATGGTGTAACCACGATAGACCTTGGCGAGGGGTTCTCTGGAGAAGGAGAATCGTTTGACATTTCTCAACCGTCAATAGTAGTATACAGATGGGTAAGGACGGCTTAACAGTATTCCAGAGAGCAACTCTTCAAGCGCAGAACGCTGGCCTTCTTGACTCTTTTAGCAAGAAGGTCTCTGCGTATTGTGGAAGCGAGAACGGAGTGTTTATTAAGCACGAAAACCTATTCATGCTTGCAAGACCTGTATATGCAGAGAAACACGATGGGCGATGGTATATGTATGGAGACTTCTCTATGACGCGAGAAGACGCTAACGCATGGTATGTCGATGAGCTTATTTGTGATAACTACATAGATGCGGTAAAAGCACTTCCATATAAACTCACATATATCGGAGGGAAAAGGATTTACAAAGAAAGAGAATCTATGTTAAGATTCCATTTATTAGATAGAGCATCAACCTTAAGGTCAGGATAAAGAAATGGGAGGCAGCACAGACGTTCCAGAAGCACAAACAGCAGACATACAAGAGCTAAAAGACTTAGTTTCGTCTACTGCACTTGAGAACATTTCAAGCGGAATGGCCGTAGAGGAAACTTATCGGCCTGAGTTTTCGGCAACAAGGTCAGCGGTTGACCAGGAGATGCTAAACAGACTACAGCAGTCTGTGGCGACATCAGGACAGGCACAGGAATTGCAGAATCAACTGTATCAACAACTGATGCAGTCTCCTGAAACGCTTGAACTTCCAGAACTAGAACAAAGCCAGCTATTGGAGTCTGCTTATACTAAGGCATTGTCTGACTTAAACCTTGGCGGAGCGCTTGATCGTGAGACACAAAACCTTGTTACGAGACAGGCATTGGCAACAGGTGGAGCAACTGGGACAATAGGAGGTGTTGCCGGTCGTGATATAGTAGCGAGAGACCTTGGGCTAACATCACTTGATTTGCAGAACCAAAGACTTTCTACTGCATCTTCCCTTGGGCGGGTTCAGCAGAATCAGTTTGCGCAACAGCAGTCGCTTGCAAATCAGTTGAACCAGTTTAATGCTCAATACAACTTGCAGCAAAACCAGAATTTGCAACAGGGAACAACGCTGCTTGGAGATATAGCAAGTAGAGATTATGCTACAGCTCTACAGGCAACGCTGTCTACCGATCTTCCGACAACTGGGCTTGATCCGTCTTCTATAGCTGATATCTATATGTCAAACATAAACGCGCAGAATCAGCAATCTCAGGTGTCTGCACAGGCTGATGCTGCTGGTAAAAGCTCGAAAATGCAAGCAGCAGGAGCAGGTGCAGCCGCGATAGGAACAATCGCAGTAGCTATTTAAAATGACAATAAAAGATAAAGTAGAAAGAAGCAAAGAGATCATCCTGGCAACGCAAAGCAATTACAGTAATCCTGTGGTTGCTACTTCGTTTGGCAAAGACAGCATGGTACTGATACACCTATTGCTTAGTTTAGGAATAAAGCCGCCTATGGTTTTCTTTCGAGAGCCGTTCATGCCGAAGAGGTATGAGTTCTCAAATGAAGTAATTAAGCATTTCGGACTGACTGTATACGATTGGCGTCCGTTCAAAACATCAATGCAGCAAAATGGTGATGAAGTGGAGATTCAGAATTATTATGCGATAAACATGAAATGTTCGGTGAACATGACATGTCCTACCGGAATAGTTCCTCCGGTAGAAGGTAAAGACTTTTTGTGCGGACTGAGAGACTTACTCTTAAAACCTCTAGGAGGCGGGTTCGATGCTCCGTGGGATGTTTGCTATATCGGACATAAGATATCTGACTCAGACCCAATTTATGGAGGTGATGCTGGATGCAGAACTGAGTTTCGGGTAACGCCATATGGAATGGACTTTTCTTATCCGCTCCAAGATTGGACACACGAAGACATATGGGAGTACAGTGAAGAGCATAATGTTCCGCAGAACATGAAGCGGTATTTCAAGAAAGAAGACGGAACATATGACCAGCTTGAAGACAAGACATATAACCCTGATTATTTTGAGGCATGCACAAAATGCCTTGTTCGCGGAGGAGACAAGTATGTGGTTTGTCCAAAGACAGGGCTTAGAATCGAGAACATAAGCGATAAGGTTCCCTGGGGAGACCAGAATAAGCCTAGCTATATGGTAGATTAAATGGAGGAAAATCAATGGCATTAGATTCAAAAGGTTTTGCTGTAAGAAACACAAATACGTATCAAGCACTTGATCCGAGAGGATATGTCGTTGACTATACTCCACTGGCACAGGGAATAGGACAGGCCGCATCAAGTATTGCAGGAGCTATTGCGCAGAGGCAAGACCCACAATATCAGTTGCAGAAACAGCAGGCCGAGAACGCTCTTCAAATTCAAAATGCTTACCAGGCAGAAGCGCAGCAGTTACTTGCTTCTGCGCAGGGAGGAACGGTAGATCCGAAGACCGGAGAACAGACTGGAGTCTTTGAGGGATTTGCTGACCCGATGCAGCAGGAGATGTATGAGAACATCAAGACGGCACAGGCGCTGTATGGACTTGGAGAGACGGATGTTCCTACGATGGATATGTATCAGGGAGTTTCTGCATTCAAGCAGAAGAGCGAAGCCGCACAGCAGTTGCAAAGACAGAAGGCCGTTCTCGATGCAGAGATGTTCCAGAAGGAGCAGGAAACGATAAAGGACAGGCAGCTATCTATCGAAGCGGCAAAGAGTGGTTATGCCAAAGAACTCGAACAACAGAAGGCTACTCAAAAACTAGCGCAAGAGGCAGAGAAGAAAAAGGACCTGGCTAGAATCTCTGATGAGGAGTTCATTAAGGATTATCCGCAGCATGTTATCTTGAATGAAGATGGCACTTTAAACAAAGAGCAATCTCTTGAGGCTTTGAATAAAGCGACAGAAGAAGAGAGGGCTTTTAGAGAGAAACTTGCTAAGTCAAGACAGGAATCATGGATGTCTTTATTTGGTGGGACATCAGACCAGCAGCAATCTGGTGCGCCGATGACTCTTTCAGACATAATAGGAGACTCAACGCAAAACGCAAATAATGATGTTGAGCCAGTGGATGTTACACCATCTGGAATTCCAAAGTATATATACAAAGACGGAAAAGTAATTCGCACAAACTAACATGGAATCAATATTTTCATTTCCGGACGGACAAAACATTTCCATTGATTTCCCAGAAGGCACCAGTCAGCGGGAAATGAATCAGGCGTTTAGAGAGATTTATAAGCCTACTAAGCCGATGACAAAGGATGAGGCAAAGCAGCTTCCTCCAGGAATAGTTTTTGATCTAGCAACAGGAACTGGAGAAGGAGTTGATCCATCTGCTCCAGGTGCTACGGTTCCTGCGATTTCGTCTGTTGGTGGAGATGGTTATGTTTTGGCGGAACAAGCGGCAATGCCATATAAGTTTCTCGGGAACATAATAGGGAATGGGTATTTCAATAAAGATCAAGAGGATCAGCTAATTGCTGCTGCCGATGAAGCGTTTTATAACTCACTTGAAGAAGGGCATACGTATGGAAGCGTATTTAAACGAGGCATACGTCAGTCTGGATTTGGAGCATTAAGGTCTCTTTACAGACAGCCAAGAAGTCCTGATGTTTACGAGAACGAGCTTACAAGGAACATCAACGCATACAAGTATGCTAAGGCTATTTCTGCAGGTGAGGTTGATCCGAATAATCCGACAGGAGACTGGAAGGATTATGATTACAGCACACAAGTAAGACAGATTGTTAATGATAATGAATCAAGTGCTGTTCCTTTTGACGAGATAATTTCTGGATACGAGAAAACATTAAAAGCAAAAGAGCCTGAATTAAGAGAATCCAGAAAAGAAGGAAACTTTGACCGTGCTTTAACCGAGATAAGAAGCCTTGCGTCTGCGTATGCCAGACCTGACGCAGACACATTTCTCGGTGATTCTGCTGAGTTCATAACAGAGGCAGCAGGAGCAACCCTATCTCCAGAATCATTGATCTCTCTTGGAGGATCTACTGTTGCGAAAGGACTGTTCACAAGGATAGGCGTTGAGGCAGCAAAGGGTGCTGCTGAAAACGTTGCTGCTGAGGTATTGATTGCGCCGCTGCTAATGAAGGCAGGCGAGACAACGGGTGAGGATTATAATCTTGCAGCGAACATAGCTTTTGCTGGCGCTGGAGGTGCTACGCTCAGAGGGCTCGGCGCTGGGATGTTTGGAAAAGGAGTTGATGCCTCTAATCCATCATTAAGCAAGTCTCCTAATGAAACACGCGCAGTTGACGTTGAGGTAGATACTGCTGATGCGTCTATTAGAGCAGATGAATCTGCTGATATTATTCCTGATGTAGACAAGAAACCGATACTTTCATCGGAAGACCTTGAGTCCGCATCGGAGGAGGGTGCTCCTTCGGCGACTCTTACTGAAGCGGATATTGCTGCGTATCGTGATTCTTTGTCTGTCACAGAAAAAAGAAGACTCGGATTACTTCCTACTGGTGAAGTTGAGACACAGGCCGAGAAAGCTTTTAGAGAAGCAAACGCGTTAAGAGAGGTTGTTCTTCGTGCTCATAGAGAGAAATTCGGAGAAGTTCCAGACAGCAAGATTATTGATATGTGGTCAGGCGTCACGAAAGAAGACCTGTCAGCGATGGAGCTTGCGATGGAAGGAAGAACGCTTACAGACTCCATTGACATTGCAAAAGGATTCGGCGGGCCAGAGAATGCGACACAGAACATAACTGCAATAGAAAAGTCAAAAGGCTCTTCTATGTCTAAGACGGCAGTTGATATAGCATACGAGCGTGCTAAGGCGCTTGATGGATTGAGAACCGCAGCAGATATAGCATACGAGCGGTCTACCCCGAAGAAACAATTCGGAGATATTCCTGAGCTTGAGAGTGCACAGAGCAGATCTGTTAGTGGAATACTTTTACCAGAAGGGTTTGACCCTGTTTTTAGAACAGAAGTTCAGTTCGATCCAAAGGGAAGAAAGCCTATTGAATCAATGAGCACGAATGAACTTAGACAGGAAGTTCTTTCTTATGGCTTTGATGTTGGTGATGCGGTAAGCGAGTCAGACTTATCAAGAATTGTTGCGAATCACAGAAAGCAAGATATCGCCGAATCACTTGGAGGAGCGCCACGTGTTGTAGCAGATACGCAAGAAGGGCTTGCTAGAGGAATCGCCATAGCAGATGAACTCGATGAAGCTGAATTTGGAGGTTATGCTCGTAGCCCTGAGAACTATGACCTCATGAAGGAGCAGCTTGATATTAGATCCGAATCAGGAAGATCGAGTGAAGACATTTTGTACAAGGTGAAAAAGCCAGATGCCGCTCCTGGAGAGATTCCAGCCGAAGCATCAATAGCAGATGCAATAGAGTTTGGAAGAGTAGACGAAACAGAGCCACCTTTGCAGCTTGATATGTTCACAACTGATGCAGGCAGGCCCGTTATAAATGAACCAAGCGAAGATCTATTCTCGTTTGATGGTTTTGGATATGACATAGAAACAGGGAAGCCTGTAGAGGTGTGGTCTAAATACAATGAAGACGGAAGCATGGAATCAATGACTCGGGCAGAATGGGAAGAGTCTGGAAGAACAATGCCTGTTTTGTCCGAAGAAGAAGCTGCTCCGTTTATTGGTGATTTAAGCGCAAATACGTTTAGGGGAACTAAGGCAATATCTACTGAAGATGTTCTTTATAGAAATCTTGAGAATGCACACAAGAGAACAGGCGTTGAAGAATGGGCCGACAAGGTAATCGCTGAGAGCGTTCGCAAGCTGAATGCCGGCGTTGATCCTGCATTGATGGCTGCTTATGCGGTGAAGGGGTTGAGCATATTCAACAGAGGCATAAAGAATTTTTCAAAGTGGTCTGCTGAAATGGTTAAGCGTTATGGCTCTGGAATAACTGATAAGCTTAAGGGAATCTATGATACGATAACTGAATGGGGAACTGATCGGTTTGTATGGAGTCGCCAGCCCTTTGTTCGTTATTTAAAAGAAAACCTTTCAGATTCAGTTGAAATAGATGATATATCTAGACGACTACAGATGTTTAGCAATGAGGCTGATGGATTCTTGAATATCGTAGCTAACAGAAATGTGTTGCTGATACAGGATAAGATGCGTTCTCTCGCAAAAGCTGTAGGGACTACTTATGAAAAGTTTAGAGAGCAAGCAAATACATACGGACAAGCTGTCCATGCTCTTGAGCTGAACAGAGTTCATGGAGATGGATCAAGCGGAATGACGAATGAGCTTGCGAATCAAATTATAGAATCAACAAGCAAGAAAAACAAGACCGCTTATGAATCATATCTAAATGAGTTATATAAAATAAACAATTATGCACTAGACTTAAGGCTTAATGCAGGGATGCTTGATCGTGAGCTATATGATAAGTTTAAGTCAATGTATAAGAAGTATGTTCCATTTTACAGGGTTATGGATGAAGAATCATTATCTGATTCTATAACAGACCCAATGTCAGATGTCGTATACGGAGGGCAGCAGTTATACTCTACAGGAATAAAGAGATTTAAAGGATCTGATCGCGCGGTAAACGATTTACTTGGAAACACCCTAAAGAACCTTGAGGATGCAGTTCGTAGATCAAAAGCAAACGAAGCAAACAGGCTGATAGCGAACAGCATTGTTAAATATGCAGACGAATACGGAGAAGGCTTCTCGGTTCGGCCTGTAAAAGTTATTGCCTCATATGAAACAGATGGAGGCGCAAGAGTTCCCGTATACGAAGAAAACCCTAAAAAGAGCGAAGGATATGGCATACGATATTTCGATAACGGAAAGCGTATGTGGATTATCGTTGATGATGAGAACATAAAGAGATCAATGGACGGCACAAACGTTGAGCATGTGAGCGGGATCATGAACGCGCTTGCTTCTGTTACCGCGTTTAGATCGTATATGCTCACTGCTATGTCTCCGAATTTTGTGTTCCTTACAAATCCAATAAGGGATACACAATCTATGTTATTCAACTCAGGCGCACTTCTTGATAAAAGAATAACATGGGGGCAATGGATGAGAGATGTTCCTGAGAGTTTTGGCGCAGGTTTGCTGCATGCTTACTCTTCTATTGGCCAATCCAGGGGCGGAAGGTTTGTTAGGGATCTCTTGGGCGATTCAATGAGAGCGGCAGGCAGGTCTGATATTACTAAAAAGTATCAGATGTTCATTGAAGACGGAGGTTCGGCCGGAGGGAGAATGACCCATGCTCTTCACTCTATAGAAGAATCGCTTGGTAAGTTTAAGAACGCAAAAGGACTTAGACATCTTCCAGCTATTGAGGAGGCGTTAAACCTGATTGACGCATTGGCTCCTGTTACTGAAAACATGAATAGATTCATGATGTATCAAAGAAAGCTGGAGGAGAGCATAAAGAAGGGAATCCCTATTGAAAAGGCAAGAGAGCTTGCTGCTCATGCTGCTAGAGAATCTACGTTTGATCCATCGAAGAAAGGCATTAAAACCAGAGGGCTTTCTGCTTTGTATAACTTTGTGAATCCGTCAATCCAATCCGCTGAAAGACTAAGAAAGACGATTGCAAAAAATCCGACAATGTTGCTTTATGCGGCATTTGGAATCGGAGTGCTTAAGACTATTGAGTTTCTGTGGAATCAGCAGATTGATCCAACATGGCATAATGGAGTCCCTGATTACAGAAAAAGGAACATCAACCTGATTGTTGATAAAGACGATAAGGGGAACACTCATAGCATTTCACTTCCTATAGGCTATGAGTTTGCTCCGTTGGCAGAGGCATATAATAAAATCATGCGTTCTGCAAACGGTTATAAGGAAGAGTCCGCGGCGGAAACAACATACGACTTAATGAAGTCAGTGATTGACGGATATTCTGTCATAGACGCATCATCCTTGCTAGAGTCTCCTGACGGAAACTTCCTTGCTGACTTTATTGAAACAACTGCTCCATCAACATTTGTTCCATTGATTCAGTTGTTGCAGAACAGACAGAGAGGTGGCGCAAGTATCCGTGTTGAAAAGAAGAACCTTCCTGCCGCATGGAGTGCCCCAGATTGGATGTATGACACTGCGTCCGGGAAAGCATACATAAACATCGCACAAGACCTGCATGAGGCATCAGGAGGAAAGATAGGCATGTCTCCCGCCGATATGAGATTCCTTGTCCAGGCTTACGGAGGTGGCGCAGCAAGAACAGCGGAAAACTTTGTTGACCTAGTTGGAGGCAAGGAATCTGACGACAGATGGGTTGCCGAAAAACTTCCTCTTCTAAATGCCCTATTTAAGTTTACTGACAAAGAATCAAAGACAAGACTACAAAATGTCAGTGATTCACTGCTTGAGGCGGCACAGCAACAAGCAATAGACCAGACGACAGATCAGCGGAACATAAGAAATCTCGCTGAGAAAATCGCGGTCCTCGTTCGTGAAGGAAAGAAGAAAGAAGCTGACGAATTGTTCCAGAAGGCAGTAATGATGACTGGTGAATTCAGGAATCCTGATGGACAGGTAAATAGAAACAAGGCCGAATACTTGAAGAACAGGGTAAGGCTAGAGCTTACTCCGATGAGCGACAATGCAAGGCTTCTAGCTGACTTCGGGATAGAAGACGGACAGCGTGCGAATCAGTTGTTTAAGTTGATAAATGTAGAGTTCAAGGGAGACAAAGAAAAAGCAGATAAGCTCTGGAAAGAAATAAAGGAAAACGGAATACTCACGCCAAAGGTTGAGGTTCAGTATATGATTTTGCTACGAAAAGAAGCGGCAAGACAGTCTAGATAGTTTTATAAGTATATATTATTCATTGGCTTGTGAAAACAAAATATTTTCTTTGACATTAGTTGCCTGATTGCTATTATCGTCATAAACAATATATGAAGATAAAGTATAAATTCAAAACAGAGATAATCGCAAAGGTAGTAGCGCTTGATCCGAAGACAGGGGAGGTTGCATTTAGGGGCGAATATCCACTTACTGAGTCAGAGGAAAGTCCAGAGCTAAAAGCTGCGTTTCGCGAGGTCTTCTCAGAGGTAAGTAAAAACTTGAACTTCAAGGTAATGTCTCCGGCTGACTGGATAAAAGAAATATCCAAGATTGAAAATGACGATATGCGATTATGGGTCGGTTCGATTGTTTGGTGGGATCATGCCGGAATAAGCGACAAGAAGGTTGATCCTGCGTGGAACGACTTCAACGAGATTTATATCTCTGGGTATCTTGCCAGCAAGGAGGCAGCCAAGCTCACACAGGATCAGTTATGTGAGGCGCTAAAGAAGATCGACTACCCTTACGCTGAGAATCGTGCGGCAAGAATACAGGGGCATAGTTCTATAAAGGATCAGCTCTTCAAGGCCGTTAAGTCAAAGATCATCCCAGGCGCTGGGTTTGAGGAAGAAATGGCTATGCACCCATATCGAATATTTGTGTCTGGTGAAAACTCTGCAAAAACTCCAGCTACAAAAAAGAAACCTAAGCGACAGATTAAACATAAGCCAACCAAGGCTCCAAACAAACAATACATTTCACAATCAAAAAAGGACAACTAATTTTATGAGTAGAACAAAACCAAGAGAAGACGGATTAAGAAACCCGTCAAAAAAGTTCCTGCGTTGGGACTCCGGAAAGCAGTGCTTTGTTTACTGGGACAAGGATAACGAAAAGTCGATTGAGGTCTCGCCTCAGAACATTGCGTTTATCGTGCTTGACCAGCTTATCACCATCACTGGGTTTGATGATGAAAAGAATGCGCGTATATGGGGAAATGAAGTCCGTGGAAACAAGGACATCATTACAATGCACATCGGTAAGACAGAGGCCGGGAAGGGCACCCATAAGCAGCACAGAGACAGCAACAAGAACGTTAAGTTCTGTTATTCCGTTTATGCACTGGCTAAGACAGAAAAAGGCGGAGCTTTTGAGCTTGTTAATTTCCAGTTCTCTGGGGCATCATGTTCATCATGGTATGCCATTGTAGAACAGAACGGCGGAATTAACAGCATTGAAAAGGATGATATTGTTCTTGGCATCTCACATGTAGAGAACATGAAGAAGGGTCGAGTAGAATATACTGTCCCTATCTTTAAGGTTCTGCGCAAGGGAATCTCAGAAGATGCAGCAGCAGCAGCAGACGCCGCAGATAAATTGCTGCAAGGATATCTCGATGCTTATCTCTCTGGAGGAATCCAGCGACAGAAGGATGAGCAGAGCGATTCAGATGATGACGACGACAGCTTTGATCGGGCGCTCGAAAAGGAAATGCCAGATCTAAAAGGAGAATCGTCGTCACAAAACGAAAACCCATTCCCTGATGACGATGAAGACGATGTTCCTTTTTAATAGATAATCATGGAAAAAGAACAAATACAAAACGAAGCAGAATTGATCTCTGAAAAGATCTCTGAGCAAGTAAAGGAATTGCTTTTCAATAATTGGCCTATGGCTAAAACATTCGAGAGCAATGGCATTATTAACCTCGGGGTAAGGATCAAACTTACCCACTCAAGCGGTGCATACACATCAAAGGTAGGCATCTCTTCAACGAAGAAACTCTCTGATGAGAGCGAGGATTATATTGATGATCCAAACGGAGAAGGCGACTTGTTCGAGGATGCTGTAGAAAGAAGCATTCTTAAAGAGCAGAAAGAGGAAGACTCCCTGGATGATTCTTTTCTTGATGAAGACCTGACTCCAGTTGATGACGAGGATGAGGATTCCTTTGAAGAAGACGATTCCCTGGAGGACGACGAAGATCCGTTCGCATAATAAACAAAGATTACAGCGCAGCGGTTGATTCCCTGCGCTGTATCGCAATATAATAAAAAATGGGATTTCACGCATATACGGCAGCAGGTAAAGCTCGGCATACATACATAGACAGCACTGGGCAGGAGAAGCCAACAGGACTGAAGGTGATGAGGGAAGAGGGATTGTATCCCAGCGTTACCTCTGTAATTAAGATCCTGTCGAATGACATGGTTGAGGAATGGTCCAGGAATAAGCTGATAGAATATTGTGCATCAAGCCCGCAGGAGCTTAATGAGACATTAGCCGAGTTCAAGGATAGGGTTACGGAAAACTATTTAGAAGACAGCCGTGTTGCACGCGAGTTCGGGACGCTTACACACAAGCATCTTGAGGAGTTTAATAAGGTTGGATATCGTAATTATAGATCCGATGAGGACGACTCAAGAATTGATAGCATAATGCCAGAGTGGGAAGACTACTTTAACCACAACATCGTTAAAGTAATCTCTCCTGAGCAGACGCTTGCATGCCCTCCTGTCGGATTGGCTGGAACAATAGACCTTGTGTTTGAGCATAACACACTGGGACTATGCCTGCTTGATTACAAGACACAGAACATGAGGTCTGGTCGGGCAAACTTCTATCCGAACTTTTCGTGGCAGCTTGCATTGTATGCCCGCATGTATCGAATCAACAACTTCCTGGATGAAGATCCAAGAATTATTTCGATGGTTGTTAATAGCGCAGAAGAAACTACAGGCAAGCGATTGTTTGAGAAGGTGTATAAGCCAGAAGATCAAGAGAAGGCATGTTATATCGGGCTTACGCTTGCAAAGATGTGGATGTTGACCATATCCACTAAGCCATATATCCCGGCAGGATGTGAACTGTTTCGCAGAGAGGGCTTTGAATTCTAATGGCAGCGACACCTCTAAGGGTAGAAGAGCATGACTCTCCATTGAGATATCTTGTTTGCAGTGAATCAAGACCAGACGAACACCATTTGGTCGAGCTTTACTTTGATAAGAGGTTGAATCGTGTTGTTTATAGATGCTCATGCGAGGACTATTCATTTAGACATGAGAGCAGAATTCTTGCTGGAGGAACGCTAAGAGGAAATAGCTGCAAGCATGTTAAGGCTGTTGCGGAACACATCAAGTGGAGATCGCTTGAGGCATTGGTTAGAATGTATTCAGACGGAAGGAAGCCAGTATGAGTGGATATAGTAAAAAGATAAGAGCCAGAACGTATACAAAGGTTCGACGTGCTTTCTTGCAGAAACACAGAATGTGCCAGGTATGCCATAGAAGACATGCCACTCAGGTTCATCATGTTGCTGGAAGGACTGGGCCAATGATTTTTTACTATAGATATTTCATGGCCGTATGCGATGAGTGCCATAAGGATATCCACAGGAATCCTGCTTGGGCCAGAGGAGAAGGTTATCTGGTTAACATGAATATGGACGAGCATAGAGAAGCCCGGGAAAAAGCGATCACATGGGCCGAGAATGCGGGTCTAATCTAACAATTTGGTTATGAGCAAAGAAGAGCTAAAGAAAAAGATAAAGGACAAGGCGAGAGAGGTTCTCGAATTAACAGGAACGCTACTGTCAACGAATGTCGGCAGGTTCACTACATCGTTCCTTGTCCTTGCCGGATACTTGTTTAGAGTATTCACGGCTTAAAACAAGCGGCAGGATTCAATGTCCTGCTGCTTCCACTTTAACATCAAATTATTACATACAAAAAGATGAGCAGAACAAGACGCGAAGAAGTAGAAGTAATGCCGATTATCTCGATTGATAATCCAGAGAATACAATCAGCCTATACCAGGATAATCCTGCTGAGGTCTTTGATCCGTCAATCGTTGACAAGATGGTTGAGCAAATCAAAGAACAATCGAAGCGGTATAACTATGATATGAGCAAGCCTGCTGACAGGAAAGCATGCAGGTCTATGGCTGCGTCAATCCCTAAGTTGCGTAAGTTCTTTTATGAGGCAGGCCGCGGAGTCGTTGTTGACCTTGAGTCAAAGGTAAAAGCGATAACAGCGCAGCGTAAACGCCTCGAGGAGGCATGCGATGAAGCGAAAGAAACGATTCGCAGACCGCTTACAGAATACGAAGACAACGAGAAGGCACGTATTGCGCAGATTGATGATCGTATTGAGAGTATCAAAAAGCTGTGTAGTTTGATGTCTTACGTTGATCCATTCACTGGAGGACATGCAAGAAGCGATGACGTATCTGATGTGTCTTCTGAGCAGATTAAAGCAAACCTGGAGGAGCTTGATGTATTATCAACAGGATTCGACTTCCAAGAAAAATCAGAGGAAGCCAAGGTCTTTATTGAAACAACAAGAAACACACTTGAAAAAGAACTTGCCTTGTCTCTTCGCAGAGAAGAGGAACGTGAAAAGCTTCGCAAATTTGAAGAAGAGCGTAGGCTGATCGAGGAAAAAGAAGCAAAGGAGTCTCAGAAAAAAGCAAGAATTGAGGCAGCATATAATCGTCTGCATGATCTTGCTCTTGAGGACATAGATGGTTGCAGTGTTAAGCACATGACCGATCATGTTTATAAGATCGAGAGCACCATAAAATCCGTATTCTCTGATGACTGCAACTTCGGTGAAATGACGGCGAAGATGTTTAAGGAGAAGGAGCTGCTTGAGTCGAAGCAAGGCAGGCTTATGGATGAGTTATCGTCTCTTCGTAAGAGAGAAATCGAAGAAGCCGAAAAGAACGCAGCAGAAAGAGCGCTCAAGGCTGAGCAGGAAGCAGAACGCAAGCGCGCATTGGACAAGGAGCATAAGAAGCTTATTGGTCAGCAAGCTATTTCTGACATCAACAACATCATCAAGGATGAGGCTGCTGCAAAAGCAATCGTGACAGCAATCTACAAAGGAGAGGTAAGAAATGTTAAGCTTTGTTTTTGAGCTATCTTTGTTTATTATAGGATTGGTGTTCTCAATATTAAACGTGGTATCGTGCACTTACATGTTCCACCTGTATAGAGAAAGGCGACCAATCAGAGATCTTGTTATGGCTCTCGGGATTCAGGTTATATGCTCAGGAGTTTGTGCTTTGTGTATATTCTTATGGACGTTGATTCCTGTTTAAATAACCAGAAAGACATAGGAGAACAATGAGCCACAGAATAAAATGGACGCACCAGTCGTTGCAGAATTATGATGTAGGCGAATTCGGAGAATATAGGTTTACGATTGCGTTGCCATACAGAGACACGGTCTTTACATTGAAGGTCTTCCTCGGTAGCGAACAGGAGCCGTTGAAGGTATATCGCTTAAAAACGAACAGCAAATATAGAGCACGAGCAGCAGCAGAATGGGTAGTAGAAAACAAAATTCTGAAACGACAATAAGAATAGATCCATACGACGTAATCATGGGCATCGATCCTGGTGCACATGGTGGCGTCTGTGCTTTGTATGACGGAAAGATATCGGTTATGGCTTCAACGAAATCAGGAGGAAATGATATTGCGATCAAGAAGATTGCAGAATGGTCTAAGCGAAAGGGGCTTAGTGTTGTTGCTTACTTAGAGAAGGTTCACTCAATGCCAGGGCAGGGAGTCTCCTCAACGTTTAAGTTCGGAGTTGAATACGGAAAGATACTGGGTGCATTAAGCGCATTTGGAATAAATAAGGTAGACGTTACTCCTGTTAAGTGGCAAAAGGAATTTGTATGTAGTCGTAGACGTGATGAAGCAAAAACCGTCCACAAGAACAGATTGAAGGATGCGGCAAAGAAGCTGTATCCTAATGAAAAGATAACGCTAGACACTGCGGACGCGATTTTAATCGCTGTGTATGGAAAACAAATAGAATCAGGAAAAATATTCACATGTTGATCTATAACTTACACGAACGTAATCCGAATAATATCGGAGACATGATGTCTGCTCCTGCGCTATATGCAAATACGGATAAGCACAACAGGGTTGTTTTTGGTCATATCCTAAACCCAGACGCAGAAACAGTTAAAAGCGCTGATCTTGTAGTAATCGGTGGAGGCGGAATTGCCAGGTACCCATATGGATACAATATCATAGATGTTTCTCGTGCGGCAAAGAAGACTGTAATGTGGGGCGTTGGAATAGAAGACTATAATCTTTTACGCTGGATGAAGAAAGGGACTATTCTTGGGACTAGAGGTAAAAACACATGCGACATACCAGGGAATATACATGACGTGGAGCAGGTTCACTGTGCATCATGTTTGCACAATGTATTTGATGGATGTTCTGATATGAGAAACAGAGACGACTACGGTTCATCTGACCCATTTTACTTCATTCATCAAGCACACGTCCAATACATCAACGATTTGAAGGCATCTGGAAAGAATGTTGCACTAAACAATTTTTCTGCCGGACTCGATGAAATTGTTGGCTTAATGATGCGCGCTCCATACGTTGTAACTACCTCGTTTCACGGGGCATACTGGGCTGCACTATGCGGCAAGCGGTGTTACTTCATGATGTTGAATGGAGAAAAGGCGATGGATGGAGTTGGCAAGTTCAATGGAGTAAAACTTCCAGGAGTTGCATTTGTTTCCTCAGAGGAAGAGATAAAAAAGCTTGAAGAAGAAAAGGCAGTTGTTCCTGACATTGAGTTTCTTAATGTCGCGAGAACAAGTAATTATGCCATGATAACGTTGTTAAACATGCACTTTGATAATGTGCGATAGGCTATGTTTGTAATAAATAATTATCACAGAAAAATATTTGACATACTGTTTTAAAACATGCAATCTATAAATCATAACAACGAATCAAGAATATGCGATACGGTTGAGACATTGTCTTCCTGGGTAGTGAACGATTGGTTCTTTGTTGAATATGTTGATGATAGCACAATCACTCCTGAATCTATTGTAGAGATACACATTGTAGCTCCTATCGAAACAGAAGAGGATATAGACAAAACTAGAGACCTTTATATAAAAACAGAGTTCGGTTGGCTGTCCAACGGATTAAGAAACAGAATACTAAACGAACTTAACAAAACATAATCATGAGTATCAGAAACAAACTTGAAGTGAAGAGAACTCTTCGCAAGCTTCGCAAGATGAGAAGAGAGCAAGCTGATTCGGAACGAGAATCATGGGAAAAGAAGCCTGTATTTATCCGTATCGGGAAGAACACAAACAAAGAAGTTGTGTGTCGTAGAACTAAATTCATTTCACCAAGCAACAAGGAGGCTAAATAAATGAGCAAAAAGGTCAGAGAAACACGTCAACGAAACGCCATTAGTGAGGTCTTCAACGCTAATCCTTTTTCAATTTTTTCGCCTGCTGATGTCCTTCAGTGTGTTGAAAAAAAAGTAAGTGGAATTGGAATAGCAACCGTATACAGGAACTTGGCTGCAATGGTAGCAAATGGAGATATTCACTCCATTATGATCGGGAAAACAGCGCACTACTATGCCACGCGAGGATGTTTTACAAACATCAATATCGATAAGAAGGCATTTCTTCGCTGGTCAGAAGAGCAAGATCCTAATAGCTTCAGCATCCCATCAATGCTTATCGAGGTATTGAAATGAAACTAAAGTTAGCAACATACCCGTCTTACTTTATCGTCCAGGAAGAAATGCCTTCCGGATTGATGCACAACCATCACCATGCTGTGCACACGATTCGCAAGCCTGTGTCCGTAAGACACCTTCCAGACGGATCAACGCAGACAGAAACAGTTCCAGTGCAAATTAGAAGCGTTGAGGATGCGAGAATCGAAGCAGAGAAAGTAATGAGCAAGCTCTTGTCTAGTTACTGATTGCTTCTTAATGAAATCAAATTATCTTAAAAAAATAATTTGACACATCGTTCTATTGCAGATAGAACATTTCACAGTTCATTGAAAAAGGCTTTATTTTAGGCATTGTAGCGGAGATTCCAATAACTCTGGTTAGTTGTCGTCGCCTGTCCAGTAACTACATAAAAGCTGGACACCCATTTTTATGTGGAAGTAGCTCAACGGATAGAGCACCGGTTTTCTAAACCGATTGTTGCAGGTTCGAGTCCTGTCTTCCATGCCACTTTAGGAAGGTTGGCAGAGAGGCTTATTGCGATGGTCTTGAAAACCATTATGCTGGCAACAGTATCGAGGGTTCAAATCCCTCACCTTCCTCCATCGAGCGTAAAGCAATATGTGCAGTATGATCTAATGACATGGATCGCGAAACATCGAAGATCATGCTCCCTTTGGCCAGGGTGAAGGGAAACCTTCTGCGCTCGACCACTTTCGGCGTATAACCGAAGCATGGATCACACAAGCAAAGACATAATGGGGAAAGGTTTTTACTGCATTCGCCTTTAAGTAATGCAGTTTTCACTTTTTACATTTAACCCACCGGCATACAAAGTATTAACAACTAAATTAGAAAGACTTAGGGTTTTATAAACGAAGAACATGTATGCCGGTGAAACTTTTCTACGCAGTGCCCCTTGTGCTGTGTTGTTGTAGTAGTGTTTATATTCAAGGCACTGCGTAGATATGGGCCAGTAGCTCAATCGGCAGAGCAGTGAACTCATAATTCATTGGTTTCGGGTTCGAGTCCCGGCTGGCCCACCAATTTAAGTTAACTTTAGAAAGATAAAATGAACGAAGAAAAAGAAGAACCAATCGTAGTAAAATTCAGGATTGAGATGTTTCAACATGACATTATTGCATTGTTTTGCAGCTATGATGAGGTAAAAGACTATATCTCTAACAGTGAAGTCGCGAAAGCGATTGATGAATCACGAGACTATGGAGCTGTTACGCTTAGTGGATATGAGCCTGATGCTACATATATATTCTTTCAGAATGTAAATAATACCCCTGCTGAGCTTGCGCATGAAGCCATTCATGCAGCACACGGAATCTTTAACAGAATCGGATTTACGTCCACGCAAGACAATGATGAAATGCTTGCATATCTTGTTGGATATATTGTTCAGAATATCCAGGTCCACTTGAGAGACGCATGGGTGGACAAGAAGAAGTGGAAGCGCATATAGTAGCAGGTATCGTTTAATATTTGAGTAAGTGCGCATGAAGAGAAAGAAGCAGACAGACCGCAAGCCTCGCATTAACCTGCTGACGGATGATGCTAATGCTCTTCAACATATATCTGTTGTTCTTCCTGGAGGAGTTAAGGTTAAGATACGTGATCTATTGACGGAGGAAATAATTGCACAGCGAAAGAGGTGGCAAGAAACACGTCCGTATAAGCCTAAGCAAAGAGACCCAAAGAAAAGAGTTCTTAAGAAGATCGCGTCAGAAAACATTTCAAGAGCAAAGACGGCATTGACTTGCGTTAGGAATAGCGTTGACAGTAATGGGAAAGACATTCTTAATAGCATATTGAATAACGTGAAGTAACCCGACTTTGATCCTTTCAGAGTAGATCGCATAGCACCAGTAGAATAAAAGGCCCGTTAAGAAGATTTTCTTAGCGGGCCTTCATGTTATATGGATTGCTGGTTAAAAATCGTTTTAAGCGCCATCAGGCTTGTTTTTTGAGCGCCTACGCTTAATGGGCCTGTCTATCTTTCTGGCCATAAGTGATCTTTTCCTGGCCTTCCTTCTTATAGGTGGCTCAAAGATGTTTTGATACAGCCTTGCTGAGTTGGTGACTACTGACTCAATGACAAACTCAGCAATGGTTTTTCCAGTTGCGTCGCTCATCTTCCGGATGAGTTCAGCCTCAGACTTCATACATCTAAGAGAGATGTTCTCATGCCTGAACCCAGTATCATGCTTAATTGACTCAATGTAACTCTCCACTGTCTCAACGATTCTCTGCTCTTTTGTTTTTATTTCCATTAGCGCTCAATGTCGATGTTAACATCTGATGGATATGGAAGATCTTCTTCTGCGATTTCATTTAGGTCTCTTAAATCTCTCAGTATATGGCATGTAAAGTAACCCTCCT
>ERZ795053.1504-NODE-1504-length-29561-cov-10.588592_pt1 | contig 29561 bp, 27 predicted proteins | sample MGYA00375137_ERZ795053 | MGnify/ENA primary metagenome ERZ795053 (study PRJEB30182, sample SAMN05720284) | activated sludge metagenome | isolation source: Anaerobic digester | place: Hong Kong | collected 2014-12-17 ...
CGCGCGCCCCGGCCCCGGCCGTATCCCCATTGCCGGCCCTCCGCCGCCGGTGTATACTAATGCCCGCACATACTGATATATCAGCTCGTATACAATACGAGGCGCTACACTGTACAAGGCACGATAAGCGACTAAAAAGGAGGTCAACTACCGTGATCAAATACCTCAAGATGGACGCGTCCAAGTGCGTCGGCTGCATGAGCTGCGTCTCGGCGTGCTCGCGGGCCTACGCCAAGGAAGACAACCCGGCCAAGGCCAGGATACAGGCGCTCGGGCTCGGCTCGGGCCGCTTCCAGCTGATCGCCTGCGACCAGGAATGCCGCAAGTGCGTGGCCGAGTGCCCCGTGCAGGCGATCGGCGTGAACAAGCAGGGCGTCGTTATGATAGACAAGAGTCTGTGCGTCGGCTGCCTGGCCTGCGTGGCGGTCTGCCCTATCGGGGCGATGCGCTACTACCCGGCCGAGCCGACGCCGTTCAAGTGCGTGGCCTGCGGCGTCTGCGCCAAGGCCTGCCCGGCCGGCGCCCTCGAGATAGCCGAGAAAGAGGACAGCCCCGCGTCGCGCTTCCCGTTCGACGCCATCGCCGCCGTGCGCGGCGAAGAAAACCGTGGAGGCCAGGCATGAGCCGCGCGTTCGATATGAAGGATTTCAAGCTGCTGGCCGAGACGAGGTTCGAGAAGAGGGAGATACACCGCGGCTACGCGATGCGGACGATGCACGTCGACGTCGGAGCCCGGACGATGCGCGAGAAGCCGGTCTCCGAGGAGATGAAGGCCAAGTTCACGGGCGGCAAGGGCTTCGGGCTCCGGCTGCTCTGGGACGCGACCGAGCCGACGACCAAGTGGGACGACCCGGAGAACGAGATCGTCGTCGCGATGGGCCCGGTCTGCGGCAACACCAACTACCCCGGCTCGGGCAAGAGCCTCGTGGTCAGCCTGTCGCCGATGACCGGCGTGCCGATCGACTCGAACGTCGGCGGCTACTTCGGCCCCTACCTCAAGTTCGGCGGCTGGGACGCCCTCGAGATCCAGGGCAAGGCCGACGCGGAGACGATCGTGTTCATCGACAACGTCGAGGGCGCCGTGCGCTTCTACGAGTCGCCGGCCGGCCTCCAGGAGGACACGCACCTCCTGGCCGACGAGCTGACCCGCGCCTTCGCCGGCGGGCTCGCCTCCTCTGGAGGCGGCGCCTCGGCCGACCCCGCGGAGCTGCAGGCGATATCGGTGATCTCCGCCGGCCGCGGCGCCGACCATTCGCCGATGGGCGTCCTGAACTTCAGCCTGTACGACCGGCGCCGCGACGGCATCCGCGTCAAGCAGGCCGGCCGCGGCGGCATCGGCACCGTGCTGCGTAACAAGCGGATCCGCGCCGTCGTCGTCCGCTACAAGGGCGTCGGCCAGAACTCCAACGACGCGGCAGACCCCGCCGCCGTCCAGCGCCTCGGCCTCAAGCTGCACCGCGAGATAGTCCAGAACGACGACAAGCAGTGCAAGATGCGCAAGCAGGGCACCGCGCACCTGATGGAGGTGATGAACGACTACGACCTCCTGCCCACGAAGAACCACAAGTACGGCCAGGACCCCCGCGGCCCCGAGCTGGCGAGCTGGGTCTGGGAGAAGCTGTTCAGCCAGAACCTGCCCGACGGCTGCTGGTTCGGCTGCACGATGGCCTGCGCCCACGCGGTCGACCGCTTCGAGCTCCGGACCGGCCCCTACGAGGGCCAGAAGGTATGCGTCGACGGCCCCGAGTACGAGACCGCGGCCGGCGTCGGCTCGAACCTGTACGTCTACGAGCCCGAGGGCATCCTCGAGCTGAACTTCTACTGCGACACCTACGGCATCGACACGATCAGCTTCGGCACGATGACCGGCTTCCTGATGGAGTGCTGGGAGCTCGGCGTCCTGAACGCTGAACGCACCGACGGCATCGACCTGGCCTGGGGCAACTGGAAGGGCGCCGCCCAGGTCCTGCACGACATGGCCGACGGCAAGCGCTTCGGCGTGCTCGCCGGCAAGGGCGTCAAGTTCCTCGCCCGCTACTTCGCCGAGGAGTACGGCGCCGATCCCCGGCTCATGAGGGACATCGCGCTCCACGGCAAGGGCCTCGAGCAGAGCGAGTACATCTCCAAGGAGTCGCTCGCGCAGCAGGGCGGCTACTACCTGACCAACAAGGGCCCGCAGCACGACGAGGCCTGGCTGATCTTCATGGACATGGTCAACAACAAGCTGCCGACCTTCGAGGCCAAGGCCGAGGCGCTGCACTACTTCCCGATGTTCCGCACCTGGTTCGGGCTCCAGGGCCTGTGCAAGCTGCCCTGGAACGACATCGAGCCCGCGGACAACGGCAAGTGGCCCGAGTCGAACAAGGTGCCCGAGCACGTGCACAACTACATCGCGCTGTATACCGCAGTCACCGGCGAGAAGCTCGACTGGGACGGCCTGATCTGCCAGTCGGAGCGCGTCTACAACTTCCAGCGCGTCTTCAACATCCGCCAGGGCCACGGCCGCCGCGAGGAGGACTACCCGCCGTACCGCGCGATGGGGCCGGTCCTCGAGGACGAGTACCTGGCCCGCGAGGAGCGCTACGACAAGCAGATGCGCGAGAAGATCGGCGTCGACCCGGCCGGCAAGACGACCGCGGAGAAGCTGCGCATCACGCGCGAGTACCGCCAGAGGCAGTACGACTCGCTGATAGACGCGGTCTTCAAGCGCCGCGGCTGGACCTCCCAGGGCACCCCGACGCCGGAGCACCTCGCGGAGCTCGGCATGGACCTACCCGAGGTCCTGGAAGTGGTCAAGAAGCGCCTGTAAGAATAAAAGGGAGCCCCGCGCATCCGAATATGGATGTGCGGGGCTCGCCAATCTGTAGCCTTAGCCGTCGCTTCCGCTATGCCCGCGATAGGACCTTTCGCACTTCGTTCACGTCGACGAGATTCCCCGACACGTACTTATGTATTATCGATCCGAGAAGAGTCTGATACGGCATTCCCTCGCGGGCGGCGAGACGTTTCAGCGCCGCGATGTCAGATGAATCTATCCGAATGGAGAGCGGTCGCCGACCGGCCTTCGCGGCGGAGATCAAGGAAGCGCGTTCCGCTTCAGGAGCGGGAACGAACTCGTTGAAAGCGTCCTCGTACTCCTGCTCCTCGACATCGAGCTCGATGCCGTCGGGGTATGCATTATTCATATCGTACCTGCCTTTTTAGCCTTACGGCTCGGTATTATCGTCTTAAGAAACCAATCGCCCCGTTCATCGATCACGAGCGGAACGATGTGCGGGTAGTCATGAATCCTTACGATCACGCGTTTTTGTCCGGGCCGGGACGGATTGTCCTCCGGACCCACGAATCGTCCTGACGCGAGCTCAGCTACTACATCCTCGAAACAGACTCCTCGTGTGGATTTCAGATATTCATTTTACTCATCACTCCAATTGATCATATATGAAACGTAGCTCTCTATATATACATTGTCAATATTATCGCACTCTTACGCTGAAATATACTTATAATCGACCATAAAAAGGGGCGCCCCGGCCGGGGCGCCCCTTCGCTACTCGTCGCCTATAGGATTACTTCTTGATTGCCTGCAGTACCTTCTCCTTGTCTATCTTCTTTGTGCAGAAGAACCAGTCGTGGCAGGTCACGCCCTGCTCCTTGCCGTCCATGCGGTCCTTCGCGACGCCGCAGGAGCCGGCGGTCGGCACGATCACGTCGTCGCCGGGGCGCCAGTCGGCCGGGGTGGCGATGCCGAACTCGTCGGCCGCCTTCAGGGCCTGGACGACGCGGATCAGCTCGTCGAAGTTGCGGCCCATCGACAGCGGGTAGTAGATCATCGCGCGGATGACGCCCTTGGGGTCGATCACGAACACGGCTCGGACGGCCTTGGTATTCGACTCGCCGGGCTGGATCATGCCGTACTTCTTGGCCACCTCCATCGTGATGTCCTCGATCAGCGGGAACTTGACCTCGACGTCCTTCATGCCCTTGTAGCTGATCTTCTCCTTGATCGTCCTGAGCCACGCGATATGGCTGTAGAGCCCGTCGACCGACAGGCCGACGAGCTTGCAGTTGAGCTCGTCGAACTGCTTCTCCATGGTCGCGAAGGTCATGAACTCCGAGGTGCATACCGGGGTGAAGTCGGCGGGGTGGCTGAACAGTATGACCCAGTGGCCCTGGTACTGCTTCGGGAAGTCGATCTCGCCCTGGGTGGTCACGGCCTTGAACGCGGGGGCCTTCTCGCCTATCCTCGGCATCGCGATGGCTGCGGCTTCGTTGTTGTCCATATATTCTCCTTCTATCAAACGTAGTTCTGGTTCGACTCGCGAACCCTTCGTTGCTAGTACTAGTGTACTAGCAAGAAACGTGCCAAATTTCGCATTGTTATTTATTTTGTTATTTGATAAGTAAATAAAAACCAAGGTCGACGATAGGCATTGGCAGAGTCGTCGGACATAGCGACATTTCGGTGTTCGGCGCGGTAGCGCACCGTTATTTCGGTGCGGCGCATCGTGGCGTATCGGAACCGGTCCTATCGGTAGCGTTTCGGCCAACGGCAAGCCGACGGTATGAGAACGGTCTTGCCCCGGTCCTGGCCGGCGGCTATTATGGGCGCATCGGAGGCCGACCGTGAACCTGCTCGCGCACGTACTGCTCGCCTGGGCTACCCTGCCCGACACCGAGGGGCAGGAATGCACCGGCTCGCTGATGGCCGACTACTTCCCCGGCCAGGACCTAGCCGTCTTCCCGCCCGGCATACGCCGCGGCATACTCCAGCACCGCGCCGTCGACGCGTTCACCGACGCCCACCCGGCCTTCGTCGGGCTGCGCCGCTCCATCGCCGCGGCCGGCGCGCCGCGCTTCACCGCCGGCATACTCCTCGACGTGTTCTGGGACCACGCGCTGGCCTCCGAGTGGGAGCGCTGGGGCCGGCCGCTCTGCGGCGCCGACCTCGAGCCGTTCTGCGCCGAGGCCTACGCCCGGGTAGGCAGGGCGGCCGAGTACCATAATCCCGGCTTCGCGTCGATCTTCCGCTTCCTGGAATCGGGCTCGTGGCTGTCGGCCTACGCCAGGCTCGACGGCGTCGGAGAGACCCTGTCCATGCTGTCCGAGAAGATGAGCGGCCGCCCCGACCTGGGCGCGTGCGTGCGGCTGCTCGTCGAGCTGGACCGCCCGGTCAGGGAAGGCTTCGCGTCGTTCTGGCCGGAGCTGGTCGCGTTCGCCCGCTCCTGGCCGGGGCTGGACGCCTAGTACAGCAGGTACGGCTCGCGCCTCGCCATGAAGGCGTCCCGCCCGACGCAGGCCAGGGCCAGGCACTCGTCGAGCGGCGCCAGCCTGTCCACGGCCTCGCGCAGGGCCGGCCCGCCGGCCAGCCGGTCGAAGAACGACGGCGCCAGGCCCTCCCAGTCGCGCTTCCACTCGAATTCGCCCGGCCAGAGGGCCTTGGCCGCCCGGACGACGGCGACGCCGCAGTCGAGCGAACGGAAGGCGCGCGGGTCGACGACGGACAGGAGCGCCCCGCCGCAGTCCTCCCCGGCGTACTTCGACGACGATGGCCTGAAGTACAGCGACGAGAAGACGACGCCCGGCAGGCCCAGCGCGGCCAGCTCCTCGCGGAGCCGCTCGCCGTCGACCCACGGGGCGCCGACCAGGTCGAACGGCCGCGCCGTGCCGCGCCCCTCGGACAGGTTCGTGCCCTCGAGCAGGCATGTGCCCGAATAGGCCAGGGCCGCGGCCGGCGTCGGCATGGCCGGCGACGGCGGCGACCAGGGCAGGCCGGTATCGTCCCAGAGCGACCGGCGCTCCCAGCCCTCGAGCCCGACGACCTCGACGGGGGCCCCCGGATAGTACTCGCCCCGGAGGTAGAGCGCGAACTCGCCGACGGTCATCCCGTGCCGGTGCGGCAGGCCGTAGCCGCCGACGAAGCTCGACGCCTCGGGCGCTATCGGGCCGCCCTCGACGGCCAGGCCGCCGACGGGGTTCGGCCGGTCCAGGACGATCAACGGTAGCCCGGCCTCGGCGCAGGCCTCCATCGCGTAGGCGAGCGTGTACAGGTAGGTGTAGTAGCGGCAGCCGACGTCCTGGAGGTCGAAGACCAGCGCGTCGAGGCCGTCGAGCGACTCGGGCGTCGGCTTCGCGGACTCTCCGTACAGCGACCGGACCGGTATGCCGCGGAAGCGGCCGTCCGGCACCGGCGCGGCGTCGGCGGCGGCGCCGAGGAAGCCGTGCTCGGGCCCGAACAGCCGCGCCGGCCCGAGGCCGGCGTCCGCGAAGGCCCTCCACGCCGGACGGCCGTCCGGCGCGACGGCGGCCTGGTTGGTGACCAGGCCGTAGCGGAGGCCCCGCCTGGCCCGGAGGGCCAGGAATCGCTCGAGGCCTATCGTCGTCCTTGGCACGGACTATACCCGGGCGCTAGCGCAGGGCCAGCACGCAGCGCACCCTGCGGCCGCCGCCAAGGTCGGCGAGCTCGGGCACGGCCTCGCGGCAGCGCGGCTCGGCGTAGGGGCAGCGGGGATGGAAGCGGCAGCCGGAGGGTGGGTCGATCAGCGACGGTATCTCGCCCGACGCGTCGAGCGGGGCCCTGGCGAGGCCGGACTCGGGCGACGGCGACGCCGACTTGAGCAGCTTCACGTAGGGGTGCACCGCGTCCCGTATGACGTCTTCGGTCGGGCCGATCTCCATGATCATGCCGGCGTACATCACGGCTATGGAGCCGCACATGTAGCGCGCCCCGGCGAGGTCGTGGGTGATGTACAGGTACGAGACGCCCTTGCGCTCCTTGAGGTCGAGCATCATGTTCATGACGCCCATCCTGATGGATACGTCGAGCATGCTCGTCGGCTCGTCGGCCAGCACGATGCTCGGCTCGACCGCGAAGGTGCGCGCGATATTGACCCGCTGCCGCTGGCCGCCCGACAGCTCGTGCGGGAAGCGCCTGAGGTACTCCGCGGCCGGCGACAGGCCGACCTGCTCCAGCGCCTCGGAGAGCCTGGCCTCGAGGTCGGCCTTGCCGTCGGCGAGCCCGTGGATCAGGAAGGGCCGCTCCAGGATGCTCCGTATCGTATGCGTGGGGTTGAGGCTACCGAAGGGGTCCTGGAAGATCAGCTGCACCTTCTTCTTGTAGGCGAGCGACTCGGCGCGGTTCCTGAAGGGCCGGGCGGGCTCGCCGTCTACGACGAGGTCCCCCGAGTCGCGCTCGTACAGCCTGGCGATGACGCTGGCCGTCGTGGTCTTGCCGGAGCCGGACTCGCCGACGAGGGCGAGCGAGCCGCCGGCCTCGAGGACGAAGCTCACGTCGTCCATCGCGTGGACGGCCTTGCCGTAGGCGGCGAGGGACCGCAGCGGGAAGCGCTTGACGACGGAGCGCAGCTCCAGCGCCGCCGGCCGGGCGGCGGCGTCTCGTTCGTCGCTCATAGACGACCTCCTTCGCCGGCTACGCCGCCGTCCGGCCGGCCGCCCATCGGGTACGGGCACGCGCTGAGGCGGCCCTCGCCCGACGGGGCCAGGCCGGGGCAGTCGCCTACCGAGCAGGCCGGCCGCGCGTAGCGACAGCGCGGCGCGTAGCGGCAGCCCGGCGGGGGCGACAGCAGGTCGGGCGTCCGGCCCTCGATGCCGTCCATCCTGCGCAGCGGGCCGGTCAGCGACGGGAACGAGTTCATCAGGCCCTCGGTATACGGGTGGCGCGGCTCGTTGAACAGGGCGGCAGCTGGCCCGTACTCGACCATGCGGCCGGCGTACATGATGCCCAGGGAGTCGGATATCTCGACGAGCAGCGACAGGTCGTGCGTGATGAAGATGACCGAGAAGCCGAGGCGGCTCCGGAGCTCCTCGATCTTCTCGATGATGGAGCGCTGCACGACCACGTCGAGCGCGGTGGTCGGCTCGTCCATGATCAGCAGCTCGGGCTTCAGGATCAGCGCCATCGCTATCATCACGCGCTGCTTCATGCCGCCCGACAGCTGGTGCGGGTAGCTCCTGAGCCGGTCGGCGTTGATGTCGACGAGCGCCAGCATCTCGACCGCCATCGCCTCGGCCTCGTCGCGGGAGACGGAGCGGTGCGCGTGCACCGCGTCGGTCAGCTGCTCCCCGATCGACAGCACCGGGTTGAGCGCGTTCATCGCGGACTGGAACACCATGGCCATGTCGGTCCAGCGCAGGGCGTCGACCTCGGCGGCCGGCATCGGGACCAGGTCGCGCCCCTTGAACAGGAGGCCGCCCGACTCGACCCGCGCGTTGTCGCGCAGGAGGCGCATGATCGCGTAGGCCAGCGTAGACTTGCCGCAGCCCGACTCGCCGGCTATGCCGAGGAACTCGCCGCGCCGCAGCGAGAACGACACGTCGTCCACCGCCCGCACGAAGCCCTTGGCGGTGGCGTATCCGGCGCGGAGGTTCCGTACTTCTAGCATCGTATCGCCCATCGACTACCTCTTCCGTAAGCGCGGGTTCGAGATCTCGTCGATCGCGAAGTTGATGAGGACGAAGGACGTCCCGACGAGCGCTATGCAGATGCCCGGCGGCAGGAACCACCACCAGGCGCCGGACAGCAGCGCGCCGTTGGCCTGCGCCCAGAACAGTATCGTGCCCCAGCTGACCACGGTGACGTTGCCGAGGCCGATGAACTCGAGCGTAGCCTCGCCGAGTATCGCGGCCATGCTGGAGGCGAAGAACTCGGCCATCGCGATGGAGATCATGTTCGGCAGGATCTCCCTGAACACGACGAACGAGGTGCGCTCGCCGAGCGACCTGGACACGCGGACGAAGTCGCGGCCCTTCAGGGTCAGCACCTGGGAGCGCAGGAGGCGCGTCGGGTACGGCCAGCCGGTCAGCCCGAGTATCAGCACGATCGGCAGCGTGCCCTTCATCGTCACGTAGGCCGCCACGACTATCATCAGCGGGAGGCCCGGGATGACGAGCATCACGTTCGTCAGGAAGGTGATCACGTCGTCCACGACCCCGCCGAGGTAGCCAGACAGCAGCGCTAGCGTCAGCGACAGCGCGGTGACGAACAGGCCGGTCATGAGGCCTATCGTCAGCGACACGCGCGTGCCCCAGACGAGCTGGCTGAACAGGTCGTTGCCGGCGTGGTTGGTGCCGAGCGGGTGCGCCGCGCTCGGCTTCGACCGGAGCGGGAAGTAGTCGACGGTCTTCTCGTACTCCCGCGTCGTCGTCGAGCGGTAGACGATCACGTCGCGCGAGTCGCTCGGGTAGTCCTCGGAGACGATCTCCTCCTCGAGGGACGGCTCGCCGAGCTCGGCGACGGTCTCGAGGCGGTCGATCTTCGGCTCGTACGGCGCGATAAGCGGCGCGAAGGCCGCCACCAGCACGAAGAAGCCGAGCATGCACAGCCCGACCAGGCTCTTGCGGTTGGATACGAGGGTCTTCAGGAAGTCCTTGATCATTTGGCGCCGTCCCTCACCCTCGGGTCGAGGATCATGACCGCGACGTCCGCGGCGAAGTTGGCTATCAGCACGGCCACCGCTATGAACAGGAAGATGGCCTGCATCAGCGGGTAGTCCTTGGCGTTGACCGCCTGGTACAGCATGTAGCCGATGCCCGGGTAGGCGAACACCATCTCGGTGACCAGGCCGCCGCCGATGACGAAGCCGAGCGACATCGCGAAGCCGGTCACCGACGGCAGGATCGCGTTCTTCGCCGCGTACATCGACTTGATGCGCCCTATCGGCAGGCCCTTGGCCATCGCCACGGTGATGTAGTCCTCGGCGAGCACGTTGATCATGTTGTTGCGCATGGTCAGGATCCAAGCGCCGAGCGAGCTGACGACGATGGTCGCCGCCGGGAGGGCGCCGTGCCGCAGCACGGACAGCCACCAGGCCGCCCCGCCCCTGGCGGCGTCGACGGAGTACGCGCCGCCTATCGGGAAGGCGCGCAGCTTGAAGGCGAAGAAGTAGATGAACACGAGGCCCAGCCAGAAGTACGGAAAGCTCCTGACGAACGAGAAGAAGCCCACCGTCGCCGACGCCAGCTTGGTCTCCCGGCGCCACGCCGCGGCTATGCCGATCAGCGTGCCGAGGGAGAAGCTGATGATCGTGCAGAGGCCCATCAGCCCTATCGACCAGGGCAGCGCAACGCGCATCACCTCCGACACCGGGGTCGGGAAGCGCGAGAACGAGGTGCCGAGGTCGCCGCGCAGCGTGTTGCGCAGGTAGCGGCCGTATTGGACGATCACCGGGTCGTCGGTATCGAGCCCGAAGGCGGCCCGTATCGTGTCAAGCTGCTCGGGCTGGAGGTTCTCCATCTTGTCGAGCAGAGCCCTCGCCGGGTCGCCGGGCATCATCCTGGGCAGGAAGAAGTTAAGCGACACCGATACGAACAGGGTGAAGGCGAGCAGCCCTAGTTTCCTCAGGAAGTATTTCAACGCGGTCGGTTCTCCATGGGCCTTCGCCGGCCCCTCGGGAAGGGAGGGCCCCGGGAAGGGCCGCTCTGGAAGAGGGCCCTTCGGCGAGGGGGCCCCGGTGGAGGCCCCCTATCGGGGAGCCCCTCCCTCGCGGGAGGGGCCGGCGGCGGCCTCGGCGGGCGGTCGCCCTAGCGCTTCTGCAGGCGCAGCAGGATCGGGGTCTTCTGCATGCCGTTGACGATCGGCCACGCGTACGGGTCCTCGGGGCTCGGGAACCCGGTGAAGTTGCGGGTGCTGTAGATGAACCAGGTCGGGTTGAAGAACAGGGGCACGCAGGGCGTGTCCTTCATGAACTGCTCCACGACGGTGGCCATGTACTGCTTCTGCTTCGCGGGGTTCGGCTCGGAGCGGTACGCGTCCAGGGCCTTGTCCACGACGTCGCTCTTGTAGCGCATGTTGCTGAAGGTCATCGCCTTCTCGCCTATCGGCGCGAAGCGGCTGGAGTGCAGCCAGCGGGTGAACTGCGTGTGCGGGGTGGAGCCGACGCTGATGAAGCTGATGGCCATGTCCCACTCGCCCTTCTCGAGCGCGAACTGGTAGGGATCGGGCCACGCGGCCTGCGTGATCACGGCCTCGACGCCGATGTCCTTGAGCTGCCCGGCGACGGTCTCGGCGGCGCCGACCCAGTCGGTCCAGCCGGTCGGGACGTACAGCTTGAACGACAGGGCCTGGCCGGCCTTCTCGTAGACGCCCTTCGAGTTGAGCCGGTAGCCGGCGGCCTCGAGCGCCTTCTTGGCCTTGGCGACGTCGCGGCGGATGTCGTACTTGGCCATCGCGCCCTTGGCTATCTCGGAGAAGGTCGACTTGACGGCGCTCATGGTCGCGGGAGCCGGGCTCGGCGACATCTTGCGGGTGATGTCCCGCTGGGAGATCGCGCCGGCTATGGCCTTGCGGACGGCCACGTCGTCGAAGGGGGCCTTGAGGTTGTTCATGTACAGGAACACGAGGTTGCCCTCGGGGAACCAGTACTTGTTGTGCTCGGGGTCGGCCTTCACGTAGTCGTCGATGTTAGGCAGGGAGTACCCGGCCCAGTCGTACTCGCCGGCGAGCAGCTTGAAGCCGACCTGCTCGTTCGTGGTGGTCACGTACTGGATACCGTCGATGTACGGGAGCGGCTTCTTGTCCTTGCCCATCTGCCAGTAGTACGGGTTGCGGACCAGGCGGTAGGACTGCTCGTTGAACGAGCCCGGCTCGAGCATGAAGGGGCCGGTGGAGACGGGGCTCAGGTTGCCGGTCCAGGTCAGCGGGTCGACCTTCGACCAGACGGACTTGGGCACGACGACGAGCGAGCCGAATTTCTCCAGGGTCGTCACGTTGACCTCGGCGAAGGTGAAGCTGACCGCGTTGCCCTTGGCCGTGACGGACTGCAGCCCCTCGGCCCAGAGGCCGGACAGGTCGAGCGCCTTGTTGTCCTTGCCGAGCATCGCGGAGTAGAGCACGTCGTCGACCGTCATCGCGCTGCCGTCGTTGTACTTGACGCCGGAGCGGATCGTGAACGTTATGGTCTTCAGGTCCTTCGACCAGCTCCACTTCTCGGCGAGCCAGGGGTTGGCCGAGCCGTCGACCATGTTGAAGTAGATCAGCGTCTCGTAGAGGCAGCCGACCGTCGACTCGAGGGCGGCCGGGCTGAACGGGTTGAAGTTCTGCACGAGCACGCCCTGCTTCGCGGGGGTCATCCGCAGGAAGCCGCCGCGGTTCGGCGCCTGGCCGAACGTGAGCGAGAGAGCCAGGGCGCAGAGCGCCGCGGCGATAAGAACGCGTTTCTTCATTCCACCCTCCTATGAATTAGCGCCTAGCAGCCGGTACATCAGGATCTCGTCCATATACCCGCCCTCAAGGAGGAAGGCGGCTTGCTTGCGGCCCTCCTCGCGAAATCCCATCTTCTCGTAGAGCGCCTTGGCCCGCGCGTTCTCGGCCATCAGGCCGAGGCCGAGCCTGGTGACGCCCGCCCCGATCGCCCACTCGTCGAGCGCCCTGAACAGGCCCTTACCGACGCCCTTGCCCGTGTACGCCTCGAGCAAGGCGATCACGATCTCGGCGGCGTGGCGGTTCCGCCTCGCGGAGCCGCCCTTGGCTATCAGGTAGCCGACCAGCCCGCGGTCGGGCCCCGCCTCGGCCACCAGTATAGTCGAATTCGGGGCGTCGAGCAGTTCGGCCATCGCCCGGCCCTGCTCCTCGACCGTGGTACGGCGCTCGCCCGCCTCGTAGAGCAGGTACCGGCTCTGCGCGTCGGTCGCCTTCCGCAGCTCGAGGAACGGCGCGGCCTCGTCCTCCCGTAGCGTACGTATCGTCACGCCCTCGCTCATAGATCCTCCGTAGCCGCGACGAGCGCCTGGCGCCAGTCGCCTATGCCGTCCTCGACGGCGGGATGCACGCGGTTGGTGAGGGCGACGAGGGCCCCGCCGTCGGCCGCGCGGTAGCGTAGCATCGTGCCCGTGAAGCCCGTGTGGGTAGCGGCCGCGCCGTCGAGTATCCAGCCGAGGCCGCGGGATACGGCGCCGGGCGGGGTCTGGCGGCTGAAGGCCTCGGCGCGCAGCGCCGGGTCGAGCGGGCCTCCGCGGTCCCAGAACGCGAGGTAGCGGACCAGGTCATCGGCCGTCGAGAACAGCCCGGCGTGCCCGCTGACCCCGCCGAGCCCGTAATGGCAGTTGCCGTCGTGCGCCTCGCCGAATATCGCGCCCCGTCGCCAGGGCACGCGGTCGACGTCGGCCGCGGCGACGCGGTAGCTGCCGGCGGGGCCGCCGACCACGGGACGGCCCTCGGCGTAGGCGAGCGCCATCGACCGCTCGTACTCGTTGCCGACCTCGGTCGGAGCGACCGGCGCGCCGGAAAAACGGCCCGGGTCGGCCGCGGGGTAGCCGGTCGCCGACATCCCGAGCGGGCCGAGCACGAGCCGGTCGACCAGCTCCGGGAGCGCCTCGTCCCAGGCGCGCTCGAGTATCCAGCCGAGCGACATGAACCCGAGGTCGCTGTACTCGACGGCCTTGCCGGGAGCGTACGAGGCGGACTCGTCCGCGATAGCCCGGAGATAGGCGTCCTTGTCGCGCAGGAGCACGAAGTACGGGCGCCACGCCGGCAGGCCCGAGTAGTGCCCGAGGAGGGACCGTATCGTCACGCTACCGTTCCAGGAGGCGCCGGCGCCGCGCGACAGCTCCGGCAACCATCTCGACGCGGGATCGTCCAGGCCGATCCGGCCCGCCTGGACCGTCAGCAGCGTCGCCGGCAGCGTCGCTACGATCTTGGTCAGCGACGCGAGGTCGAAGACGGTGCGCGCGTCGGCGCCTACGACCCCGGCGGCGGAACGCGTCGCGCCGGCGTCCGTCCAGGCGCCCCGGGGAGAGCGCGGCCAAGCCTCGCCGCGGGCGGCCGTCACGACGGAGCCGCCGCGTCGGAGGGCGACGACGCCGCAGGGGAACGTGCCGGCGGCTAGGCCGCGGTCCAACTCGGCGAGGAGAATCCCTTCGATGCTTTCCAGCGCGGTACCGTCCATGATCGAGCAGAGTATACGACACAATATTTCATCGAGCAATATATTTTTTTAAAAGGAATTTTCGCACCGCGCAGTTCTCCGTTGATATCGCCGGCGGCCGCGATATAGTACGTCGTATGCGCTCCGTACGGAGGCATAACCGACACTCGCCATAGCGGGGTGAACCATGAAACGCATCTTGATAGCCGCGGCGGCCTTGTGCGCCATATGCGGCCTCGCGTCCGCCCAGGACGCCGAATCCGCCGACGACTACGTCCTCCAGAAAGCCCGCGAGGAGTACGCGGCCTCGAACGGCGCTGATAGCGCCGAAGACCAGGCAGAGGACCAGGACGCGGCCGCTGAGCAGCCCGCCGCAGCCGACGGCCCACAGGCCACGGTGACCAAGACGGTCACGACCAACGGCGGCGCTACGTCGACCGTCATCACCATCCAGATCACCAAGAACCAGCCTTCGAACGACGGCGACGACGACGGGAACCGGCGCTATACGCCGTTCGTGCTAGGCTTCGTGCCCGGCATATCGCTGCCGTTCGGCATCTACGACACCTCGCTGTCGCTGGCCTCGATCGGCGCCCTGACCGGCGACGTGTACGGCTTTCAGGGCTCGGGCGTGTTCAACATCGCCGAGGACGTCGGCGTAGTCCAGGCCGCCGGGGTCTTCAACATCGCCGACCGGGTAGCCGGCGTCCAGGCCGCCGGAGTGTTCAACATCGCCGACCGGGCGACCGGCGTCCAGAGCGCCGGCGTCTTCAACATCGCGGACCGGGCGAACGGCGTCCAGGCCGCCGGATTGTTCAACGTCGCCGACGAGATGCGCGGCGTGCAGGTGGCCGGCGTCGTCAACGTCGCCGACCGGGCCTCCGGCGTCATGGTGGGCCTCGTCAACATCGCCGACGAGCTCGACGGCGTGGCTATAGGCCTCGTCAACATCATAGGCAACGGCATCCACGACCTGTCGTTCGACTACCAGTTCTCCTCCGGCATGGCCTACGCCACCTACCGCTCGGGCACTCCGTTCGCCTACGCGGCGTTCTCGGCCGGCCAGCCGGCCGCCGAGTTCATGCGGACGCCGGTAGGCCTGAGCGCCGGCTTCGCGCTCGGGCACCGTTTCAGGATACTGTTCCTGACCGCCGACGTGGAGCTGGGCGCCGAGACGCCGATAGACCCGGCGGACATAGGGATGGCGCTGAACGCCCTATCGAGCGCAGACCCGTCGCGGCCGGAGACGCTGCTGCCGCTCGCCTCGGCGTTCTCGCCGTTCGGCTCGCTGCGCGCGTCGTTCGGCTTCGGCAAGCGCAAGGGCTTCGGCCTCTACGCCGGCATCAAGACGGACTTCGCGCCGACCTACTCCGACGCGGTACCGGCCGCCCTGCGCTCAGCCTTCGGCTCGGCCGAGCCCTACGTCGTGCCGATCTTCGGCGTCGACCTCTGCGTCTGGCCCAAGTGGTTCGTCGGCCTTAAATTCTAGCCGCCGGCGCGGGGCCCGGAGCGTCCCTGCGGGGGAGCGGCGACGCGCCGCCCCCCGCAGGGCGCTCGAAAACCGCGCGGTCCCGCGTTATACTCTACTCGTCGTCGGCGGGCGCCCGTCCGCCGCGCGAGCCGGGTTTCCCAAGGAGCGTCGCAATGAAGAGATTCGCTTTGATCGCGCTGGCCCTGATGGCCGCCTCCCAGGCCTTCGCCCAGAAGGCCGCGCCGTTCGGTTCGATCGACTACGTCGAAGGCAGCGCCGTCGTGGTCCGCTCCGGCAAGTCGCTCGGCGAGGCGAACATCGGCGACGACGTGCTGCCCGACGACATGATCAAGACCGCGGCCGACGGCCTCGTCGTCATAGCCCTCGACCGCAGCACCGGCATGCGCGGCACGCTGACCATCAAGGCCAAGTCGGTCGCCTACATCCGCCTGTCGCCCGACGCGGGCGGAGCCAAGAGCACGATAGAGATGGTCGCCGGCCAGCTGAGCTCCAAGCTGGCCAAGCTTTCCGGCAACCCGACCCTCCAGGTCCAGACCGACTCGGTGGTGATGGGCGTGCGCGGCACGCAATTCTCCATAGCCGGCTCGGTCAACGGCTCCGTGCTCGTCGTCTGCACGGAGGGCGCGGTCGCCTGCACCGACGGCGGCGAGCCGGTCTCCGTGCCGGCCGGCAAGGCCGTCGAGAAGAAAGCCGGCGAACGTCTCAGGCTGGTGCCGGTCGCGATATCGGCGGCCGAGCAGTTCGAGAAGCGCTGGATAGCCGACGAGATCGAGGCCTTCAAGGGCAACGCCGTCCGCGCCCTGGCCGACTACGAGAAGCGCTATACCGACTACATGGCCCGCTTCAACGAGGCCTTCGCCCCGTTGCAGCGCAGCGAGGTGCTGTCCAAGTGGATACGCGAGGACGCGGCCGGCGTGGTCCCGGTACCGGGCGACGCGACGACGATGCGCGAGAAGAAGGCCATAGCCGGCGACATCCTGGCGACGCGCAAGGTGCTCTTCATCTTCGAGCGGCTATACTATAGGATAGTCGAGCTGGATCAGTACGTGATGGGCACGACGCTCGAGAGGGCGGAGCTCCGATCCGGCTATACGGTCGGCGACTTCGTGCGCAGGGTGCGCTCGGACGCGCCGGCCCTCGAGAAGCGCGTGTTCCTGTTCCGCTACGCCGAGAAGCTGTACGAGCAGCGGAACGCCGGCGGCGCCGGGATGCCGGGCATGAGCGCGCCAGGCGCGGGCTCGGGAGACGATTTCTTCGGCTCGTCCGACGACTGGGACTTCTAGGCGGCCTCGCTCCGCCGGCCCGGCTCCGGAGCCGACGGAGGCGACATGAAGGACGATAGCTCACCATTCAGCTACTACGGCCCGACCAGGCTGGTCTTCGGGCGCGGCGTCACCGCCGGCGCCGGCGGGCTCGTCGCCGGGCTCGGCGCGCGCTCGGTCCTGCTCGTCTGCGGTTCCGGCGCCACGCGCCGGTCCGCGGGTTTCGCCGCGCTGGCGGCCTCGCTCGAGGCGGCCGGCGTACGGGCGACCACGTTCGACAAGGTAACGCCCGACCCTCACGCGGCCCTGGTCGCCGAGGCCGCCGACGCGATACGCTCCGGCGCGCTCGAGGCGGTCGTCGCGTACGGCGGCGGCAGCCCGATAGACTGCGCCAAGAGCGCGGCCCTGGCGGCCGCCAACGGCGGCCCTATACTCGACTACGTACGCGGCAAGGCGACGCCGTCCAGGCCGGCCCTGCCCATCGTCGCGGTGACGAGCACCGCGGGCACCGGCAGCGAGATGAGCTCGGCGGCCGTCACGACCGACCGGGCCACCGGCCAGAAGCTCGGCTACACCAACGAGTCCTTCTTCCCGCGGCTCGCGATCGTCGACCCGGAGAACCACGCGTCGATGCCGGCCGGCGTCACCGCGGCGACCGGCATGGACGCCCTGACGCACGCCGTCGAGAGCTACCTGTCGCTCGCGGCGAACCCGCTCAGCGACGCCGTGAACCTGCGCGTCGTGTCGATGATAGCCCGGTCGCTGGCGCGGGCCTACCGCGACGGCTCCGACCTGGAGGCCCGCTCCGGCATGGCCGTCGCGAGCGCGATAGCCGGCGTAGCGTTCTCGCAGACCGGGCTGGGCATGGTCCACGGCTTCGCGCACCCGGTGGGCGCCAGGCACGGGGTAGCCCACGGACTGGCCAACGCCGTCATCCTGCCCTACGTGATGTCCGCGCTGGCGCGGGACGCGGCGCCCCGGATGCGCGACCTGGCCGCCGCGATGGGCGCCTGCCGGCCCGACGCCGACGATCGCTCGGGCGCCGCGGCCCTCGTACGGGTCATAGTCGACCTGAAGAAGGAACTGGGCGTACCCGAAGGCCTATCGGGGGCAGGGATACGCCCCTCCGACGCCCCGACCCTGCTGGCCGACGCCATAGGCTACCGGAGCCGCCCGAAGAGCCCGCGGGCCTTCACGGACGCGGAGCTCGGCCGCCTGCTCGACGCCGCTATAGCCGGCGACCTCGAGGCCGCCTGGGCCCTTTGAGCCCCGGGCCCGGGCCCAGGCCCTGGCTCAGGAGACGACGCGCAGGCTCGAGCCCGAGCTCGTCTTGATCACCTCGACGCGCGCGGGCACCCTGGAGCGTAGCTCGGCCACGTGCGACACAATGCCTATCACCCGCTCGCCGCGCACGCGGTCGAGCGCCTCCATCGCGCGGTCGAGCGTCTCGTCGTCAAGCGAGCCGAAGCCCTCGTCGATGAAGATAGAGTCGAGGGCGACGCCGCCGGCCCGCTCGACTATCACGTCGGACAGCCCGAGGGCCAGCGATATCGACGCCAGGAACTTCTCGCCGCCCGACAGGCTAGACGCGGGGCGCGCCACGCCGGTGAACGAGTCGAGTACCGACAGGTCCAGCCCGACGAAGCCGCGGCCGCCCGAGCGGTCGTCGGCGACCCGCATGTCGTAGCGGCCGTCCGACATCTCGCGCAGCCGCGCAGAGGCCCGCTCGACGACCATCGCGAAGTAGCCGGCCAGCGTGAAGATCTTGAACGACACGTGCCGCCCGCCGACGTTTCCGTTGAGCAGGGCCGACAGGGCGACGAGGCGGTCGCCGCGCTCGCGCAGCGCCTGCCGCTCGGCGCGGACCGCCGACAGCTCGTCGAGCGCGGCGGCCAGCTCGCGCTCCGCGGCGGCCGCGGCCTCCAGGCGCGCCCTGGCGGCCGCGTAGGCCTCGTCGGCCGCCGCCCGCCCGGCCTCGGCCGCGGCCAGGTCCGGTCGGCTCGAGCCGGCTACGGAACGCTCCGCGGCCTTGCATCGCGCCGCCGACGACGACTCGGCGGCCGCCCGCGCCCGTACCCGTTCCCGCGCGGCGGCTAGCTCGGCCGGCGGCATGCAGGCCGCGGACCAGGCTTCCTCGGTCTCGAAGCCCGCCTCGGCGAGCGCCCGGGACGCCGCCGCCTCGGCCTCGGCGAGCGCCGCGGCGGCGCGTTCCAGCCGCCCGGCGGTTTCGGACGCCCGCGCGACGGCCTCGCCCTTCCTGCGCCTCCAGCCGTCGATATCTGCCTGTAGCGTAGCGCGCTCCGAGGCCGCGGCCTCGCGCCTGAGCCGCAGCGCCTCCAGGAGCGGCCCCGGGTCGTCGCCGCCCGAGCCGCTGGACGCCTCGTCCGCGGACGCCTCGGCCGCAGAACACTCGGATACGGCCGCCGATACCGCGGCCGCCGCCGCGTCCAGGACCTTCCTCCGTCGCTCGTACTCCGACCGCGCGGCGGCGGCCTCCCTGGCGCGCGACGACTCGGCGGCGATCGCCCGGTCGGCCGCCTCGAGCCGCTCCCGGGCCGCCCGCGCGGCCGCGTCCGCCGCGTCCGTAGCGATGGCGCCTGAGTAGCGGGCCGAGGCCTCGGTCCGTTCGCCGACGGCCGCGTTCAGCGCGGACAGCGCCGCCTTCGCGTCGGCGGCCTCGGCCCTGGCCGCCTCGAGCGCCGAACGGGCCTCCTCGAGCCGCGCATCCGCCTCGGTCGTCTCCCCGGAGCCGCCGCCGGTCGACGTCTCCGGCGCGGCCGGCGACGGGTGGTCGAGCGAGCCGCATACGGGACAGGGCGAGCCCGGCCCGAGGCGGGCGGCCAGCCTGGAGGCGGCCCGGGCGTCGCGCAGCGACTCGACGACGGCCTCGGCCGCGGACAGCCCGCCGGCGGCGTCGGCCAGGGCGGCGTCGGCCGCGGCGGAACGCGCGGCGGCAGCCTCGGCCCGCGACGCGATGGATAACGTCTCCGCCTGGAAACGGGCGGCCTCCGCCGCGAGCCGCTCGGCGTCGCGGGCCGCGTCGAGCGCGGCCGACGCGGCGTTCCGTTCGGCCGCCAGGGCATCCGGGTCCGCCGCCCCGGACTCGATCACGGCCAGCCTGGCCGCCGCCTCGGCGGCGGCCGACGCGGCGGCTTCCTTCGCGGCCTCGGCGGCGCCCAGGGCGGCCGTAGCCGACTCGAGCCGCGTTCGGGCCGCCGACAGCCGCTGCCAGGCTGCCGCGCGTGCCGACAGCTGCCCGGCCTCGCGGTCCATCGCCTCGAGCGCCTCGGCCAGCTCGGCCGCGCGCAAGCCGGCCTTCTCGATGCCCTCGGAGGCGGCGTCGGCCTCGGCCAGCGAGGCCTCGGCGGCGGACAGCGACAGCTCGGCGGCGGCCTTCTCGGCCCTGGCGCGTCCGGCAGCCTTGACGGCCGCCTCGGCGCCGAGGCCGGCCTCGGCCCGCGACAGGCGTGCCATCAGCGAGGCGGCCTCGGCCGCCGAGGACTCGAGGGCGGCCCGCTCGGCTATCGCGGCGTCGTACTCGTCCCAGGCCCGGGCGGCGACCGCGGCCAGCTGGGCCGCCGCGTTGGCGGCGTCGCGGGCGGACAGCGCCGCCGCGTCGGCGGCCCTCGCCTCGGCGAGCGCTGAACGCGCAGCCTCGAGCGACGCGCCAGGATCGTCGCCGAGCGCCGCCTCCATCAAGCCGGCCCTGTCGTCGAGCGCCTTGGCCTTGGCCTCCGCCTCCCTGGCCCGCAGCTTGGCCAGCTCGCTGACGGCGTCGTGGAGGTCGACCGGGAACAGTTTCTCGAGTATCTCGGTCCGCTCGCCGGTCCTCATCTCGAGGAAGCGCTGGAACTCGCCCTGGGGCAGCAGCACGATCTTGGTGAATTCCTTGGCCGACAGCCCGATCACGCGGGCGAGCGCGGCGTCGATATCGTCTATGCGGTCGGATCGCGGCTCCCAGCCGGTAGGGCCGTAGCGCCAGAGCAGGGCCTCGGCAGGCCGGTCGGTCAGGCCGGAGCCGCGCTTCTTCGGCACCGTCCTGGCCGGCCTGCGCCGTACGCGCCATCGCTCCCGCCCGACCGAGAACTCCAGCTCGACGAAGGACTCGTCGTCCGGCTCGGCGTAGTGCGACACGAGCTCGCGCCGGACCGCGGCCTGGCCGTACAGCGCGTACGAGACGGCCTCGAAGATGGTGCTCTTGCCCGAGCCGGTCTTGCCGCAGACCAGGAACACGTCGCCGAGAGCGGTCGCGTCCAGCTCGGCCGTACCGGCGTAGGGGCCGATATTCGACATCGTCAGCCTACGGAGCCTCACGGCGCGCCTCCTCGTACAGCTCGGCGAACAGCGCCGCCGTCGCGTCGTCCGGGTCGCTCCCGGTCATCTCGCGATGGAACGCTGCGAAGTCGTCGGCCAGCGACGCGGCCGGCCGGCCCGGCTCGCGCGCGGCGGCCTCGTCGGCGACCCGCTCGAACGCGGCCTGCCTGAGCGACATGATGAACGGGAAGCGCCGGCGCAGGGCGTCCATCGGGTTGAGCACGGCCGTCGCGTCGGACAGCGTCGCCTCGACGTAGTCGCCTGAATATCGATCGTAGCGCGGGTCGGACAGCACCTCGTCGAAGCTGCCGGAGACGCGGACCATGCGACGCAGCGGCCGCACCGGCCTGAACTCGGCCGAGAAGCCGCCCGGCGAGACGTCGACCGACAGGAAGCCGCGCTCGGCGCCGGCCTCGGAGAAGCTGTAGGACAGGAGCGAGCCGGGATAGCGGCCGTTCGCCCCGGCGGACTGGGGGCGGTGCAGGTGGCCGAGGGCCGCGTAGTCGAAGGCCGAGAAGGCCGACGCGTCGACGAGCTCGGCGCTGCCGAGGAAGACGCGCTCCGACTCGCTCGCCTCGCCCCCGGCTGCGAAGGCGTGGCAGACGAGGACGTCGGCCGCCCGGCCGTCGCCGTCGGCGGCCCTGGCCCGGGCCATCGCGTCGCCTATGCGGCGCGTCGCCTCGGCGAAGAGGTCGGCCTGGGAACGCAGCGCCGGCTCGTCGTCCGCGGGACCGTCGTCCGCGGGACCGTCGCCCGCGGGTTCGGCAGCCTGTTCGGCGTCCGCGCTTTCGTCGGCGAACAGCTCCCGCTGCCGGCCGGCGGGGACGGCGGGCCTGGCGGCGGCGGACGACGCCGACGGCGCGGCGGCTGGAATCGCCGGCGCGCCATCGATCGGCGCGGGCGAACCGTCCGCGGGCGCCGCTTCGGCGGCGGGCGGGCCGGCGAACGCGCCGGGCGTCAGGAAGGGCAGCAGCCAGAGCCGCAGCCGCTCGCCGCCGCGCTCGACGACGACCGGCCTGACGCAGGCGCCGGGATCGGCGGCTATATGGACGCCGGCCATCGCGAGCACCGGCGACAGGTAGGCGAGCCTGGCGGCCGAGTCGTGGTTGCCGGGGATCATCGCGACCGCCAGCTCGGGGTCGGCGGCCTTGAGGGCCGCGGCGAACTCGCCGAGCAGGGTCACCGCCTCGGCCGACGGCACGGCCCGGTCGAACACGTCGCCGGCGAGGACGACGCAGGCGGGCCGCTCGGCCCGAGCCGCCTCGACCACGGCCGACAGCGCGTGGCGCTGGTCGTCGATCAGGTCGCGTTCGTACAGGGTCTTGCCCAGGTGCAGGTCGGCCAGGTGGAAGATTCTCATATGCGTCGATCCTAGGCGGGCCGTGACAGATGGTCAAGCGCGATGCTACGATGGGGCCATGACGAACGAATCCCCGCGGGGCCGCGCCATCGTCGCCGGCGAAGGCTTCCTGGGCCTCGTCGAGCAGGCCGCCGGCGACGGGCCGGACTACCGCCTCGAGCTGACGGCGTGGGACGCCGCCCCCGACGGCCGGGCCCGGGCCGTAGCTAGGCGCCGCGTCGAGCCGGGCGAGCTCGTCCCGATCGACGCCCCGCCCTCGGGCGACGCCCCTCGGGTAGGCGCCGCGATCGCGGCCTTCATCCCGGCCCTCGAGCCGTTCTCGTTCGCCGGCGCCGGCTACGACCCGTTCAGGTCGATAGCCTCGTCGCTCGACCGGGCCCTGATCCGCCCCGCCGGCCTGTCCCTGGCGCTGTGGGCCGCGATCGAGGGCGACCTGTTCCGCTTCGCCTACGACTCGGGCTTCACCGCCGCGCTCGAGACCGCCCGGAGCACCGGCGAATGGGCCCGCTTCGCCGCCCTGAACGACCTGTACCGCGGCCTGGCGCGAGCCCTCGTCCCGTTCGGCGTCGCGCCCCCCGGCTGGCGGGCCTGGCTGACCGGGGACGAGCGGACCGGCGCGGCCGCCCGGGGGCCGGTAGCCGGGGTCGGCGGCGGCGCCGCGGCGCGGGCCCTGACCCGCGCGCTTAGCCGAGGCATATCGTCGATCCGCCCCGCCCTGATCAAGCGGGCCGGTGCCTCGAATTGCCTCGCGCTCGAGCCGATAGGCGGTTGAACGAAACGCCCGACGGGCCGATACTCGAAGCGAGGTAGCATGGCGATCATAGCGGCGATCGGGCGGGCGGCCCGGACCAAGGCCTCGGGCCTCCTCTACGGGCTCGGCTTCTTCTATAACGTCCTCAAGGAGACCGGCCGCTTCTTCAGGCGCAAGCAGGTGGGCTATAAGGTCCTGATCATGCAGATCCTGTTCACCGGCTACGAGGCGCTCGCGATCAACGCGGTCATGGCCATAGCGATAGGCGCCGCGATCAACGTGATAGGCTCGAGCCTCCTGCCCCAGTTCGGGCAGAGCCAGCTGATGTACTCGATCCTGATCGTCGTCATTACCCGCGAGCTCGGGCCGCTGCTGACCGCCTTCGTCATCACCGCGCGCTCGGGCACCGCGATAGCCACCCAGCTCGGCACCATGGTCGTCAACCACGAGATCGAGGCCTACATCGCCGTCGGGCTCAACCCGATATCCTACCTCGTGGTGCCGCGCTTTATCGGCGTGGTCGTGTCGATGCTCGTGCTGACCGTCTACTTCAACATATTCGGCCTCCTCGGCTCGTTCATCGTGGTGCAGGCGGTCAACCCGACGCCGATAGGCGAGTACCTCGGCGCCCTGATGTCGACGCTGACGCTGGCCGACGTCTTCTCGGGCCTGACCAAGGCCCTGGTCTTCGGCGTGATCGTGTCGGTCGTGTCGACCTTCCAGGGCTTCGCGGTCAACCGCGCCAGCACCGAGATACCGGTCGCAGGCATCAAGGCGGTCGGCTCGAGCTTCATCCTGATCATCCTGGCCGACGTGCTCGTCACCCTGGTGCAGTATGCCTGAGAAGCCCTCCGACCCCGCGCGTCCGGCTATCGAGCTGCGCGACGTGCGCGCCTCGTCCGGCGGCTACGAGATACTCGACGGCGCCTGCGCCGCCTTCCCCGAGGGCCTGTGCAGCGTGGTGATGGGGCCGGCCGGCTCCGGCAAGAGCACCCTGCTCAAGGTGGCCGCCGGCCTCGTCGTGCCGGACTCGGGCTCCGTGCTCTACCGAGGCGCCGAACTGGCGCGCTTCGGCCGCAGGGACGAGGCCGCCTTCCGCGCGGCCACCGGCTTCGTGTTCCAGGACGGCGCGCTCTGGGCCGACCAGAACATCCTGACTAACGTGACAATGCCTCTCCGGGTGCACAAGGCCTGGCTCGGCCCGAGCGCTATGGCCGAGCTGGCGCGCGAGACGCTCGGCGCCCTCGGCTACGACGAGGGCATGGCCTTCCGCCCCGCCGAGCTGTCGGCCGGCGAGCAGAAGCTCGTGTCGATAGCGCGCGCGGTGATCCACGAGCCGCAGCTCGTGTTCATGGACGACCCGACCGCCAACCTGGACGAGGACGCGGCGGAGCGGGTCTACGCGCTGATAGCCAAGCTGCGCGAGCGGCGTCGCACGGTCGTGATCGTCGCGAACAGCTCGGAGCTGGCCTACCGCTTCGCCGACCGCCTCGGTATCATCAAGGGCGGCAGGCTGGTCGCCTTCGGGAGCTACGAGGAGACGGTCGGCACGGCGGAGGCGGCGCTTTCGGGCTCTATAGCCAGGCTCAAGGCGCGCGGCGAGCGGGCGGCCGCGCCGGAACGCGAGCGGCGCGGGGTCCGGGAGCCGGACGCCGGGGCGGAGAATTCTCAAGCGGGGGACGTGTAAGCGATGAAATTCAAGATCAAGTTCGCCGACCAGATCGTAGGCCTGTTCATCATCGTCGCTCTGGCCTTCTTCGCGGTCATCGTCGTGCTAATCGGCGCCAACCAGCGCTGGTTCGCCAAGGACTACCGCTTCGTCACCTCGTTCCAGTCCGCCGCCGGCGCGGCCCCGGGCACGTCGATCCTGATGAAGGGCTTCACGATAGGCAAGATAGACAAGCTGACGCTGAACGCCGACAACGGCGTGGACGCCGAATTCCATATCTACGACACCTACTACGACAAGGTCCGCGAGTACTCGATACTCGAGCTGACGGTGTCGCCTATCGGCCTCGGCTCCCAGCTGCTGTTCCACCCGGGCACCGGCGAGGCCCTGCTCGAGGAGGGCGCCTTCGTGCCGACCGCCGACTCGATCCAGGGCCAGTCGCTGATAGACCAGGAGCTGGTCCTGATCCCGCCCAAGGACGACACGATCACCAGGCTCCTGGCCAACGTCAACCCGCTACTCGAGAACACCAGCAAGACCATCGTCACCGTCAACCGCACTCTGACCGAGGTCAACCGCGCGCTAGCCGGCCAGAGCTCCGGGCCCCTCGGCGACATCGTCGGCGACGTCAGCGCCGCCGCCGCCGCGCTGCCGGGCACGATGGCCGGGGTCGAGGGCATCGTCGACGACGTCGAGGGCCGGGTAGCGGTCCTGCTCGACCAGGCCGGCTCGCTGCTCGCCGAGCTGGAGCTGATCGCCGACAACCTCGAGGCGACGACCGAGGCCGTCCGCGACCCGACCGGCCTCGTCACCACCCTGCTCGACCCGTCCGGCTCGATCAAGACCTTCCTGGACGACGACGACGCGCTCTACAAGAAGGTGATGAGCATCATCGGCGAGGCCGACAAGGCGGTGCGCAGCCTGCAGGGCATCGTCACCGGCCTGAACGGCGAGATGCCCAAGATCGCCGGCCTCCTCAACGAGACCAAGGCCGCGATCAAGCAGGCCCAGGACGTGCTCGAGGGCGTCAAGAACAACCCGCTGATCCGCGGCGGGGTCACCGAGCGCGTAGAGCAGGAATCGCTGTACAGCGCGATGCGCGAGGGGAGCTTCGAATGAGGTCGAAAAGGTCCTGGGGGACGACGATATGCCGGCCTTCCGGCGCGCCCCGCGGCGCGCCGCGCCCGGGGGCGCGCCGGCCCTACGGCCGCGGGACGGGGGCGCTGGCGCTGATAGCCGCCGCGGCCCTGACCGCCGGCTGGCTCGGCTCGTGCTCGAGCGCGCCCAAGCGGCAGGCGGCCGTCGTCGAGCGCAAGAACGAGGCCGCCGAGTACGCCGGCCTGGCCGACGGCTTCCTGGCCTCGGGCCAGTACTCGTCGGCGCTGCAGTACTACGGCGAGGCGCTCGACGCCAGCCTGTCGGTCGACGACGTCGCCGGCGCGGTCAAGTCCCGCGGGTCGCTCGGACGCGCGTACCTGGCCATCGGCGGCCTCGACGACGCCGAGCGCGAGTTCGGCGACGCGCTCGAGGACGCGCGCGCCCTCGGCGAGCCGGCCCTCGTAGCGCTGTGCCTGTCGAACCTCGGGGAGCTGCGCTACGCGCGCGGGGACCGGGACGCCGCCGACGCGCTGTTCGCCGAGGCCGAGGGCCTGGCGGCCGGCGACGACGCGATAGCGGCCGTCGTCGCCCACAACCGCGGCGTCGTCGCGATGGCCAGGGCCGACTACGCGGCCGCCGAGGCCTTCGTGCTGCGCTCGGCCGCCGCCAACGAGAAGGCGCGGCGCTGGGTGGAGCTCGGCTCGAACCGCTACGCGCTCGCGTCGATAGCCAACGCGCGCGGCGACCTGCCGGGCGCCATCGCCTGGGCCTGGAGCGCGCTCGAGGCGGATAAGAGGGCGGAGAACTCGCCGGGCATCGGGGCGGACCTCGAGGCGCTCGCCAGGCTCGAGCTCAAGGCCGGCGACGGCGCGGCCGCCTTCGACTACTACCGGCGCGCGTTCGGGCTCTGGCTGTCGCTCGGCCGCGCCGACGACGCGGAACGCTGCCTGGTCGCGCTGACCGGACTCGCCTCGTCGCTCGGCAAGGACGAGTACGCAGCCCGCTACGAGGCCCTGCTCGCGCGGATCCGCGAGCGCTAGGCGGCGCGCGCCGGCGATAATCCGGGCGCCGCGACGGCGGCGGCCGCCGGCCTACGCTCAGGCGCCTATCGTCGTGCCGACGAAGGGCTTCCCGTCGAGGATGGCCTCCAGGTTCGGGAGGTCCTTGCCGGCGGCGCAGACCACGCGCAGGCCGAGCTGCTCGGCCCGCCTCGAGGCGACCGGGTCGAACGGCACGTTCTTGCCCGGCGTCCACTCGTCGCCGACCATCGCGCGGAAATCCTTCCAGGAGATATCGTCTATCGGCTTAGCGCCCGGGTCGACCCTCGGGTCGGCCGTGTAGACCTTGGCTATGTTCGACAGGTTGACCACCACGTCGGCCTGGAAGCGCTCGGCCAGCACGACCGCGTCGAAGTCGGTGGAGAAGCCGGGCTTCCAGCCGGCCGCGACGAGCACCCTGCCGCCGAAGACCGATACGCCGGTCGGGTCGGTCACCACTTCGTGGGGACAGAGCTCGAGGAACAGGCTGCGCACCAGCTGGGCGTTCAGCCGCGTGGCCATGATGCCTATCCAGTCCTGGGCGTCGGCGTCCGGCGCGTCCGCGGCGTCGCGGTAGGCCTTCTGCCACGCGCGGGCCGGGCCGCCGCCGCCGACCACTATGATCAGCCTGCGCGCCGCGTCGGCGTCCAGCCAGCGCCTGGCCGTCGCCGCGAACGCCTTGACGAACGCGGCGTCCGGAACGTCGGGAGCCACGATAGAGCCGCCGAGAGAAAGCACCTTGGTCATCGCCGTCCTCCATTCGCCATACGAGCCGATACTACCCCAAACGGCCGCCCTCGTCACCATCGGGGCCGGCCGACCTTGCCTATAGCCGCCGTATCGGGTTAGGCTTCGAGCTTACACGAAAGGAGGCCGACATGGCCAACCCGATAGTCAACTTCAAGACGAGCCTCGGCTCGTTCGATATCGAGCTCTTCGAGGACAAGAGCCCCGTCACGGTCAAGAATTTCGCCGACTACGTCAAGGCCGGCTTCTACGACGGTACCGTGTTCCACCGGGTCATCCCCGGCTTCATGGTGCAGGGCGGCGGCATGACGCCGGGCCTGCGCGAGAAGGATACGAACGCGCCGATCAAGAACGAGGCCGATAACGGCGTCGGCAACGAGCGCGGCACCATCGCGATGGCCCGCACCTCGGACCCGCACAGCGCGACCTGCCAGTTCTTCATCAACCTGGTCGACAACAAGCCGCTCAACTTCAGGTCGAAGGACCAGGCCGGCTGGGGCTACTGCGCGTTCGGCAAGGTTACGAGCGGCATGGACGTGGTCGACGCGATAGCCAAGGTCGAGACGGGCAACCGCTTCCCGCACCAGAACGTGCCCAAGACGGACGTGCTGATCGAGAGCGTCCGGCTCGCCTGAGCCTCGGCCGGCGACGATAGGCCCGGGCGTCCGGCTACGGGCCGCCCGGGACACGGCCGGGCGGCCCGTAGCCGTCGCGCGGCCCCGCCCGAGGGCCTAGGCCTTACGTTTCTTCTCTACGACCTCGTACCCGCCCAGCTCGAGCATGCGCCGGAACGAGGAATTCTCCTTCTTGAGCTCCCTCGACCCCCTGGTGATCTTGCAGAGCGACAGCCCGAGCTCCGCGGCGATGGCCCGCTGCGGCACGCCCTCGGCGATCCGCTTGACCAGCGCCCAGCGCTTGGCTATCTCGTCGGCCTCGGCCTGGGTGAAGAGGCTATACATGAATTCCTCTATAAGCCCCGCGTCGTCGGTCGAGGCGAGGATCTTCGACATTTCGGTCAGGTTGAAGCCGACCAATCCGGTTTCATCGTTCATGCTCGGGTATTCTCCATGTAGGAACAGTATAATCACTCAAAATAGTCTTGTCACCAGTTTTTAGCATTTTTACCTAAAATTTGTTTCAACATTCGTATCGTCGTTTTGTTATATGAAACATATCGACCTGCACATCGTTCCTCTGGCGCGTGATCGGCCCGTATGCTACTGTTCGGCGAGGAGCCGAGATGGCGTACGAAACGGTCAGGGACAAGAAGCCGACGATAACCGACAGGGTAGCCTTCAGGCTCGAGCGCCTGGTGCTCGGCGGCGAGCTCAAGCCGGGCGACCGCCTGCCCCCCGAGCGCGAGCTGGCGGAGCGCTTCTCGGCCAGCCGTAACGGCGTCCGGGAGGCGATACGCAGGCTCGAGACGCTCGGGCTCCTGTCGACCGAGCCGCAGAGCGGCACCTACGTCCGGGACTACCTGCGCGACGCCTCGTTCGACCTGATCCTCCACGTGATGCGCCGCGCCGACGACGTCGACCCGGCCCTGCTCCTCGACCTGCTCGAGTATCGCCGCATGCTGATGACAACCGCGGCCCGCCTCGCGGCCGAGCGCGACCCGGCGGCCTGCGCCGCCGACCTCGCCGCCCTGGCCGCGGCGCTCGCCGAGGCCCGCGGCCCGGAGGAGGCGGCCGAGCTGGACTTCCGGTTCCACGACCGCATCGTCGAGGGCGCCGGCAACGTCCTGTTCAGGTCGATGCAGAACACCAGCCGCGAGCTGCACCTCTATTACACGAGGCGCTTCTACGGATTGCCCGGCGCGCTCGAGGCGACGGCGGCCCAGCAGCGCGCCATCGCGGCGGCCGTCGGCTCGGGCGACCCGGAGGCCGCCGCCGCCGCGATGAGCGCCGCGCTCGAGTACGGCCGCCTGGCGATCGAGGGCGCGCTCGGATAG
>ERZ795053.1505-NODE-1505-length-29556-cov-10.482899_pt1 | contig 29556 bp, 20 predicted proteins | sample MGYA00375137_ERZ795053 | MGnify/ENA primary metagenome ERZ795053 (study PRJEB30182, sample SAMN05720284) | activated sludge metagenome | isolation source: Anaerobic digester | place: Hong Kong | collected 2014-12-17 ...
ACAAAAATTATTCTTTGTCATTTCGAACGAAGTGAGAAATCAATTTTTTGATAAAACTATATTTTACATAATTATAAAACAAAATTTAAACAGTTTCTTAATATTTATGAAAGACTTCTTATTTCAATCCTTTCTGCCTTAGCAGTGCATCAATTGAAGGTTCCTTGCCACGGAACTTGAGGTACTGCTCCATACCCTCGCCCATGCCGTTCTCGGCAAGAACATGCTTACGGAATTTGGCAGCCAGCTCCTGGTTGTACAAATCGCCGGTTTCCTTAAATGCTTCAAAGGCATCGGCATCGAGCACACCAGCCCACTGGTACACGTAGTAGCCAGATGCATAGCCACTTCCAAAAATATGACCGAAGTTAGTTGTGCGGTAGCGGGGTACAATTTCGTTTATTAAACCAATTCTATCCATGGATGCTTTTTCGAATTTGTTCACATCGGTTTCTGCAGTTACTTCTGATGTATGCCAATCCATATCGAGGATTGCGGAGGCTGAGTACTCAACCGTAGCGAAACCCTGGTTGAAATGACCCGCATTCTGAAGCTTAGCAATCAGCTCGTTGGGCATGGGTTCGCCAGTTTGGTAGTGCTTGGCGTAGTTCTTTAGAACTTCAGGCTCACTGGCCCAGTTCTCCATAATTTGCGATGGTAACTCAACAAAATCGCGAGGAACCCTGCGGCTGGTAGTATTGTAGTGACCATCGGCAAAGAAGTTGTGAAGCGCATGGCCAAACTCGTGGAAAAGGGTTTCGGTTTCGTCCCAGCTTAACAGCGCAGGCTTATCGCCCGTTGGACGGGTAAAGTTCAGAACCATGGTAACCACCGGAGTTATTTTTTTACCATTTCTGTACGAACCGCTTCTGTATGAACCGCACCATGCTCCACTCTCTTTACTTCCCTGGCGTGGATGTGGGTCGATATACAGAACGGAAAGATGCGTTCCATCGCTCTCAAGCACCTCGTATGCTTCAACCTCAGGATGGTAAACCGGAATATCGTCGCGTTTTTTAAACTCCAATCCATATAGTTTATTAGCCATGAAAAATATACCATTGGTAACATTTTCGAGCGACAGATAGGGCCTTAGCTGCTCCTCATCCAAATCGTACTTCTCCTTACGAACCTTCTCGGAGTAGTACCACCAATCCCACGATTGCAACTTGAAGTTGCCACCTTGCTTATCGATAATTGCCTGCATATCATCTCGCTCCTGCTTTGCTCGCTGCAGGGCTGGCTCCCATACCTTCATTAAGAAATCGTATACATTCTCAGGATTCTTGGCCATATTAATGTCAGTTGCATACTCGGCAAAGTTCTCAAAACCCAGCATTTCAGCCATTTTTTGGCGAAGAGTCATAAGTTCAATAAACAATTTTTTATTATCGAACTCATTGTTGTTGTCGCCTCTATTGAAGTATGCTGTAAATATTTTTTCTCTCAAATCGCGACGTTCAGAGAACTGTAGGAATGGTATCCAGCTGGGTTTCGACAAATCGAAAGCCCACTTGCCTTCCATGTTCAACTTTTTAGCCAGCTCGGCTGCAGAGAATTTTACATCATCGGGCAACCCAACTAAATCATCCTCATTATCGATAATGAGCTTAAAACCATCGTTCTCCTTCACCAAGTTCTGGCTAAGGGTTAGAGAAACCATGGCCATTCTCTCCTTCAATGCTTTAAACTCATCTCTTTGTTCGTCGGGTAAATCGGCACCGTTACGTTGGAAATTGCGGTAGATGGTTTCAACTAGTCGCATTTGCTCAACATCTAAGCCAATTTCGTTGCGCTTTTCGTAAACAGCCTTAATACGCTTAAACAAATCGAGGTTAAGGTTGATTTCGTTGTAGTGTGCTGTTAACTTAGGAGTTAACTCTTTGTCAATTTCGCGCATTCTGTCGTTGGAGTTCGCACTTGATAGCCCGTTGAAAACATAGCTAACCTTACTTAGCAATTCTCCAGACTTATCGTAAACCAGGATGGTGTTTTCGAAAGTTGGCTCCTCGCTGTTTGCAACAATCGCATCAATTTCAGCCTTGTGCTGTTTCATTGCTTCTTCATAAGCCGGAATGTAATGCTCATTATCAATTTTATCGAACGGAGGAACACCAAACGGTGTATCCCACTCAACAAAGAAAGGATTTGTATCTGCGCTCTTTTTTGGAGCACAACTGAATGTAATCATAGCAACTGGAATGATTAGCAAAAATATTCTCTTCATATTAATAATTATTGGTTAATTCACAAGGTTTGATTGCTGTAAACAAAAATGGTTTATACTTAACTACAAAAAAATAAACTGCAATATATCTAGTTTTTAGCCAATAAAAAAACGTTCAATAAAACAGAAAATAAATTGAACAGAAACGTATTGGAACTGTTAAATTGTTTGGAATTATTATTTTTATGGTTATTGAAGAATATTTATCTTTAGTAAATTTTTTTTGAATGAAAAATGCCTTAGTTGTTGGAACTGGTTTAGGTGGATTAACTACTGCCCTACGTTTACACTCACAAGGTTTTAATGTTGAGTTGGTTGAGAAACATCATCAACCCGGTGGGCGGCTTAACCAGCTTAAGAAGGATGGATTTACCTGGGACTTGGCTCCCACCTTCTTCTCCATGAGTTACGAGTTCGATGAGTTTTCTAAATCGACTGGAATAAAACTTCCCTTCGAATTCTTTCCTCTCGATCCACTTTACACAGTTAATTTCTCAGGCAGCAACAAGTTTTTCACCATATACCGTGATTTAAACAGGCTGGCCAAAGAATTTGCAGGAATCGAACCCGATTTTGCTGAAAAAATGAAGAAGTACCTCGAGAAAACCGGGAAACTTTTTCACGATACCGAGAACAGAATTATCCGAAAAAACTTCAACACACCGCTAGCTTTCGCAGCATCGTTATCGTCGGTTCCGCTTCAGCACGCACCGCTTATGCTTCGGAGTATGTGGAACGAAATGAACAAGCATTTCACTTCCTACGAAGTGAAAGTTATTTTTTCGCTGGTGGCTTTCTTTCTTGGGGCAACCCCATTCGATACACCTGCGGTTTACTCCATGCTAACCTACACCGAAATGGTTCACGATGGTTACCACAACGTTAAGGGTGGAATGTATAAAATTGTTGAGGGTCTTATAGGTGAAATTCAGAAAAGAAGTATTCCCATCCACTATAACACAGAAATAGTTGATTATAAAAAGGATAACAATGGGCGAATTGAATTTCTCACCGATAAAAACGGTAAAACCTGGAAAGCCGATTTATTTATTATAAACTCCGATGCCGCTGCTTTCCGAGGAAAAGTTTTAAACCGGAAGAACTACAGCGAACGGAAACTCGACCGCATGAAATGGACTCTTGCCCCGTTTACCCTTTACCTTGGAATAAAAGGGAAAATTGATGGGTTGAAGGTTCACAACTACTTCCTAGGGCAAAACTTTGAGGAGTACAGCTCAAAAATATTCAAGAATAGCATTAGCCTTGAGAAACCCTACTACTACGTAAATGTGCCCACAAAAGCAAACTCCGAGTATGCTCCCGAAGGTTCCGAAGCGCTCTTCATTCTTTGTCCCGTTCCCGATTTACGCTTCAAGCCCAGCTGGGACGACAGCGAACAGATTGCCGATTTTATAATTAGTGATCTGTCCGAAAGAGTTGGTTTTGACATAAAGGCAAATTTGGTTTCAAAAACAGTTCTTACCCCCCTACACTGGGAAAAAATGTATAACCTATACCGCGGAAGCGGACTAGGACTGGCGCATGATTTAAACCAAATTGGTTACTTTCGTCCGCATAATACCGATGAGAAGTTTAAAAACCTTTTCTACGTGGGTTCAAGTACCATTCCGGGAACGGGGTTGCCAATGGCAGTAATTAGCTCGCGACTTACCACCGAACAAATTGTTAAACGCTATGGATCTGTACAGTAAAACCTGCATGGGTTGTAGCAAACTTTTTACAACCCACTACTCAACCTCGTTTTCGAAAGCGGTTTCAATGCTCCACCACTCAATTCAGGAACCGATATACGCTATATATGGTTTCGTTCGGTTAGCCGATGAGATTGTCGACACCTTTCACCAGCACCCAAAGCGCGAATTGCTTGCTGAGCTGAAAGCTCAAACATATAAGTCGATAAGCGAGAGAATTAGCACCAACCCAATACTCAATAGCTTTCAACTTATTGTAAATCAGTATAAAATTCCACACGAACTGATTGAATCGTTTCTCGTTAGCATGGAAATGGATTTGGAGAAGCAGGAGTACAGTACCAGCGAATACAAAAAGTACATATACGGTAGCGCCGAGGTTGTTGGTTTAATGTGCCTTAAAGTTTTTTGTAACGGTAATCAGCAACTATTCGATGAACTTACGGCTCCGGCTCGCAGTCTGGGTGAAGCATTTCAAAAAGTAAATTTTCTGAGGGATTTAAAGGATGATTACGAAGAGCGTGGACGAGTTTACTTTCCCGATGTTGACTTTTCCAACTTCACCGAAAAGAGTAAGAGAAGCATTGAACAGGATATTCAGAACGATTTAGATAAATCGTTGGTGGGAATAAAAAAACTGCCAGCACAAGCAAAGTTGGGGGTTTACCTAGCGTACCGCTACTACGGAGCGTTGCTTAGAAGAATAAAACGAACCAGCGCATCGAGAATAGCTTCGCAGCGAATACGCGTACCCGATTCAGTAAAATTCCTTATTCGGATACGTTCATGGATTGATGTAAAACTCAAGCTGATATAAACTACTTCTTTAGCGTAACAAACTGGCAATGGCTCATTGCCAAATTGTCTTTTGTGTAATTGCTAAAAGTTTTATGCAATGGTATTTGGGAAAGTTCATCAACATTCCCCTCCCTAATTTCTACAATTTTGTAGTCAACTCCTAACTCCTTGTAAATGTTTTCGAAATCAGTTACACGCAAACGGTTCTGCGGTTGAATACTGTTGTCAATCATGCGCCATTTGCTGGGGGAAAACCTTAAAAAGTTATATATGGAAATCGACTTGTCGAAATGCGCAAAATGGTCGGTCATATCAATAAAATGCGACATAATGCCACCTTTCTTGAGCAACTTGTTAAACTCACCAAGAATTTCCTTCAGCTCAGTTTCTGAAATATGCTCAAAGGTATTATTTGAATGGATTAAATCGAAAACCTCTACACCAAATGCGCTATCGCGGGCATCACGAATTTTAACAATAATACCCAAATTATAAAGTAGCTGCTGCTCAGGGATGCTTTCCGACTTTAAAATTGATTTAAGCTGTTCTATTCGCTCTTGAACTAATTGCTCATTTTCAACGCTCAATCTTCCTGCTTCAATTTCGCTTAAGAACCTTTTGATGGTTAGCTTTGTGTAATCTCTTTTAATGTGGTTGGCAATATCAACGGTATAAATTCTATTTACGCCTTTTAGGAAGAAATAAATTGGAATTACCGGATACCAACCCGTGCCAAGCTCAAGCGTTTTTGAAGGAATTTCAGAACCTGTTAACTCGGTGAAATATTTTAAATGGTTTCTGGCATGGATTAACCTGTCGGAGAAATATTCATCCGTCAATTCAACACCATGTGTAACATGTTTTTGAAAGAAGAAATTTATGCTATGTCTAAAGGGAAGGAACGAAATGATTTTTTGAACCAACGCCTTTGTAACCCAACTATATTGCATACAAAATCAGCAATTTTACTCCTAAATAATTTTTAAATAGAGCCCGTGAAAGTAGTAAATTGTTGGGAAATAGCCAAAGATGTAAAAGAAATCACATAGAATTCATTAATAACAAATAATAAACAAGAATATTAATAAAAAAAATCTTTGAAAAGTAAAAAAATTCCGGAACACTCCCCCTTTTTGAAAAGGGAGCCGGGGGGATTTGATTAGATGTAAAAAACTTTATCTTTACTTTAATGAATCAAACTAATTACAATAAAAAACTTAAAGGATTCTCAAGAGAACTAAGGAATAACTCAACATTGGGTGAAATAATTCTTTGGAAAAAAGTTCTAAGGGCAAAAGAATTTCATGGTTTTCAGTTTAACAGACAATTTATAATTGGGAACTTTATTGTTGACTTTATTTGCCGCAAACTAAAGTTAATAATCGAAATTGATGGCTACTCGCATTACTTTAAGCAAGAAAAAGATGCCGAAAGAGATAGAATATTATCTGATATGGGATACACAGTTTTAAGATTTACAGAGAATGAAGTGAGACACAACTTAGACGATGTTGTGTCTCAACTTGAAAAGTTTGTGGAAGAAAAAATTTCCTGATTCAAATATAAAGGCAAGTTATAAATCCCCCTGGCCCCCTTTAGGAAAGGGGGAATATTCCGTATAAATTCTATAATCCTTTTGCAATTTCAACAATATTTTCTGCGCGGCCCATGGTGTAAAGATGAATTATGGGAGCACCGTTTGCAAGCAATTCTTTTGCCTGCGTAATACTCCATTCTACTCCAAGTTTCCAAACATCGCGGTTTGTGCTACACTTCGAAATTGCTTTCGAAAGTTCGGTAGGAATTGTTACCCCAAACATTTTGGGTAGAATACTCTGATGATCCTTAACTGCAACGGGTTTTAATCCCGGAATTATCGGAACGGTGATTCCTGCTTTTCTGCACCGATCAACAAAATCGAAGTAAACTTTATTATCAAAAAACATCTGAGTTACAATGTATTCTGCTCCGACATCAACCTTCTGCTTCAGATGGAAAATATCAGCGTCAAAATTTGGCGATTCCTGATGTTTCTCGGGATAACCGGCAACTCCAACCGAAAAATGTGTTGGAATGGGATTTTCAACATACTTCTCCATGTACTCGCCCTTATTCATTTGCATAATTTGCTTCAGCAAATCGTCTGCATGATTATGTCCCTCGGGATGTGGCTCGAACTTTCCCGTAATTTTATCGCCATCGCCCCGGAGAACCAGAAGATTTCTGATTCCCAAAAAATCCAAATCAATCAGTGCTTCCTCGGTTTCGCGCTGCGAAAATCCGCCGCAAATAATATGCGGAACCACATCAACTTTATACTTTCCAATTATTGCGGCAGCAATTCCAACCGTGCCGGGACGTTTCCTGACAACTGCCGGAGTTTTTCGTCCGTTAACATTGATGTAAGTAAGTTCCTCACGATGGTACGTAATGTTTATGTACGGCGGATTGAATTCCATTAGCTGGTCGAGCGTAGAAAAAATTGTATCGATACTGCTTCCCTTTACTGGTGGCAACAGTTCGAATGAAAGGCGCGAGCCTTTTAAATTATTGAGATGTTCAGGTATTGTCATTTTTATTAATTTTTACCACACTAGGCACAAAAGACACATTAACCTATTGTTACTACTGTGCCTATTGTGGTTATGATTCTATATATTATTCGGTATAAATCGTTTTGTTTCCTCAATGCTACTTCCCATCCGCTTCGAATAGTTTTCAATTTGTTCACTATCAATTTTTCCAACATTAAAATATTTTGATTCAGGATGAGAAAAATAGTATCCCGAAACCGATGCAGCAGGTAACATCATCAAACTTTCTGTTAACTCAATTCCTGCATTATTTTTAGCATCAAGCAACCTAAAAATTTCTGCTTTTTGCCTATGATCGGGACAAGATGGATAACCCGGTGCAGGGCGAATTCCAACGTAGTTCTCCTTCAGGAACTCTTCAACCTCAATGTTTTCGCTTTGGGCGTAACCCCAAATTTCGCAACGAACTTTTTCGTGCATAACTTCGGCAAAAGCCTCGGCTAGCCTATCGGCTAAAACTTTGCAAAGAATTGCGCTGTAATCGTCACCCTTTTCTGAAAAATCTTTTGCCAACTTATCTACGCCAATTCCTGCTGTAACAGCAAAGATTCCAACCCAGTCATCAATATTTGAACCAACAGGCGCAATAAAATCAGATAAGCAAAGGTTTGGTTCTCCAGCTGCTTTTATTTCCTGATTCCGAAACTGCGGAAATTTTGCAGCAATTTTGGTTCTGGATTCATCCTCAAAAACAAGGATATCATCATCCTGCGAAGCAGCCGGAAGAATTGCCACAACCCCATTTGCTGTAAGATTTTTGTCTTTAACTATCCAATCGAGCAGATTGTAGGCATCGTTGTAAAGTTTAAGCGCTTCCTTCCCTTTTATTGAATCACTCAAAATCTGCGGATACTTTCCTTTCATCTCCCAAGCATGGAAAAAGTAAGTCCAGTCGATGTATTTCCTCAATTCTTCAATCGGATATTCGTTGAAAATAAATACTCCAACATCTTTAGGTTTTGGTGGATTATACTTCTCCCATTCAATTTTAAAATGATTTTTTCTGGCATCACTTAAACTTACTTTAGTAGGATTTGCATCTTTATAATTCTTAATAACTTTTTCGTAATCTGCATCTATCCTACTTATCAGCTGCAATTTCTTTTCGGGAGTCAACAATTCAGTAGCAACCGAACTTGCCTGCGACGCATCCTTAATGTGTATTACTCCACCAGAATAGTTTGGTAAAATTTTAAGCGCAGTGTGAAGTTTCGATGTTGTGGCTCCACCAATTAACAGCGGAATTTTAAGCCCTTTCCGTTCCATTTCTGCTGCTACGTGACACATTTCGTCCAGCGATGGAGTAATTAATCCGCTTAAACCAACAATATCAACTTGTTGATTAATTGCGGTTTCAATAATTTTCTCGGCAGGAACCATCACTCCAAGATCGATAATTTCGAAGCCATTGCAGGCCAGAACAACTCCAACAATATTTTTCCCGATATCATGAACATCGCCTTTTACTGTTGCCAGCAAAATTTTCCCACGCAAAACTGATTTTTTCTCACTCTCGATATGCGGTTCAAGAATTGCAACTGCCTGCTTCATCACTCTGGCGCTTTTTACAACCTGTGGAAGAAACATGCGGCCCGTTCCAAAAAGTTCTCCAACAACCTTCATCCCGTCCATCAGCGGTTCCTCTATAACTTTTAGCGCCGATTTATAAAAGTCGAGCGCTTCTGCAACATCCAAATCAATAAACTCGGTTATTCCCTTTACCAACGCATGCTCCAACCTTTTGCTTACCGATTGATTTCTCCACTCAAGTTTTTTTGAGACTTCTTCCTTCTCATCATGAGATTCCTGCGCGTACATCAGCAACCTTTCGGTTGCTTCTTTTCGTCGGTTAAGAACCAAATCTTCGGTTAACTTAAGCAAATCAGGTTCTATTTCAGTATAAACCTGCAATTGCGACGGATTTACAATTCCCATATCCATTCCTGCATTTACTGCATGGAAAAGAAAAACCGAATGGATTGCCTCGCGAACCCTATCGTTTCCTCTGAAGGCAAACGATAAATTGCTTACTCCTCCGCTAACTTTGGCAAAAGGAAGATTCTGCTTTATCCACCGTGTTGTTTCAATGAAACTTACTGCTAAATCAGCATGTTCCCTCATTCCGGTTCCAATTGCCATTACATTCGGATCGATAATTATATCGCAAGGATTTACGCCAACTTTGTTCACCAAAATACTATAGCTACGTTCTGCAATCTCAATTCTGCGCTGTGTTGAAGCAGCCTGACCATTCTCATCGAAAAGCATAACCACCATTGCTGCTCCATAACTTTTTATGATTTTGGCATGCTCAATAAACTTCGTTTCACCCTCCTTCAAACTTATTGAGTTCACTATGCTTTTTCCCTGAATACATTTTAGTCCGGCTTCAATAATGCTAAAGCGCGACGAATCAATCATAAACGGAACTCGACAAATTTCCGGTTCTGCTGCAAGCAAATTCAGAAAAGTTACCATTGCCTTTTCGCCATCGATAAGCGCATCGTCCATGCAAATATCGATGACTTGTGCGCCGCCCTCAACCTGCTCGCGGGCAACCGAAACAGCTTCATCATACTTGCCTTCGGCAATTAGGCGGGCAAATTTTTTTGAACCGGCAACATTTGTTCGTTCGCCAATATTCACAAAATTTGTATTGGGACGAATCTCCAGCAACTCTAAACCGCTTAACCTTGTATATTTTGGAATTTCAGGAATTATTCTTGGCGAATAACGATTTGCAACTTTAGCAATTTGCCTAACATGTTCGGGCGATGTTCCGCAACATCCACCAACAATATTCAGCCAACGGTTTTTCAGCATTTGCTCCACAAGATTCGCCATTTCCCGAGCCGATTGATCGTAACCTCCCAGCTCGTTTGGTAAACCTGCATTTGGATGTGCACTAACAAAAAACTCAGTATTTTCTGAAAGTTCTTCAATATACGGAATCAATTGCTCTGCACCAAGAGCGCAATTTAGACCGATGCTGAAAAGTGGAAAATGGCTAACCGATTCAACGAATGCCCGAAGCGTTTGACCTGAAAGCGTCCGACCGCTGGCATCGGTTATAGTTCCAGAAACCATTACTGGAATATCCAGATTTTTTTCTTCCAGAATTTTACCAATGGCAAATAGCGCAGCCTTAGCATTTAGCGTATCGAAAATTGTTTCGACCAGAAGTAAATCCGCGCCGCCTTCAACCAAACCATAAACCTGCTCTTTGTACGAATTTACTAACATATCAAAAGTCACTGCACGGAATGCAGGATTATTCACATCGGGGGACATGGATGCAGTTCGGTTCGTAGGTCCAATGGATCCGGCCACAAATCGTGGTTTATCAGGATTTATTTTTGTGAATTCATCACAAGCCTTTCTGGCAATTCGGGCTGCTTCACGATTTATTTCACGAACAAGATTTTCAGTTCCGTAATCGCTCTGCGAAATTCTGTTTGCGTTAAAAGTATTTGTTTCAACAATATCAGCCCCAGCCTCCAAATACGAGCGATGAATCTGCTCCACCACATCGGGACGAGTTAACACCAAAATATCGTTATTTCCCTTTAACAGCGATGGGTGTTCAGCAAACCTGCTTCCCCGAAAATCCTCCTCGGTCAGTATAAATTTTTGCAGCTGCGTACCCATTGCCCCATCGAGGACAAGGATACGCTGGGTGATTATTTTATTTAATATTTCTTTTGTTGACATCGCTCTTTGATTTAAGAATGAGGATTAACGATTTAAGATTTTAGAAGTTATAGTGGAGAAAAAATCACAAATCACAAATCACAAATCGTTAATCTCTAATCGATATTCCTCAGATTCCTTCCGGTGTTTCCAAAAACGCAAGGAATACATCCAGTTTTCCTATCAATTTCTGAATTTTATGCAGATTTTTCAGGTTGATAGTTCCCGTAACGTAGTTGAAATCACGCCCGCTGTACTTTTCATCGATACTCTCAAAATCGAAATGTCCAAAATCGATTATATCCTTATATCGCAGATAAATCTTAATATTTACATCGTTCGAAAAGTTTGGCGTTTCAAAGTACTTACGTTTTTTGTACTCGTACCTGTAACCATGCATGCGAGCAGTAATATCCGATAAAACTGCGCTTCCGGTTGGAAATCCGCCCGCTCCTTTTCCAAACATAAACTGTTTTTCGTAGAATTCTCCACGAATTATTACTCCATTGTACTCGTCCTCAACGTTATAAATATAATCATCGGGTTTTACCAGCTTAGGCATCACCAACAAGTTAAACGAATTTCCGTTAATCTTGGTTGCCTGCGCAATAAGTTTAATCTTCAACCCTTTCTCACGTGCAAAACGGATATCAAAACTGTTGAGTTTATTGATTCCCACAACAAAAACCTGATCAGGATTAACAATGGTTCCAAAACCATGCGCAGCCAGAATTATCAGCTTGCTAAGGGAATCCAGTCCGCTTACATCTAATGTTGGATCAGCCTCGGCATAGCCAAGTTCCTGAGCTTTTCGCAGCGCTTCCTGATACGAACTATTCTCATTGAAAATTTTTGAAAGGATGTAGTTCGATGATCCATTAAGAATTCCTGTGATTGAGAGGAGTAGATCGTTATCGTAATACTCCTCAAGATTTCGAATAACAGGAATACTGCCGCAGGCAGAAGCATCGTAGAGCAGTGCGCTTCCGGTTTGATGCTGAATTTCAATCAACTCATCCAAATGCGTTGCAAGCATTTTTTTATTTCCCGATACAACGCTTTTTCCTGAAAGCAAAGCGGACTTCACGATATTATAGGCTTCATCAGCATCGCTGATTAGTTCAACAACCAGGTTGATTTCAGGATCGTTGATAATTTTTTGTGAATCAGTACAGAAAATTTCTCTTGCAAGGGAACGCTCCTTTTGGGGTTCCTTAATGCAAATGGTTTTTATTTGGGCTTTTGTTGCCGGACTCTTTTGTAGAACGTGGTAAAGGCCTTCGCCTACCACTCCAAATCCAAAAAGTCCAATTGTTTGTTTGGTATCTTGTGTTTTCATTTTGTTTGTTTGTGCGTTTGTGCGTTTCACTTTGTGTGAAATAGAAATTCGTTAATAATCTCACTTAACTTTTCATTTTCGATCAGAAATCCATCGTGGCCAAATGCTGAGTCAATCTCAGCGTAGATTGCTCCTGGAATCAGATCAGCCAGCATTTTTTGCTCCTGCGGAGGAAATAGAATATCAGTTGTAATTCCAATGCAGAGCGTTTTTGCTTTTACTTTGGAAAGTGCATCCGCAAAACTTCCGCGACCGCGGGCCACATTATGCGTATCCTGACTTCGGGTAATTGAGTGGTAACAATGTGCATTAAACCTGTCAATCAACTTTTTCCCCTGATATCGCTGGTAACTGGAAGCACGAAAATCCGAAACTTTCTCGTTGTCACTTTCCGATTGAGTTAAGTTGTACGCTTCGTAACCTCGGTAACTTAAAAGTCCAAGTCCACGTGCAGCAGCCAATCCGGCTTTCCCTCCGTTCGGATCGCCATTAAAAAAGGTTGAGTCGGCTTCTATGGACATTCGCTCAGTTTCGTTGATTGCAATTGCCCAAGCTGTTTGCATGTAAGTTGTTGCAATCAGCATCATATTTTCAAATCTTTCAGGATACATGATTGCCCACTCCATACTTTGAAATCCTCCGATTGATCCGCCGGTAACAAGGAAAATTTTATCAATTCCCAGATGTTCACGTAAAATTTCGTGAGCATTTGCCCAATCGCGAACTGTAATCAATGGAAAGTTGTTTAACCATTGTTTCCCTGTATTCGGATTTATGCTAAGTGCTCCGGTTGTTCCGTAACAACTTCCAAGAATATTTGCGCAAACAAGATTGTATTTTTCCGGATCGAAAAGTTTTCCCTTGCCAACCATTCCCGGCCACCAATCCTCTGCGTCGGAGTTGGCAGTTAAGGCGTGGCAAATCCAAATTACAGGTTTCTGTTTATTAATGATTTCCTCAGAAATATGGTAGCAAATCTCAATATCTGTAAGAATTTCACCAGATTCTAGTTTAAATTCTCCTTTGTGAGTGTAGGTTTTTCCGATCATTTCAAAATTTCAATTTCTATTAAATTTCCTTTAGTGCGTTCTCAAAATCCCCAATAATATCATCAACGTGCTCTAATCCAACCGAAACTCTCAGCAAGCTGGGTGTTACGCCGGCTTTTTTCTGTTCATCCTTGCTGAGCTGCTGATGCGTTGTGTTTGCCGGTTGGATTATAAGCGTTCGCGAATCGCCAACATTGGCAACGTGGTTCACCAACTTTAGACTGTCAACAACTCTAGAAGTTTTATTTTGATCACCATCAATTTCAAAAGTCAGCACGCTTCCAAAACCATTTTTAAAATACTTTTTGGCTAAACTATGAGAAAAATGCTCTTCTAAACCTAAATAGTTCACAAACTTAACTTTAGGATGAGTTTTTAACCAATGTGCAAGTTTCAACGCATTTTCACATTGACGCTCAACCCGCAACGAAAGAGTTTCCAATCCGTGAAGCATCAAAAAAGAATTAAACGGACTAATGCATGGGCCCAAATCGCGAAGACCTTCGCAACGAGCACGCGCAATGAATGCAGCATTACCGAATTTCTCGGTATATTTTAGTCCATGATATCCGGCAGATGCCTCGGAAAGCAAGGAAAATTTTCCATTATTCCAGTCAAAGTTACCTGAATCGGTAACAACTCCACCAAGAACAGTTCCATGCCCGTTTATCCACTTTGTGGCCGATTGAACCACAATGTGAGCGCCGAACTCAACTGGGCGACAAAGAAATCCCGCTGCCGCAAACGTATTATCAACAATTAAGGGAATTCCATACTTTCCTGACAACTTGTTTATTTCATTAAAATCAGGAACTGAAAAACCGGGATTTCCAATTGTTTCAACATAAATTGCTTTTGTTGTAGAATCAATTTCTGCCTCAATATCTTCGCTGCTATTACTTTTCGCAAAACGAGAATTGATTCCAAGATTTTTCAGGTAAACTTTCAGCTGATTGAATGTTCCACCGTAAAGGTATGGCGAAGCAACCAGCGAATCGCCTGCTGAAAGAATTGTTGTAATTGCAATTAGCTGAGCAGCATGTCCCGATGAAACAACTAGCGAATCGATTCCTCCTTCAAGCGCAGTGATTCTTTTTTCAAGAATTTCGGTTGTTGGATTTGTTATCCGGCTGTAGATGTTTCCTTGCTCCTCCAGAGCAAAAAGTTGCTGTGCATGTTTGCTATCCTTAAATCGGTAAGCAGTTGTAAGGTAAAGCGGCACAGCTTGCGACAACGAAACCGGATCGGGTTCATAGCCTGCGTGTATTTGAAGTGTTTCGTAGCTATATGGTTGATTATTCATTTTTATTATCAAAATATAAAATGTAAAACAATAAATGAAAAATGTAAAAGTATATTGCCCCCAGCAATCCCTTGGACTGCAAAGAGTAAACCCATCCTATTCAGGGGCTAAAAATTACCAGCTGCGCTGGCCGCGCATGGAACATGCCGACCCATTTTGGCTGCTACAGAGAAATGAAAATCGGTGTTGGATAAACGACAACACTACGCCTGCTTTGGCAAAAAAGAAAGTGAAATGGAAAACGTTTTTTGTTTTCATAAACTGGTTTTTAATTTATAATTCCCTTTCGGGCAGGTTTTAGCACCTTTTTCGCCAGCTGCGAAGGTTGCTAGAGCATCAGCGAGCCTGTTCTCTCCGCTCTTCTTTATAAACAAACCTTTTGTAAGGGATGTAATTTCAATACTTTGGCAAAAGTACACTTTTTTTTGTTACAACAAAATATATGAAGTTTTTTCTGTAATCGTCAAACTTTCATGCCTATAATACTAACATCATCAACCTGAGATTTTTTGCCTTTCCAATCGTTAAACGTTCGTTCTAAAACTTTTTTCTGTTTGTCAAGTGGAGTATCGGCAAGATTACAAATGAGCTTTCGTAACTCAGTAATCCGGAATTTTTTTCCATCAGGACCACCAAATTGATCGGCAAACCCATCAGAAAAAATATACACGATATCACCTTCTAGCAGCTTAATGCTATGAGTAATAAAACTAACTTCTTCAAAGTATGAGCCAACAGGTTGCTTATTTGGACGAATTTGGTATAGAATATGGCTTTGATTTTTTGTTGCAATGTTGCTTGCTGCCGGGGGTAACCCAATTCTACGTGAAATAAAAATTGGGATGTTTGCACCAGAATAACTAAGTTCTTTATTTACTGGATTATAGTTACAAAAAGCGATATCCATTCCATCAAATATTTCAGCACCTTCACGCTGCTCGAGACTGTCTCCAAAGAACTCATTCACTTTATTTAGTACATCTCCCGGATTAGAAATGTTTAATTCCGACACAATTCTGTTTAGGCCGTAGGTTCCAATAATACTCATAAATGCGCCAGGAACACCATGCCCTGTACAATCGGCAACCGCAAAGAGTAATCGTCCATTCTTTTCCTTAAACCAGTAAAAATCGCCACTAACAATTTCACGGGGAAGAAAAAGAAGAAATGATTCGCTAAAAAACTCCTTGAACTTAAGCGAAGCCCTAAGTATTGCCTGCTGTATTCGCTTTGCATAGTTTAAGCTATCGGTAAAATCGCGGGTTTGCTTTTCAGCAAATCTTTTTTTCTTTTCTAGTATGTCCTTTTGTACAGAGAGCAATTTATTTGCCTCCTTCTTATGCCTATACTCACGATACGAAAAAATAATAATGGCTATGGAAAGTGCAAGTATTAATAGAAGCAGAACCTGGTTGTGCCTTTGCTTTGAAATAAATACTTTATTGCGTTCTAGCTCTAACTCTTTTTTCTCAATCAGTTTTTCTTGTTTTTCTTGTTCAACCTTTTGCTCAAGTTTTGCTGCTTCGCTAACTTTCTTAAGGTTATATAAACTATCTGTTAATTGTACATATTGATTCAAATTTTTGAATGCGCTTGAATAATCAAATAACCTTGCATGAGCTTTCGATAAACCAAGGTATGCTTGCTGCATTTGCTTGGTTGAACCCGATAGTACTGCATGAGATAAGGCGGAATTAAAGGCTTCTATTGATTTTTGAATGTGATTATTGTGTAAAAAAAGCTCTCCTTTGCGAATTAAGGTCAAAGGTAATCCTCTTATATCGCCAACTTGGTTTTGAAACCTTTCTACCTCAACTATTAATTGTTCTGCCTGTATGAAATTCCTTTTACTCATCATTATTTCAGCAAGCAAAGATTTAGCGTTAAAAAATTCCTTAATATCAGTATTTTCGAGTGTTCTCAAAGCTAGTAAACAGTACCTTTCTGCTTCAATCAAATCATACTCGTTAATATAAACTCCAGATAACGTTACTAGGGTTCTTCCAATTGATAATGAATCGTTTAAACTTCTAAAAATTTCAAGAGCTGTAAAAAAATTCTTCTTTGCTGAAGGGAAATTACCCAAATTACTATGAATAACTCCAAGCGATACATGCGATTTTGCAATGTTTACCGAATCATTGAAACTTTGAAAAAAATCGATTGCCTGAAGCGAATATTCCATTGCACGGCTAACATTTCCCAACTCAACCTCAACATCAGGAATCGTAACAAGAAAAAAAGAAATGCTTGTCGTGTCAAACAGTTGCTTACTCAGGGTTAAACCCTTGTACAAATATTCTAGCATTTCCTCTCTAATATTTTTATCGAGATGAATTTGAGAGAGTAAACAGTAAGCATTCAGCCTGTTAACATCAGATTTCGTTTCAACAGCAATCAGGTATGCGTGGTTCGCTGCGATAAGGGCTTCATCGAACTGCTGATTTGCTATATAATAGTTTGCTTTAACTGTTTCTGCTTCAAAAAGCATTTTCCAGTCCCTTGCTTTCTCAATTTCAATAATTGCTTTGTTTATAACCGATAAGGAAGCTTCAGGTTCAGTTATAGCGTTATTCAAGGCAAGGGTTAACTTATATTTTACACGAACCGGATCGTATGGTTCAAATCGTGTTTTTTCCTGAGGGAATGTTTCGTTTACTGCAAGCAGAAAAAATAGCCCTGCAGCCACATAAATACGTGAAAATAATATTTTATGAAATATTCTTATCATAAGACAGTTATATTCTGTTACAAAAGTAGTTTTTTTAGTTGTTCCATCATCGAAATGTTGTTCACATTTATTTTTGTGTATCACAGAGGGTGTTAAATCACATATTACAATCACCTGTTGATAACTTTTTAACAAGCTTCGAAAAAAGGGGAATACTAAAAGTTGCTCTAGAAATTAAAAAGCTATAATTTTGCTCAAACTTTTAGGAATGATTTTTCTAGCGCTAAGCATCCTTTCCTCTGCCCTAATCCTTGTGGTTTTCAAACTACTAAGTCGATATAAAGTTCATACTTTCAGTGCAATTATAGTTAATTACCTCACAGCCTGCCTTGCAGGTTTTTTTTTGAGTAGCAGCAATCCTTTCACAGCTTCTGTATTTACCCAAAAGTGGTTTCCCATTGCACTCCTAATTGGAGTTATGTTTATTGTAATGTTTTACGTAATTGGGAAAAGTACGCAAAAAGCCGGAGTTGCCGTTACAACCGTTGCCGTTAAAATGTCGGTGGTTGCCCCAATTGCTTTCTCAATATACTACGATGCGAACGATTCGCTAACTTTACTAAAAACCATCGGAATTCTGCTAGCGGTTCTTTCGGTTCTCTTAACTGTATACCAAAAGAATAATAAGCAGATAGATATAAAAAAGATTCTTCTTCCTGCATTCCTGTTTATTGGGATGGGAATAGTTGACTCGTTTGTAAAATTTGCTCAAGCAACTTACATCACCAACGAGCTAACCCCTACATTCTCCTCGTTAACTTTCACGGTTTCACTAGTTATTGGCATTCTTATTCTACCATTCAACCACAATGCTGCAAAAAATTTATCAAAAATTAAATCGTGGATTTTAGGGGTTTTACTGGGGCTTTTCAACTTTGGTTCGATGTACTTCCTAATTCTTGCGCTTAACCATGTTGATGTTTCAACCGGAGAGCAGGCAATGGGCTCAGTAGTTTTTGGAATAAATAACATAGGAATTGTTACGCTTAGCGTGCTGATTGGGTTCACGTTCTTCAAGGAACGGCCAAAAGCATTGAACTGGGTAGGAATTGCTCTTTCAGGTGTAGCAATAATAATATTGGCAATAAGCTAGAAACGATGATTGATTCTGATACATATAACACAATAAAATCAAAATCGGAAGGCCTTTACAAGGAGAAGGGAAGTAAATTTATTGCCCTGGCATTTCCTGCAACTGCAGAGGAGGAAGTGAAGGATATTCTTGGAAATTTACGTAAAGAGTACCATGATGCACGCCACCATTGTTATGGTTACGTTCTTGGTTTTAATGGTGAAAACTGGAGAGCCAACGATGATGGAGAACCATCGAGCACTGCAGGAAAACCAATTCACGGGCAGATTGTTAGCCGAAATTTAACTAACATACTGGTAGTGGTAATCCGTTACTTTGGTGGAACAAAGCTGGGAGTTTCAGGATTGATAAATGCCTACAAAACAGCAGCATCGGAGGCACTCGATAGCGCAGAAATTATTACAAAAACGGTAAACGACATTTACAAAGTAAACTTTGCGTACCCTGCCATGAACGATGTGATGAAGCTGGTGAAGGATGAGGATTTGGGAATTGTAGAACAGTACTTCGATACCAACTGCTCAATTACCCTCTCGGTTAGGCAGGCAAAAACCGAAATGGTAATGGATAAAATTGAAAAAATTGACTCTGCCATAGCAGACTTTATTCGAACTGAATAGCACTATTAGCCTCGTTTTTTACGAGGCTTTTTTTTGAAAAAATTTTAACAACTATACCTAAATCAAAAAGCATGAAAAACAAAAGTTTGGTAGCAATTAACGAGCTTAGCAAGGAGGAGATAATTAAAATCCTCGACTTGGCCGAGGAGTTCGAAAAGAACCCAGTTCAAAACATTATGAACAAAAACGTTGTAGCCACGTTGTTCTTTGAGCCCTCAACCCGAACTCGCCTTAGCTTCGAAAGCGCAGTAAATCGCCTTGGCGGAAAAATTATCGGGTTCTCGGAAGCCGCAAACACATCCGTATCGAAGGGAGAAAGTTTGAAGGACACAATCCTTACTGTAGCAAACTACTCCGACCTTATCGTCATGCGCCACCCAATTGAGGGGAGCGCACGTTACGCAAGCGAAGTATCGCCAGTTCCAATTATAAACGCTGGCGATGGTGCAAACCAGCATCCAACCCAGACACTGCTCGACCTTTACTCAATCCGAAAGACACAGGGAACTCTGCAAAATCTGAATATTTTCCTTGTTGGCGATTTAAAGTACGGACGAACGGTTCACTCGCTGCTTATGGCCATGAGCCGTTTTGGCGCATCATTCACTTTTGTTGCACCAAAAGAGCTGCAAATGCCAAACGAGTATAAGATGTACCTAAACGAACTCGGTTTGAAGTACACTGAACAAACAGATTTGAACGAGAACCTTGAACAGGCTGATATCATTTACATGACCCGAGTTCAAAGGGAACGCTTTTCCGATCCGCTAGAGTACGAAAAAGTAAAAAACGTGTACGTGCTTCGCAACAAAATGTTGGCAAATACAAAACCCAACATGCGCGTTCTTCATCCCCTACCCAGAGTAAACGAAATTCATACCGATGTTGACGAGAACCCAAAAGCCTACTACTTTCCACAGGCAATGAACGGAGTTTACACCCGTATGGCCATTATGGCAATAATTCTAGGATTAAAATAATTATTTAAAAATATAACCATGGTAGAAAAAAAACAGCTGAGCGTTAGCGCAATTGAGAATGGTACAGTAATTGACCATATACCAGCACAGAACCTTTTCAAGGTAATTTCCATCCTTGGGCTCGACAAGTTCGACAACCTTATTACATTTGGAACAAACATGGAAAGCCATCGCTTTGGAAAGAAAGCAATTATAAAAATTGCCGATAAATTCTTCGAACGCGAGGAGATTAATCGTATTGCTCTTGCAGCCCCCCTAGCTAAACTCAACATTATTAAAAACTATGCGGTTGTTGAGAAACAAGTTGTTGAGGTTCCCGATAGCATAACAGGAATTGTGAAATGCGTTAACCCAAAATGTATAACAAACGTTGAAGCAGTTAAAACCAAGTTTCAGGTAATTGACAAGAAGAATGTTTCGCTAAAATGCCACTACTGCGAAAAGATTACCGACCAGGAGCATATGGTTTACCTTTAACCATTATTAATAAAAAAGAGGCTGTCTCAAAAGTTAAAAAGGATTAGATTTACTTCTCTGTGGTACTCTGTGATTCCCCTGTGATACATTGTGATACATTAAATTATAAATTTCACAGAGTTTCTCAGTGTCCTTCACAGAGTCACACAATGAACTTTTGAGACACCCTCTTTTTTACCACATCGTCTTTTTTACCTGAGCCGGTCTAAACTTCTAACCAGCGCTTCATCGCGTGCTATTGCCCGAAGGGCAAGAAAAACAAGTATTGCCGATACAGTGGGGAACACGAAAAAGAGGGTAAAAGAGAAGTCGGCAGTTATTGCCTTCTGAGCCATTTTAATGTAGTAAAACATAAGCCCCTGCAATCCAACAAGTAGAATCACATTGAATGTTGAGAGCCTAATCTGAAGTATCCTACGCTTGAATAGGAATATTGAAACTACCGTAACAAGCAAGCATAATGATATAAGTATTGAAAGAGGGAGCGTGCTAAAGGCAGCCCTCTCCCCCGTTTTTTGTACTATAAAACCTTTAAATCCTATCTCGTATACAATAGTATCAAACTCACCAACCATTTCTGCTATCGGGAAAAAAACTAAGAACGATAGCAGAATTGCTGCAATTAGTAAAAAAACTGTTTGAATTCTCTGAATCATCGTTATTCAATTTCTAGTAAAACAACAAAAGCTCTACTCAACTAGTCGAATTCCAACAAAAGTTTAGTTACTACCTAAAATTAAAGGTAGTCCATCCTTTCCGCTTCCCACAACAACCACCTTTGTGTTGGGTGACTTAGCAAGTTCAGTTGTTGCTTCAATGCCCCGCATCTTTAGCAAGTTGGTGGTTAAACTACTATTAATAATTTGGTTTGCACGAGCTTCACCTTCGGCTGCAATTCTTCTTCGTTCAGCTTCACTTTTTTCGCGGTCGAGCTTAAATTGGTACGCAAGCGCTTCCTGCTCCTGAGTTAGCTTATTCTCAATAGCCTGCTGTATTTGCTGTGGTAAGCTGATGCTTCTGATGAGCAAGGCTCTCATGTCAATGTAATTCTTATTCAAAATTTTAGCAGTTTCGGTAATTATTGTTTGCTCCACCTCGCTACGTTTGGTTGAATAAATTTCTTCAGCGGTATACCTTCCGGCTACCTGGCGAACCGAAGAGCGTACCTCTGGAATAACCAATTGATTAATATAGTTTTTCCCAAAAATTTCATGTAATGAACCAATATTTTGATAAATTGGGTTAAATCGAACCGAGATATCGATTATTACTTTAAGACCATTCTTATCTAGCACATCCATAGTTTCCTCTGCCTTAAGCTCCTTTACGTCGTACACATGAAAGTCATTCCATGGGGCAACTACATGAAATCCAGGCTGGTAAATATTCTCCTTATCCAAACCAGAGGTAAAGGGTCTAAAAATAACGGCTCTTTCCCCGGGTTGAATAATGTAGAACATTCTGCTACTGAAGATTATCAACAATAAAACTCCTACAATTAGCACAACTATTAGTAACTGATTCCTTTTCATCGTTATATATGGTTTTAGTTAATATTCATTTCTTAACTTTTTTTCGGAAACAAAGTTAGTGTAATCCTAAAAAACAGCCCCAATTATACCCTACATTTTTTAATATTTTAAGGAAATGTAATTTTGTTGGACAATTTTCTATTAGGTTTGTAGTTTTTTGAATAGTTCACTTTTTGTTTAGTATAACCAATGATTAAACGATTCCAAAATAATATTTCAAAAAGTATTTTTACTGTTTTTAAGCTAATTCTTTTTTTCTTATTGGTTCACCAACAAACTTTCGGACAGGGTTTGGGGCAAATTTTTGGAACCATAACTGACCAAAACGGGAAACCTGTACCATACGCAAACATTGTGATTAAGGGAACAACCCTTGGGATTGCTGCCAACGAGTTTGGCAAGTATAAGCTTATGGTTCCTCAGTCCGATACCATAACCGTTGAATTTTCGAGCATTGGTTACTCAAACCTCTCAGTTCCAATTAAAATAAGTGCCGGAGAAAGTAAGCAGCTAAACGTAACTCTTCAGCTGTCTCAGAGCCAAATAGAAGAGGTTTCGGTTCTTGCCTACCAACGAAGGTTTGGCAATATTGAGCGCATTGACCATCGCGACATCGATTTTATTCCCGATGTATCGGGAAATTTTGAATCGCTGCTAAAATCCCTTCCCGGAGTCTCCTCCTCCAACGAGCTTAGCTCACAGTACTCGGTTCGCGGTGGTAGCTTCGACGAGAACCTTGTGTACGTTAACGATATTGAGGTTTACCGCCCGTTTCTAATACGTTCTGGGCAACAGGAAGGCCTTAGCTTCATTAACTCCGACATGGTTGAGGGGGTTGAATTCTCTGCAGGTGGATTTAATGCTGAGTTTGGCGATAAGATGGCATCGGTTCTCAGCATTCGCTACCGTCAACCTCTTAAAAATTCTGCTCGTGCAGAGGTCAGTTTGCTTGGTGCAAGCGGTGTGGTTGAAGGTGTTTCGAAAAACGGGAAATTCTCACACATTTCAGGAATTCGTTACAAAACTTCACAGTACCTCCTTCGTACTTTGGATGTAAAGGGCGACTACAAACCTTCGTTTGTCGATTTTCAAACCAACCTGGTTTGGCGTTTCAGCAACAGGTTTAGCGTTAGCTTCCTGGGAAACTACTCGTCAAACAAGTACCTTTTTGCTCCTGAAATTAGGGAAACTCGCTTCGGAACCTTCAACAATGCACTTCAGCTGAAGGTTTACTACGATGGACAGGAAGTGAACCGCTTCGAAACTGCGCAGGGCGCAGTAACCTTCGATTTTCGTCCAACCGAGGAACTATCGTTAAAAGTAATCGCCAGTACTTACGTTGCTCGTGAGGCCGAAACCTTCGATGTGCTAGGACAATACTTGCTTAACGAGCTGGATAATAATTTAGGTTCAACTACCTATGGCGACAGCCTTATAAATGTTGGAATTGGCGGATTCCTGAATCATGCCCGAAACTACCTAAACGCCGACTTCTACCGGTTTGAGCATCTGGGTTCGCACGTAACCGAAGCCAACAAGCTGAAGTGGGGCTTCCGATTCCAGATTGAGAACATAAGCGATGAAATAAACGAGTGGGAACTCATCGACTCCTCGGGCTACGCAGTTCCATATAACGGCGAGGAACTAGTATTAAACTACTGGCTCCGCTCAGCAAATACGCTTACATCGAACCGTTTTTCGGGTTACGTTCAGGATGCTTTCACCATCGATTTTACGAAATGGGCGCTAACGCTAACCGCTGGAGTTCGGTCAACCTACTGGACATATAATCAGCAGCTGAATGTAAGTCCACGTGCCTCAGCAATTATTAAGCCCGACTGGAAACGCAACGTTGCATTTCATATTTCAGGGGGATACTACCACCAACCGCCTATTTATAAAGAATTCCGATTGTCAAATGGCAACTTAAATGACGAAATTCTTGCACAGGAATCAATCCATTTTGTTCTGGGAAGCGAGTACCATTTTATTGCGTGGAAGCGTCCGTTTAGGTTCCAGGCCGAAGTTTACCACAAGCATTTCAACAATATCATTCCATATAAAATTGATAATGTGCGTATTAAGTACACTGGTGAAAACTTAGCCACCGGTTTTGCTCAAGGAATCGACCTGAAAGTGAACGGAGAATTCGTTGAGGGCGCCGAATCGTGGGCCAGCATCTCGGTGATGCGTGCGTACGAAGATGTTCTGAACGATTTTTACATCGATAGCGATGGGAACAGGGTTGAACCGGGTTACTATCCACGTCCCACCGATCAGCGTTTTAATGTAGGAGTATTCTTTCAGGACTACCTTGCAGGGCAACCCACATTTCGGGTCCATTTAAGCGGTCACTACGGAACCGGATTGCCTTTTGCAATGCCAAAATCGGAAAGGTACGACTTGTTCGACCGTATGCCATCGTACAAACGAATAGATATCGGATTCACAAAAGTTTTTAAGGATGACAGAGGAAAAGGCGGAACCTCGCTTAACAACATTAAGTGGTTAAAAAGCCTTTGGCTTGGTGCCGAAGTTTTCAACCTTTTCGATTTCAACAACACAATCTCATTTCTTTGGGTAAAAACCGTTGGAAACCAAGAAAATCTTGCTGGAACTTACGCTGTTCCAAATTACCTAACATCGCGCAGGTTAAATATTAAGCTTACTGCACGTTTCTAAATTATTTATCGAGTTTTCAACTTTAAAAGTTTTTTTAACATTTGTTAAACAGCTTTTTACAGTTACTAGCTGATATTTGTAGAAAGTAAAACTTTCTGCAATGGAACGTATTTTCGATAAACCTTCTCAAAGTAACTTCGATATAATTGTAATTGGTGGAGGAATTACAGGAGTATCGGTAGCATACGAAGCAGCCACTAGAGGATTAAGCGTTGCGCTTTTTGAGAAGGACGATTTTGGACAGGCAACATCGGCAGCTACCTCAAAGCTAATTCATGGAGGTTTGCGCTACCTAAAAAACCTTGAGTTTGGGTTAGTACGTGAATCGCTCACCGAGCGAAGAGTTTGGGAAAACATTGCACCAAACTTTGTTTACCCAATCCCCTTTATGGTTCCAACCTACAACAACCTGAAAAGCAACCGTTTCTTCCTTTTCATGGGAATGGTTCTCTACGATATACTTTCGTACGATAAAGCCTGGACCTGGGACAAAACCAAGAAGCTTCCATTGCACAGCACTATTAGCGCAAAAAGAACTCTTTCGCTTGAAAAGTGTGTAAAAACCAAGGGGTTAACCGGATCGAGCATCTACTACGATTGCCAAAATATTAATCCCGAACGTTTAACGCTTTCGGTTTTAAAATCAGCAATTGCCAACGGTGTCAAAGCGGCAAACTATGCAAAGGTAAAATCGTTTGTGCGTTCAAACGGAAATATATTGGGTGTAAACGTTGTTGATTCTCTTTCAGGAATAGAACATCAGTTTACAGCAAAAGTTACCATAAATTGCGCCGGACCGTGGGCTGATATTGTGCTAAACTCAGCAAATACAGAGAATGGGAAGAAACACAATATTCGCCGTTCTGAGGGAATTCATATCATCACAAAAAAACTTGTTAATAAGCACGCTGTAACGGTTATGACAAAAGATGGCCGGCACATTATGCTGATGCCGTGGCGTAACCATTCATTAATTGGAACAACCGACAAGGAATACACCGGCGATCCTGATGATTACAAAGTTACAAAGGAAAGCATTCAGGGACTTATTGATGATATGAACGAAAATTACGGTTGCGAACAACTCAAGTACGAGGATGTAATTTTCGCCTACGGTGGATTACGTCCTTTGGTTGATGACCAAACCGAAGGTTCATACGAGTCATCGCGCAAGTACGAAATTTACGATAATGCAAAGAATGGGCTAAACGGCCTAATAACAATTGAAGGCGGGAAATATACCACCAGCCGAAAACTTGCCTGTCAAGCAATGCGAAAAGTAGAAAAGAAACTAAACAGAAAACTCGAAAAATCAGTAACAAACAAACAATACCTTGAAGGAAGTAATATTAAGGACATGAGCGATTTTATTACAAAATTAAAATCCAACTATCCCAATTTTTCACCAGAAACTGTTGAATATGTTGGTAAAAACTACGGCACCCATTGCCACGAGGTGTTTACAATTGCTAAGAGTAGCAGCAACCTGAATGAAGTTATTACAAATGATGGTGAAATTTTAGCCGAGGTTGCCTACGCAATTCAGCACGAAATGGCAAAATCGCTCACCGATATTTTCTTCCGTAGAACCGGAATCGGAACTCTCGGGTATCCGGGCGATGAAGTTTTCAATAAGGTAACCAACATTGCTCAGGAAATGCTAAATTGGGACGAAAACAAAACTCAGCTCGAAGTTAAGAAGGCGATGATGATTTTTAATCTGCCAAGGTAATAGATGGCAGTTGGCAGTTGGCAGTTGGCAGTTGACATTTGACTAATTTTACTGAATAATAATTTCTTCAAAATACAGAACAATGAACGGGACATACAGAGATATTTTTAAATGGGGTGATAAGCGTGAAACGGTTGTTGACAAAGGCACAATAAAACTTATTAAAGAAAAGATTGGATATACTGATGAGGAACTAAAACAAAAGCATCTTTTTGGAAACGAACAGGTTAAACTCGAAAAGCCAAGCGGATTAAGCCCCGAAATAATCTCAAATCTGGAACAGATTGTAGGAAAAGAAAACGTTGGAACCGACGATTACTCTCGTGCTGCCCACGCGTACGGAAAGTACTACGCCGATTTGCTTCTGCTTCGAATGGGTAAAATCCCAACTCCTCCCGATGCTGTTGTATTTCCTCGTAATGCTGATGAAGTGATAAAAATTGTTGAACTATGCAACGCCAATAAAATTGCAATTACTCCCTTCGGCGGACACTCATCGGTAACCCGTGGAGTTGAAACTCCAAAAGGCGGAATCAGTCTCGATTTAACAAAGCATCTAAATAAAGTTCTTGAAGTAAACGAAATAAATTCAACCTGTACGGTTCAGGCCGGAATGTACGGACCAGCATTCGAAGGTTTTCTGAATGCGAAGGGGTATTCGTGCGGACATTTCCCTCAGTCGTTCGAATATTCAACCGTTGGCGGTTGGTTTGCTGCAAAAGGAGCCGGACAAGCTTCAACCGGATACGGAAAAATTGAGCACATGGTTCTTGCCGTAAAAGTTGTAACTCCCAGCGGAGTAGTTGAAACAAAATGCTATCCTGCCAGCGCCCAGGGATGGGATCTGCACCAAATCTTTGCAGGTTCTGAGGGAACTCTCGGTGTTATTGTTGAGGTTACCATGAAAATACGCAAGTATCGCCCGGAAAATACGAAACACGCATCGTTCATTTTTAAGAATTTTGAATCGGCGGTCAACGCAATGCGCATAGCAATGCAGGGCGGAGTTGGATTACCTCATCTTTACCGTATTTCCGATCCTGAAGAAACTGAGATCGCATTTAAAACGAAGGAGTTCGATGGAACTTTTGCCGATAAATTCTTGAACACGCTTGGTTACAAATCAGGCAGTCGGTGCCTGATGTTTGTTGCCATTGAAGGCGATAGAGCCTACACAAAGCAGGTTTCAAAATCGATATCAAGAATCGGCCGTAAGAATGGCGGTTTTGCCATTGGTGGAAACCCAACAAAAAAATGGCTTGAGCAACGTTACTCAAGCGCGTATCTCCGCGATCCGCTGATGGATTTGGGAATTATGACCGATACACTTGAAACTGCAGTAATGTGGGATAATCTTATTCCTGTTTGGAAATCAGTTAGAAGTTACCTGAAAAGTCGTGATAAAACTGTGGTAATGGTTCATATTTCGCACGTTTACGAGAATGGCGCAAATTTGTACTTTACATTCCTCAGTCCAATGATGAAAGGCAATGAGCTGAACGAATACATTGAATACCATAAAGGAATTATTGAAACAATAAACAAGGCGGGCGGATCGCTCTCGCACCATCACGGAGTTGGACGAACACTTGCTCCATGGATGGAGCAGCAGCTGGGGAAAGAAAATCTTGCGTTGATGCAAGCAATTAAGAATCATCTCGATCCGAACGGAATTATGAATCCCGGTGGAACGTTAGGACTTATTCCATAATTTGGTTTAAATTCATATAAACTGATTAAATTTTATTTTTTTATTGCCAAGGGCTTTAGCCCTTGGGGTATTTATCACAAAAACAATGGGCTTTAGCCCAAAAAAAGAACTTATATTTGGCTAAAGCCAAGTCCTTTTTCTTTTTAAACCCAAGGGCTAAAGCCCTTGGCAACAGTTTAAATATTGTATTTTGTTTAAATTTAAACTGCTTCTTACAGTGTCTTTGTTTTTAAAATGATATCTATGGATAATTACGTAGTAGTAATTGATGCCGGCACACAATCAATCAGGGCGGTTCTTATCGATTTGAAAGGAAATATTGTTCGAATTGAGCGTACCGAAGTTGAACCGTACTTCTCTACCGAACCGGGATTTGCCGAGCAAGATCCAATTTACCTTTGGAATATTCTTACGCAAACCTGTAAACGGTTGATTGACAGTATCGACATTCCTATCGAGAGTATAAAGGGAATGTCAATTACTACGCAGCGTGGAACATTAGTAAACGTTGATAAAAACGGTAATCCTTTACGTCCGGCAATGCTTTGGCTCGACCAGCGTAAGGCAAAAGTTGACAAATGGCCCAGAGGGTTCATAAAAGCTGCACTTAAGCTGATAAATATGCACGAATCGTTGGTTCATGCCATTAAAGATGGCGAATCGAACTGGATTCGGCAGAACCAACCCGAAATATGGGAGAAAACCCATAAGTTCATGTTTTTATCAGCATTCTTCGTTCACAGGTTAACAGGGGAATATGTTGATTCAATTGGTAGCACAGTTGGCTACATGCCATTCAACTACAAGAAGCAGCGCTGGTGCAATAAGAATGAGTTCAACTCAAAAATGTTCCCCATTGAGCGCGAGAAGCTTGTTGATTTGGTAAAACCCTCGGAACTGCTTGGTTACATTACAAATTCTGCTTCGCAGGAAACCGGACTACCAGAAGGACTTCCTGTAATTGCTGCTGCTGCCGATAAAGCGTGCGAAGTTTTGGGTTCGGGCTGTATTTCCCCTGAAATTGCCTGCTTAAGCTACGGAACCACAGCAACCATCGAAACGGTAAATCCGAAGTATGTTGAAGTAATTAAGTTTTTCCCATCCTACCCCAGCGCCATTCCAAACTTCTACAATACTGAAGTTATGATTTACCGTGGATACTGGATGATTAACTGGTTTAAGAAAGAGTTTGGTCACAAGGAAGTTGAGCTGGCTAAGCAGCAAGGAAAATCGGCCGAAGAGCTTTTCGATAAGATGATCAGCAGCATTCCTCCCGGATCGATGGG
>ERZ795053.1506-NODE-1506-length-29537-cov-7.234855_pt1 | contig 29537 bp, 25 predicted proteins | sample MGYA00375137_ERZ795053 | MGnify/ENA primary metagenome ERZ795053 (study PRJEB30182, sample SAMN05720284) | activated sludge metagenome | isolation source: Anaerobic digester | place: Hong Kong | collected 2014-12-17 ...
ACCACCAATTACTTCAACTCCTACAAATACAGAGAGGATGATAAAGAAAATAATCTCCTGATGATTTCCAATAAAATTGATTATTTCAGTCATATTTTTTGTTGTTGAATTTTTGTTTCGTTAATCTTCAATTAAAGCTTATGCGCTTTTTACTATCAAACTTCCTTTGGTAATTTCTTCCTCCATCTCCCACTTAAAACCGTCTTTTGTAGTAAGGTGCAACAGCAGTGTTTGAATATTTTTAGCATACAAATCACTAGCATTCATCGGCAGCATACTCGGAATATTGCTTTCACCAATGATCGTTACCCCATTTTTCTGAACAGTTTTGTTCAGTTCACTTCCCACTACATTGCCACCCTGCTCCACTGCCATATCAAGAATCACAGAACCATTTTTCATACTCTTCACCATCTCCTCTGTTACCAACAGGGGAGCCTTCTTACCTGGAATTAATGCTGTAGTGATTACAATATCTGCTTCGCGAATATGTTTGGCTACCAGTTCCTGTTGTTTTTTCAGAAATTCTTCTGAAACACCTTTCACATAACCACCTTCAATTTTTATACTGTCGTCACCTGTTACTTCAATAAATTTTCCACCGAGTGACTGAACCTGTTCTTTTGTTTCAGGACGGATGTCACTTACTTCTACTACTGCTCCCAGACGCTTGGCTGTTGCTATTGCCTGCAAGCCTGCAACACCGGCTCCAAAAATCACAACTTTAGAAGGACGAATGGTTCCTGCCGCAGTGGTCATCATGGGTAGAATTTTTCCAATGGTATCAGCACATAACAACACTGCTTTATATCCGGCAAGATTAGCTTGCGAACTCAGTGCATCCATTTTCTGTGCACGTGAAATACGCGGAATGGCATCCATCGAAAATGCATTGATTCCCGCCTGCTTACATGCCTCTACAAGTTCAGGATTGGTGGCAGCCCACATAAATGATATGAGCGTTGCCCCTTTTTTCATCTTGCTTATTTCTGCAGGTTGCGGTGCATTCACTTTTAAGACCACATCACTGCTATACACTTTATCTTTATCAACAATTTCAGCACCTGCGGCCTTATACTGATCATTGGTATAAAAAGATTTCACTCCGGCATCAGCCTCTATCATTACCTGATAGCCTGAAGACACCAGACTTTTAACAACATCAGGAGTAAGTGCTACTCTACTTTCACGTTCTTTTAACTCCTTTGGCACGCCTAATATCATACAGTTAATTTTTTGATTAACAATTTTTACAAAAGCGGTGCAAAGAAAATAATTTTAGCCGTAACTGCAAGGTAAAACGTGTCATCTTCTTTGTTGAAAATTATTTTGGTTTAAACAAAAACAAATAATACATGTTGATATTTTTGACATTAGAGAACCTCTAAAAACGATATGGCTAAATTTACAACACAGTACCTCAAAAAGTTAGAAGAACACCTGGAAGAAAACGGATTTGAAGTACGTTACGAGAAAGGCAATTTTAAAAATGGTTATTGCCTGCTGGAGTCAAAAAAACTGGTGATGGTAAATAAGTTTTCAGCAATGGAAACACGTTGCAGTGCGCTGCTCGAAATCATTAACATTCTTGAATCACAGCAAAAAATAAGTATGCAAAGGCAGGAATTGTTTGCTGCCATGCAATCACCTGAACAGGAAACAGAATCTGTCCTTAACGAAAAGATTAATAAATTATCTTGAAAATAACGTTCTTAGGTACGGGCACATCACAAGGCGTTCCGGTAATAGCCTGCAACTGCCCTGTATGCCTGAGTACTGATGAACGTGACAAGCGTCTTCGCACATCCATCCATATTTCACATCGGAACAATAGTTTCGTTATTGATTCAGGGCCCGATTTCAGGCAACAGATGCTCAGAGCGAAAATCAATGACCTGACTGCTCTGATTTTTACTCACGAACACAAAGATCATGTTGCGGGCATGGATGACATACGTGCATTTAACTATGTGTTGCAAAAAAAAATTGATATTTATTGTACACTGAGAGTGCAGGAAGCACTGGTGAGGGAATTTCCTTATGTTTTTCATGATTTTAAATATCCGGGAGTACCTGAAATCAACCTTCATACCATTGAAGAAAATCCTTTTATCATTGAAGGCCTAAAGTTTATTCCTATTGAAGTAATGCATTATAAGTTGCCGGTGATGGCCTATCGAATTCATGATTTCACTTACATAACAGATGCTAATTTCATTTCTGATAAAGAGAAGGACAAAATCAGAGGAAGTGAAGTAATGGTTATTAATGCGCTGAGGAGAGAGAAACACGTATCGCATTTCAATCTGGAGGAAGCGCTGTCGCTGGTTGATGAATTAAAGCCCGCAAAGGCATATCTGACGCATATCAGCCATCAGCTTGGCAAACACACTGATGTAAAGAAAGAATTGCCTGAAAATGTTTTTCTTGCTTATGACGGATTGGAGATAGAAGTATCCTGACAAACTTATTACCACTTTATGTGTTTTTCTCTGTAATTTTGTCGAAAATTAAAACTATTACATGCAGGTAACTATTCATGCCCGTTCGGGTTTTTGCTTTGGAGTGACTTATGCAATACAGCATGCCGAAGAAGAACTGGAAAGAAGCGGTGAGTTATATTGTCTTGGCGACATCGTTCACAACAACATGGAAGTGGACAGACTCAAAGCAAAGGGTCTCAAGATTATCAATCACGATGATTTGAGTAAACTGAAAGACTGTAAGGTGTTAATCAGAGCACATGGCGAACCTCCTTCTACCTATGAATTAGCCATAAAAAACAATATTGAACTGATAGATGCATCATGTCCCGTAGTATTGAAGTTGCAGCATCGCGTGCATGACAGTTTTGATGAGATTTTAGAAGAAGGAAAAGGCCAGATAATCATTTATGGTGAAAAAGGCCATGCGGAAGTGAATGGACTGGTAGGGCAAACCGGAGGAAAAGCTATTGTTGTAAAAACGGAAGATGACCTGGAACAAATAGACTTTACCAAGCCGGTACACTTTTTTTCTCAGACTACTAAAAGCACGCTCGGATTTCAGAAAATGGAGCAGATGATTCAGGAGCGAATAATCAAAGCCAAAGGCTCACTCGAAGAAAATGATTTTGTGGCCAATGATACTCTGTGCCGTCAGGTAAGCAACCGCGAACCTCAGATGCGTGAGTTTGCATCGCAGCACGAAGTAATAGTATTTGTAGGAGGTAAAAAATCATCCAACGGCAAAGCATTATATGCTGCCTGCAAAGAAGCCAATGACAAAAGCTACTTCATTTCAACTGTTGAAGAACTTGACCCTACATGGTTTAATCAGGTGAACACGGTAGGAATTTGTGGTGCTACTTCTACTCCATTCTGGCTGATGAAAGATGTGAAGAAAGCTATTGAAGAAAAATTTGAAGTTGCCTGACATTAAAAGTCAATTAACATATTTCAAACAAAAACGGGGTTGAAAATTCAACCCCGTTTTTGTTATCGCTGAATATTAACTAATGTACAACTAATCTTCTGCTTTCTGAACTGCCATCCTTAAAGATAACTTTACAGATATAAATTCCGTTATTCAGATTGCTCAATTCAAGATTAATTGAATTCTGACCATCACCGGTCTGAATCAGTGCCTGCTTACCAAGTAAGTCATACAATGTCACTGAACTTACCGGTTGATTACAACTGATAGTAACATTGTTTATTGCCGGATTTGGACTTAATATCAGATTTGTTTGCTCACCTACCTGATTATCATCTGCCATTCTGAATGGTATTGATGCATCCTGACTGTTCACACACATTTTCTCAACAGCATGACTCGTATAAGTATTCGCCACATTTTTAAGAAGCACCACATCTGTTCTCAGAGGATTAATTGCTATTGCAGCGGTTTTATAACTGTCGGTAAAGGACCCTAATACTTTCATATTTGCAATGTTTTTGAAAACAACTCCATTTAATCCGAATTTAGATAAGAAAGATGCTCCAAAAGTTCCTGCAACAGATGAGCATGTAACAGTGCCTGCTACATAAGCATTTCCACCGCTGGAAACCCTTACATCAGCAACAGACATATCCGTAATTCCTGTATAATTTGAATTAGGAACAGGAACGTAAGTAGCTTTAGAATTTACCAGCAGATTTGATGCGAATAACTTATGTACGGTAAGACTGGAAGTTGTTGTAGAAACCAGATAAACATACGCTGCAGGGCCATTTACTATTCGCCAACCATTATCTGTTGTACCCTGATTGACTATTTGCAGATTGCTTAATGTTCCATTTGTCAGATAAGACAACGCAACTGCATCATTTCCATTAGTTGCATTGGTATAGGTCGTACCTGCAATATATAACCGGCCATTAACACCAACCATAATATCGTTTCCTAAATCATTACCACTGGATGGAGTTCCATTATTAAAATATTGTTTCCAAATAGTACTTCCACCTGAGCTGATTGCAGCTACAAGAAGTGATTTAACACCGCCTGACAATGAATATCCTGTTGCATAAATTTGTCTGGCTGTAATAGCAATAGAATTAATCACTTCAGTATTGGCTGTGAAACTATAAAAATTAAGCACTGTCATTGAAAAGTTAGTCGCACGTACCAATGAATATGTTGTATTTGCTCCTGCAACAGTTTTAATCAAACCTGTAATCTGACCATTGGTGGCTACTTTCATCATGGTCCCGTATTCATTTGCAGGAGTAGCATAAGTTCTGCTCCATACTTCAGAAGAAAGTGAGTTGTTGAATTTCTTAAAGACCACATCTCTGTTTCCTAAAGCATTCACCGTATTAAATCCAATGTAAACATTATTGGAAGCATCCAGTTCCAAACCAAAACTTGCAACGTTTTCACCACCGGGCTGAGCCAATAAGCCATTTACAATGTAGCTACGCCAGTAAACAAGCGTGCCCATATAATCATATTTCTGCAGGCGAACTGTGTACTGTGTACCGCTTGGCAACAAAGTGCCTGTAGTATCACGGTCGGAACTGAAATCGCCCAGAACAAAAGTATTGCCCATAGCATCTACTGCTATTTTTCGTCCTTCATTACTAAAATTTTGAGTCCCTGTTGCCTGATAACGAACATTCCAGTTTTCTGTAAACTGTGCATTCGACATCATTGCACAACACAAAATCATTACTGCTAAAGATAACTTCTTCATGTTTTTGTGAATTTAAGTATTAATAAATTATTATGGATTACAATATTACTGTTTTTATTGATAAATCAAAATATTATTTCGTGAATTTCATTAAAACTTTCCTTTGTCTTGTGTTTTGGTTATAAATAATCGTCTGATAAACTCCATCAGCCATAGAACTTAAATCAAGAATAGCCGAAGTTCCGTTTACTTGCATTTTCTTAATCATTTGCCCTTGATAATTATATACCTCAATCCGTTTAATTTCATTTCCTGTCAGTCTAAAATTGAATAATCCTGCCGAAGGGTTAGGATAAACTTCAAGTTTATTATTCTCAACTGATGCTATGCCCACTGTTGTACCGAAATTCGCACGTATCATTGGTGCAATCTGATATCCTACATCTTCCAGATGAGACCATCCGTCAACTGACTGGGGTAGTGTGTTACTGTTATAATAAAACCACGTTGATCCGGGAGTATAAATTTGGTTGGAATATCCAACTGCAAGCATGGCAGAGTCTTCATGAAATCCGATGAAATAAAGACCGGGTGTAACTGCTAAGCCACTTCCACTAATATCAAAAGTAAACCATTCTCCTCCGGGTTGAATAAGTCCCGGCATCAGAGTAATGGTGTCAGTAGTTGCCAAAATTGTATTTTTATCAGGATGTACTGTATCGTTAGCCTGAGGATGAATAGTCAGGTAAACAGGAATGCCTGAAGCCGGAATTCCGTTGGTATCACTCAGATACATGCTTACTGAAGTAAGTACATCGTTATAATTTACTCTGAAACTATTCCCTGCAATTCCATCTTCGCCCTGACCTGCACCTATTCCAACAAAACCTGTCCACTGACCATTGTCGCGTGCATAAACCGAATCACTGCAAACATAATTGATGACTGATTCCGACACATCATTCAGAGCATTACCATCTCCACTTGCATTTACAGTCATTCGTAACTTATATGAACCTGTTGCCACCGGGCTGAATGTAGTTGATGAAGCTATGTTTTGTGTAGCTCCTGATGCAATGGCAGATAAATTCACTGTCTCATTATGTACAACACCTGATGTTGCGGTATTGATTACTTCAAATAAAGCCGTTGCACCGCTTATGGAATTAACTCCTGTGTTTTTCACTTTACCTTTCATTGTTACCGGAGCTACCTGTGACAATGGAACAGATGTATAAGCACCACCTAAATTTTCAGCTGTTTGAGCTGCCAGATCAATTGCAGATGGTTCATATAAAGCTACATCGTCAACAAACCACCAGTATTCCCAGTTGGCCACATAAGTAAAGCGAATATAAACTGTTGCCTGATTGGCTGCAACACTGCTGATATCTATATCAACAAGATTGGGATTTGCTGTAGCAGAATCCGGAGCTAATCCTGCCTCTGCATGATGTACTGCTGTCCAGGTTGTGCCATTGTTGCTAACTTCTACAGTTCCGGTACTTACATCCAGTTGCACAAAATACTCTGCAAAAGAAAGATGTACCACCGATTTTCCTGTACAATTAATTGCAGGAGTGGTTAATGAAGTATTTACCTGCTCGCCAATTGCTGAGTCACTATCTACTTTGACGTAACCGTTGCCTGCAGTAGTGTTTATTGGGCTTAACTGATAATCAAACGGGTAAGGATATGTAGCACCGGTAGTTGTATATTCCCAAATTACCCCTCCGGCACCTAAATTATCTGTAACTGTCCAGCTGGCAGGAATACCTCCACCAAACGTTTCTGAAAAAAATGGTGGCGACATTTGCACCTTAAAAGAATTATTTGCCTTAACGGGAAAATTCAATGTGCCTTTTGATAAAGCCAAGCTGTTTGGTGTTTTACCTGCACGATTATGCTGTGCCTGAGCAATTGATACCGTTGCAATCAGTAAAAGTATTAGCTGTAATTTTCTGATCATTATATTTACTGTATTAAATTGTTTAAGTATTGGAGTGCAGAATTAATGATTATAATCATAAAATGCAAATCTTATAAGTTTTTATATGGTTTTGTCAACTGATTCTGAGATTGTTGAGCAGAATTAAACCTATAATTAAGAAAGTAAGAAATTCAAACCACCAGTTTTTTTTAATCGTTAGAAAATAATAAGATAAAAATAACGAAATAGGAATAATTAAGAGATTAAATCTTGAAACACTTTGTTGTAACGGCAAAGTGATAATTAAGATTAAAAACAACAAAAGCAATATGAAACACAATTGATACTTACGGGTTCTGATTATATTTTTGTAATAATTAGCACTGAGTTTCAAAGCCGATAAACCAAGTATAAACGCAATCACTATTCCTGTAATAAGATACCTGAAATTTATTGTTTTGAATTGCAGAACCGGAATCCATTTGTCGCTGTTAAATGCCGGATAAATCAGTTGGCGGTTATCCATTAATATCAAAATAGTTATCAATAATATAAATGGCACAGCTATTCCTGCTAAAGCAGCTATCCATTCACGTGAGTTAAAAGGTCTTAAAATGGCAATGCCTGTAAAAAGAAACGGTATTAAAATGATGGATGGAATATAAAACAATATCATCAGTGACATAATGAAACCTGTATCAAAAGCGAAAGCCAACGGACGTTCAGACTTATATATCCCGAACAAACTGTATAAAAGCACCGGCAGCAGGCTATTTAAAATCAGGAAAGGGCTTAACATTAAGAACTCGGGAACACATGCATAAAGCATCAAATAAACAATAGCCGGAATGTTGCTTTTTTTATATAAAACTTCATACCGGTTGACAACATAATTAAAAAAATAAATTTGTGAGGTAAACAAAATAAAAACCAAAGCCATAACACTTCCATCTGATTGCCACACAGGAATACTGATTAACAGGGAATATAAGGGGCCATGGCTTGTATCGTGGAGCAGGTTTAGTGTATTAGTTCTGAATGCAATATAAATAACCAGCAACGAAAGCACCGGAATCAAAAACAATGGCGGAGTTTGTATGGATTTAAAAAGGCGGATAATCACAATCCAGATATTAAAATTTTGTTGGTGCGAATATCTGTATTCTAAAAATATTATTTTTGCCCAAAATTTACTGATTTATGATAAACGCTATTTGTAACGGAATTGCAGCTATTTTTCAATTTATCTTCAATTTGATGAAACCTGTAGGAATGATGGTGGATGTTATTTTTATCATAATCATTGCAATTGGTTGTATCTATTGGCTTATTTATGAGCAAAGGGTAAATAAGGGAAAAACACGAAATTATCTTGCTGACCGTGTTGAAAAGGATAAAGATTAAATTGATTACTGACGAAATTTATTAAATGAAAAAGACGAAGTTATGCTTCGTCTTTTTCATTTTAAGAGTGTCTTTTATCAGTTTTCATATCTTTGCATGCTCTTTTTATTAAATCAATGTCAAAGTTATCCATGACTATGAGTCATAATTCACCATTAAGTCGTATTTATGACTATGGCTTACTTTTCAAATTTCGCCTCACTATTCTTGTTGTAATCTCTGCTGTTCTGGCATTTCTTATCGGTTCCGAATCGGTTAATTATACCAAACTTTGGATGCTGGCACTGGGTGGCTTCCTGATAACCGGTTCGTCAAATGCGCTCAATCAAATTTATGAACGCAAAACGGACAAGCTAATGAAACGTACCCAAAATCGGCCGTTGCCTGATGGAAGGATGACCATTACTGAGGCCATGATTGTGAGTATCATTGCAGGTGCTTCAGGATTCTTCTTGCTCACTTATTTTTTAAATTTAAAAAGCGGACTGCTCGGATTATTCGGTTTACTTAGCTATGCTTTTGCATATACCCCATTAAAACGAGTTACGCCTTTTGCAGTTTTTGTAGGAGCATTTCCGGGTGCTGTACCCACCCTGCTTGGCTGGGTTGCTGCCACAAACACTTTCAGCTTTGAAGGCTGGATACTATTTGCCATTCAGTTTATTTGGCAGTTCCCTCATTTCTGGGCTATTGCATGGCTTATGCATGATGATTATCAGAATGCAGGTTTTCAGTTATTACCGGCAGGTGGCAAAAACAATGCATCTGCACTCCAAACAACCATTTATACTTTTACACTGATTCCCTTAGGTTTAGTTCCATATTATTCCGGTATGGGTGGAAAAATTTCTGCCATAGTTATAACACTGGCAGGTTTAGTATTCTTCTTTCAAAGTTTTCGGTTACTCAAATACTGTACTGACGAAGCTGCCAAAAAACTTATGTTCGGTTCGTTTATTTATTTACCCGTAGTATTGATTGCATTAGTTTTAGATAAAATCCATTAATCATGCATACAACAGCACCTTCTCACGAAGAAAATAATTATACAGGAATCCCTACGGCTAAAATATTATTATGGGTAGCAATGGCCAGCATGGTCATGCTTTTTGCAGGTCTTACCAGTGCTTATGTTGTGCGCAAGGCCGAAGGTAACTGGGTTGAATTTACCTTACCGAAAATGTTTACCCTCAGCACCATTGTTCTTATCATAAGCAGTTTTACCATGCATTTTGCTCTCATGTATGTGAAACGTAATAAGTTGAACATGGTGAAGACAGCCGTTTTAGTTACGCTTGGATTAGGACTTGCCTTTGTGTTTATGCAATTTTATGCATGGACTATATTGGTAAAGAACGGAATTTATTTTGTAGGAAATCCTTCAGGGTCTTTTCTTTATGTTTTATCAGGATTGCACCTCGTTCACCTGTTCGGAGGTATTATAGCTATGATAGTCATTGCTACCAAGGCAATTCTTGAAAAATATACTCCACAGAATTACCTGGGATTGCAACTCGGAGCTATTTTCTGGCATTTTCTTGATTTATTGTGGGTATATCTCTTTTTATTCGTTGCATTTATTGCCTGATAATGATAATAGTACTTACATTCAGCTATGAAAATGCTGCCGTAAGACCTTAAAATTTTACAATAAATTGATGAATTGAAAAAAAAATTAAATATTTGCAACCTCTAATAATACAAGTTACTTAATATAATATGTCAACAACAACTGAAGCAAAGCCAAAGTCCATGTGGAGCGGAGGTTTCTCTCCATTCAACATAAGCTGGGGAAAAATGTTTATGTGGTTTTTCCTCGTATCTGATGCTTTTACATTTTCATCACTTCTGGTAGCTTATGGTACCATGCGTCATCGCTTTACCGATATATGGCCTGCACCGGGTGATGTATTCACGCATTTCCCATTTATTCACGGACATGTTCCTTTAGCTTATGTAGGTCTTATGACCTTTATTCTCATCATGAGTTCAGTAACTATGGTTCTTGCTGTAGATGCAGGTCATCAGCGGAATAACAAAAGTGTAGCTACATGGCTTGGACTTACTATTGTAGGAGGATTGATGTTCCTCGGTTCGCAGGCATGGGAGTGGTATCACTTTATTAAAGGCTCTGAAGAAGGAACCTATATCTTAGCTGACGGTCGTTTTGCACGTACTGATGTTTACGAACCCGGTAAATTATTTATCTGGCATAGCCATCATAAAACAGTAATAGAAGGAGCCGAAGCTGAAAAATTAAAAGCATCTGCAGTAAAAAACATCAAAGGAGCCAACCTGATAGAAAACGAATATGGAAGCACCCCATTGTTTGCTAATTTCTTCTTCTTTATCACAGGTTTTCACGGCTTTCACGTTTTCAGTGGCGTGGTGATCAACATCATTATTCTGTTGAATGTATTAGGTGGAGTTTACACGCGAAGAGGACATTATGAACAAGTTGAAAAAGCCGGTTTATACTGGCACTTTGTGGATTTGGTATGGGTTTTCGTCTTTACCTTTTTCTATCTTGTTTAACAATTATAAAAATTCAAATTTGATATGAGCAACGATATGCATAATCAACCCAAGCACGGATATTATACCGGAGATATACATAATCAGTTTGTAGAGGAGCATTACGATCCTAAAAACAAAAAAATAATCTGGCGTACATTCTGGATTTTACTCATTGCAACTATTGTGGAAGTGGCTATCGCTTTTATTCCCGTTCATAAAGAAATTCTGCAGTGGACATTCGTAGCACTGACCATCTTTAAGTCTGCTTATATTGTAGGAGTTTTTATGCACTTAGGAAAAGAAAAGAGAGACTTGCAGTATTCTATCTTACTGCCTTTTGTTCTTATCGTTTATCTGATTGCACTTTGCCTTATTGAAGGAATATACCTCCATAATATAGGTTAGAATTACAATTTTGAAGGGGGCAAAGGCAACAATAATATTACTTATCATATTCTTGTTGCCTTTATTTTTTTATCTTCTGGTAAAAGAAGGACATCACCGTTATCGTTTTGTTGAGTATTACGGCCCTAAACATCTGAACGCAGCCGGCACCGACACCATCTATCATACGATTGCGGATTTTTCAGCTACTGACCTGAGCCAAAATAAGGTTTCATTTGAAAAATACAATCCTTCCTACTGGGTTTTTCAGTTTTTCAATACCGGATGTTTACATCCCTGTGATGATGTGTTTTATAATCTCAATGGGCTGATGCCTGATTTTGTGGATGCACCGAAGGTGAAGTTTGTTTCCATATCCACACAACCTGCAAGAGATAATCCTGATTCGCTGCTGGCTTTGAAAAATAAAATCAGAATTACCTCGCCTCAATGGTTTATCTGTGTGCAAGATTCAATGCTTACCGATTCATTGATGCGTGAGTCTTTCTTTCTGCATGGCAACCTCAACAATGCTGCTCTTAATTCCGTATTTTTGGTTGACAGTTATAAACATCTGCGCGGTATTTATGACGGTGCCGACCCTATGGAAATGCGCAGACTGAAGGATGACATCAAAATGCTGAGTTATGAAGCAAAACTTAAAGAAAAGAAATGAGTAAACTGTTGCCAAATGAAAAAGCCACTTTCAGATTAGTGGCTGTTGTATCAGCAGTAGTGCTGTTGCTTGTTCTGTTTTTAAACCGAAGAGTATTTCCCCGACCTGATGCTACTCCTGAAATAATTTACATACTGCCTGCATTGAATGCCATTATCAATGGCACGTGTTTTATCCTGTTACTTGTTTCGTTTTATTATATCAGAAAAAAACGGATTGACATTCATAAAAAGCTGAACCTAACTGCATTTTTTCTCAGTGCAATTTTTATTGTCTCTTATATCACCTATCACTACTTTGCCGAAGAAACCCATTTTCCCAAAGACAATCCGCTGAGAGGATTTTATCTGTTTATACTTATAACCCACATCATTCTCTCGGCTGCGGTGTTGCCACTGGTGTTGTTGTCATTTTACTACGGGCTTAAAATGGATGTTAAGAAACATAAACGTATCACTCGTTTTTCGCTGCCTATCTGGTTGTATGTAACCTTAACGGGAGTGTTAGCATATCTGATGATATCGCCATATTACCCGCATCATTTCAACTGAACTGCTTACTTCGGGTTTCCGAGCTGATTAATAATCTGCTGTGTCATCCCTGTTAGTTCTCTGACAGATTGTGTCAGTTCAAAATTGATTTTCCCCTCTTTTGCTTTTTTCTCAATTTTCTCAATCAGATGAGTGAGCAGGTTGTTCTTAAACAACATGAGGTTGGGTTTTATCTTATGTGCTGCTTTGTATAAACCTTTTGCATCCTCCGCCAATGTTCTTTTGGTCATGTCGCTCAGCAATTCAGGAAACTGATTTCTGAACATATTAATCAGATTTGCTGTCTCCTTGCGGTCGCCTGACATCAGCGTTAACAGGTTGTCGTAAATTTCATCAATATCAAATTCAAAAAACGGCACTTCCTGATTATCCTTATTCAGATGCTTACTGATCATATCATACAACTGCTCAGGCAGATAAGGTTTTGTAAGGAAATCTGTCATGCCTGATTCCTTTGCCTTCTCTTTTTCAGCTGTTGACTCGTAAGCAGTCAAAGCAATTACAGGAGTATTGCATGCCGGTGAAGGTAACGTAGTTCGTATTTGCGAAGTAAGCTGATATCCGTCCATCCCGGGCATCTGCACATCGGTAATAATCAAATCAAAATGCTGATCACGCAGGAGATGCAATGCTTCTTCGCCATCGGAAGCCAGTTCCACCGAGTGGCCTTTTTTCTGCAACATGGTGCGTGCCAGAAACTGATTGATTTTATTGTCTTCCACCAGCAGAATGGAAGCGGTAGTTTTTACCGTTGCTTTACTTCTTTCAGTTGTCTTTTTTAATGACGGGCTGAGTTTGTAAGGAAGTTCAACCACAAAGCTGCACTTCATATTTTCAAGTTTGACAGAAATTTTTCCTCCTGCAATCTGTGTAAATGTCCGTGCATTAATCAGCGATAATCCAAGCCCGTATCCATTTAATCCGGCCTGAGTGAAATGGGGATTGTTGAGTTCAAAAAAATCTTCCGGACGCGGAAACGCCTTTTTGCTATGTATGTTGAATTTGATATTGGCAAACAATTTATTCTGTGAATGATAAATTGCCAGTTGAATTTTGTCATTACTTGAAAATGCACTTCCGAAAAACAAAATATTATAAATAACTTTTCGGAAAAGTATGTCGTCAAAAATCAACTCGTCTTCTTCTTTGAAATCAGTATCTGTTTCAATTGTTTTCTCAGGGTAACGTTCAGCAAGTCTTTTTATAGTTTCGGTCACGGCCTGATTCAGACTGGCTATATGCTCAGACGAAACCACCTGGCCTGTATTCAGGCGGGCATAATCCAGAATATCGTCAACGATATAAACCAACTGATAAGCTGAATTTCTGATGGTAGCCAGATAATTTTGTTGCTCTTTCGGAAGATTGGCATCAGCTAATAGATTCGCCATTCCGATGATGCCGTTGAGAGGCGTACGAAACTCATGGCTTACGTTGGCCAAAAAAGTATCCTTCAGCAACAACGATTGCTCAGCCAACATTTTCTGTCTTTCTGTTTCTTCCAGATTATATTTTAACTGCAAGCCTTTCGTTTTTAAGCTTACCGCCTCACTCTGTATTTCACGACACAGCTGATGATAAGATTTAAAATGTTCAAGTGCTTTCTCATGGTTACCAAGTGCTTTGTATGAATCCGACAAAAACGAATTCACCAGATGCAAAGGTTGTTTCAGATTGAGTTTATGACAAATTTCAGCAGCTTCCAGCAACACTCTTATTGCATCGTTGTAGCGCCCCATCTGATTGTACAAATTGCCAAGGCTCTTCAGTAAATCACTTTTCAGTCTTACATTGTCAACAAGGCTGCAATTGTCAATTGCATCAAAAAAATAATCTAATGATTTTTCGTAATTCTTCTGTTTGGTAAATAAGATTGCAAGACTTCCGAGTGGCTTAATCTTCAGCTCAGGGTTTCTCAGTTTCTCAGCAGTTTTAAGTCCTTTGATCAGGTAGTTGTATGAAATATCCAATTCATCGGCCCAGTTGTAGCAATTACCGATATAATAATTTGAAACAGCAATCTGCTCTTTATTGTCCAACTCTTCAAATATTTTAAGTGCATGCTCATGTTGTGCTATCGCTTCAGAATATTCGCTGAGCATTTTATGGGTTTCTCCGATTTTATTTAAAATGTGTCCAAGTTTGGATTTATCTTTTACCGAAGTGTAGGATGATGCAATTTTAAGCAGATGCTCCAGCGCTTTGTCATGTTGCCCTAAACCGGAATAAATTTCAGCAGCAAACTCATGCAATGGGATATTGAGTTTGGCATGTTCTGCAATGGCCTTTTCGTCTAAGCACTGCGTAATAATTTTTATCGCTTTTAAATCTTCTCTGCTGTTATGATAAGCTGTTGCAAGTTGCAATCCACATTCAGCAAGAGCTTTTTCGCTGTCAGGCTCCTTGGTAAGTAATAAAAATGCTTCTTCCAGTGACTGCAATGCATTCCCTGGGTCAATCGTCATCAGCGATTCGGCCTGTTCGCGTAAACTGTTTATTTTCTGTTGTCCGTTATTCAATATTTTCTGACTTTCCTGCAAATTTAGGAATTAGCTCAATCGGAATTACATGAATTTGCAAATTACTCTACCGGAACTCCGTTGATTAATACCCTGATTACTTCTATGTAACGCAACGATGACGCTGCAGGGCTAAATACAGAATTACGTTTATCCTTCAAATCGTCACTGATGTTCTTACCTGCCATATCTTCTCCAACAGGTTCTTCCACTACTTTTAACGTACCATTGCTGATAAAATTATACAGCTTTCCGTTATCGTAAGTCTTCCAGAAATTCATCACACTGCTTATTCTTCGCTTCGAAAGATTTTTGTTGTAATTACTTTCGGCAAGAGGGCTGGCAGAGCCTCTTACTGCTATTTCAATTTTATCGCCTGCCTGCAATTGTTTAAGCAGCAATCCTGAAAAACGATCCAGGTCATTAAAGCTCTTCTTTACGGTATTCGTAAAAAAGTCAGTCATCCTTTTCTTTGCATCCAGCATTTTTGCATTGTCAGTAATACCGGCAATATAATTCTGTACATACTCCGGCTCTCTGGCAATGTATTGATTGTATAATTCAACATAGTTGTGGCGTGTAACAGTGAGCATGGTTTTGGGGTCAGGTCGGTCATTATCAAAATAAAGTTTCATCGGCAGCAGTGGTTCTATCTGCTTTGCGGTTTCCTGACGTGACGAATCCAATGCAGTCAGTGGCTGAAGTATTTTTACAGAATCTGTTTTCTTTGTTGTGTCACGATAAACACCTTCATAAATATCATAGCAGCAGGTTCGTGCCTTGATATACATAGAGCCCGGTCTGTTTGACGACAATAAAAATTTATTGGGATAAGCAGTAAAATACAAATCGTTGTAGCTGGTGTTGATGGGGTAACCGGCATTCATAACCTGCCCTCCTGCAGAAAGAATTTTATAAACATCAAAACCACCCAAGCCATGATGTCCGTCACTCGAAAAATAAAATACATTGTTCAGGTTATCGTAGAATGGAGTAATGTCATCATCCGGAGTATTGATTTCAGGCCCTGCATTCACAGGATTTGAAAACTGAAATTCAGCATTCACTTCACTTTTCCAGATATCAAGTTTGCCAAAACCTCCCGGGCGATCACTCACAAAATAAACAGTGTAACCACTTATTCCATTATTGGCAATACATGGCATGGTGGCTGTATAACCTTTTAAGTTGATGCTGTCATTCAGTCGCACAGCCTTTGTCCACTCTCCATCCTTATGCATGCTGTAATACAATTCGCAAATCAACTTGTCTTTAACCTGGCTGCACTGTGTGTAAATCATAAACGTGTTATTACTGCTGATTGCAGAATTGCATGAATGTAATCCGTCAGCATTGATGGTTGCACCCAATGCAACAGGCTTGCTCCATGTTTGCTTTTCATTTTCTGACGACAGAATTTTTGAAATATACTTGTTGCGCTTTTTAGTTTTTGAATTTTCATTAAGATATCGCAATGAAGAATAAACCAACTGCGCACTATCAGTATATTGTGCTGCAAAATCAGAATATACCGAGTTGATTTCTGTACCGAGATTATTGATATCAGCCTGTACGGTATCTTTCAGAATCTCGTTCACCCTTTTGCAGCTTTCCATCTCGAAACGTGCTTTATAAGTATAATAGCTGCTGTCGCGGCCAAACATCTGAAGGTAGTTGGAATAAATTTTTGAAGCTTCGGAATAATCACCAAGTCGCTGCTTCATATCAGCCAGATAAAAGGATATGAGCGGATAACGGTGCTCACGATCGAGGGCATAGGCTTTGGTAAAATATTTTTCAGCATTTTCATAATCATTGTACTGACGGCATGCATCTGCCAGTTTGTACACCACTTCCGTGTTGGAAGCATCTGCCACATACGCTGAGTAATAATAGGTTGATGCTGAATAATAATCAGCCTGTTCCATTGCTTTATCACCTGCACGCACATACGCTGACGGGCTTTGCGCAGTTGCAACTATACCACACAAAACAAAACCGATTACAAAAATTATTTTCAACTTCATCTAACGCTGTATCATTTTAAAATCAGTAAACCGGACAAGGCGGATTCTTTTTCAATGGTTTTACGGTATGAATAATATAAGTAAGTGCAATTTCATACGCACCTCTTCCATTGCTTGCACGTTTTAAATCAGAAATATTGAAATCATAAGCAAATCCAATATCAAGATTGTTATAGCCTGCTCCTAATCTTCCAATCACGGCATCCTTATTCCTGTAGAAAACCCCTGCCAGAAAACGATAATTTTTAGTATCAGCAGAACGGAATGACAGATTGGCTCCACCATTAATCTGGTTAAACTTATTCTGGTTATAATACAATAACTGCGGAAGTAAAAACAACCGCTCGCTCATGCGGATATTAAACATTGCAAGAGCAGTAAAACGCATAAACAATGGTGCTTTATCGCCATAATAAGAGAGGTTGGGCTTGTTCAGGTGATTCATTCCTAAAATAATCTGCATGTCTGACTCCTCTGAAAAAAGGTAACGATAACCAAGTCCCGCATTCAGATTGAAATTATTGTTTTTTGTCTGATCAGGATTTTCATTGGTTGGCAAATTTGAATCGAATGAACCATTGTCATACTGATTTCCGAAATACAATTCAGAAAAATCCAATCCGTTCTGAAACCATCCGGGTTGCAATCCCAGTGTTATGCGATGTTTTTTATCACTGTCTAAAAAACGGTTCCATGCAACAGATAACTCAATATCAAGAGTAGAATAACCTGCATCACCGGTTTTGTCCTGCTCAAACATAATTCCTGAACTCCAGTAACTCATCTTTTCGTCCGTCAGATTGTGATTCATATCGAATGATGCACCGATAGATTTATAAGGTACCGTAACTGAGCGATACTGATTGCGGTGAATAGCCGTAAAACGATAATCACCATTAAAATTTCCGGTGTTGGCAGCACTCTGATGCAATGGCGAAAAATCGAACTGCGAAAAATGTACATCCTGTGCAGAAGCTATTTCAGCCAAAAGAAAAATAAAGGTTATATGTAAAATTATTTTTTTCATTCGTTAATGTATAACCGTAATATTTCCTTTTTTGAAAAATTTCTCATCGTTGTAACAAGTGGCTTCCACATAATATACAAACACTCCTGGCATTACCTTCTTGCCCTTGTAAGTGCCGTCCCATCCTTCACCCGGTTTAGTGGTTTCAAATACTTTCTCGCCCCACCGGTCGTAAATGCGGAACAACAATTCTTTTATCTGATCACCATACACATACACTACATCATTGTTATTGTCGTCATTAGGTGAAAATGCATTGGGAATATAAATTTCAGGTTCATCACAAATATAAATCAACACATGAATGACAGAAGTATCTCTGTTGGTGCATCCATACTGATCTGTTATTGTCAGCACGTACTGAATGTCCTGTGCAGGTGTACTAACGGGGTTGGCAATTGCGCTGTTGTTTAAGAATGTTGGCGGTTGCCAGTTATAGGTATAACCTGCAGCAACTGTTGACTGCAGATTTACACTTTGACCTAAATAAATTACGGCTGAATCCGGAATAACTTCCAGTGGAGGTATTGAGTCAATATAAACTACTGTAGCCACAACAGGAGGCAAGGTGCAACCATTGGCATCCGTTACTGTTATCGTATAATTGCCATCACACAAATGTTGTATTGAAGAGGTTGTATTTCCGTTACTCCAGTTATAACTGTAAGGAGCAGTGCCCCCGGTTACCTGTGCAGTTGCTGTACCCACACACAATCCTCCGCAGTAATCAGGTGTGGTGGTTACACTCAAATTCAAAGGTGCAGGTTCGGTAATTGCAAGTGTAGCTGAGGCAGTGCATCCGGCAGAGTCGGTAATCACTGCATTGTATGTGCCGCTGCAAAGATTACTGATGGAATCATTTGTTTGTCCGGGTGGATTTGTCCACAGTATGGTGAACGGCCCCTGATTATTTACCGCCTGTATATAACCGGCACCATCGCAAAGTCCTGAACAGGAAACATTTTTTATCAAATGAGTAGAGGCAGTTAACACCGGCAAAGCAGTCACTGTTTTGACGACAGTATCTTTACAACCGTCAGCCGATGCTATCAGCGTTACATTATAGTTGCCCGGAGAACTATATGTGTGTTGTGGGTTGTGAATACCTGAAGATGTGTTATCTCCAAAATTCCAGCTGTAAGAAACCGATGAAGGAGTAAAAGCCGAAAGAATGGTATCATTAAACTGAAACTGATTGGTGCAGCTGTCTTTGGTAAAAGTAAAATCAGCAACCATCTGTGGTCGCACATTTACAATACCGGTGATGGTATCCGCACAGTTAGGATTAAACAGCGAAAATGCCAGCAGCGTTACTGTATAAGTTCCGGTATCAGGATAGGTAAATACGGGATTAACAGCATTGGATGTATCATCGGTAGCACCATCCACACCAAAATCCCAGTGATAAGATACTGCACCATAACTTCCATTCTGAAAAGTTACCGTATTGCTGCCACAACTGGTTATAGGATTCAGAAATGCTGCTACCACCAATGAAGGACATGGTACTACATTCAGCTGATAATCTCTGCGTGTTTCACCCAAATAAACATTGTTGCGATATTCTTTCGCACAAACTCCAATCACAAACTGACCATAAGTGTTGGGAGTGGCAGTGAGTAGTCCTGTGATGGAATCAATACTCAGTGGCTGAATTCCCAGAGTACCATTCAGCATATTGTTTACTCCGTACGGAGGAACATAAATCACATTGTTATAGGGAGGAGCAGTAGGTGGTGTAGGTGCAGGATTCAGGGTATCGCCACCAATAAGGGGTGTACATAAAGTATAACGAATGCTGTCGCCATCAGGGTCGGTTGCAGAATGGTCGAATACCAACGGATAATTGAGACAGGCGAAAGGAGGAGGCAACGCATTGAAACGCGGACTCGAATTCGGGAAAAAATTACTGGTGCGTATTTCTCCGATATATGTGGCTCCAGTCTGATCCGGATTTAAAATGTTGTTAATGGTATTATTCCTGCAGCAACGCTGATAAACGATGTAGTATGCACCTGATGTGGGAGGAAGATTGAGAAAAAATGTATAAGATGCTTTGCGGTAACAAATGTTGGTAGGAGGAATAAAGCAGGGATTGTTGATGGTAGGAGGAATAAGTACAGAGTCGGGATTTACTGTGACTGCCAGTTGTCGTACCAGATTATTATTCTGATCATATACACCAACGGAAGCGGGATTGTCGAAAGGAGGAACACCATTGAAACAGTCGCGATATATAATCATGGTAACGCGGTAGTTGTTGTTCCCCAGATAATCGTAATAAATTTCACCACCAACAATATGTGTGGCCATTGCCTGCGAAAATCCCAACAGCACAAACAGAAAAATTATAAAACTCCTGAATCTATTTTCAATGCTCATACACATGCGAAAGTAAACAAAGATAGCGAAACATCATGGTGCAACAACCTTATTGCAATATTTATTTTACATTCATCAGTTATTCTGAATCAGCTCAACGGTAGAAGGTTTTTCAAGGTCAAAATCAGACAAACTGAAATTACTGCTTCGCAGTGGATTGTATTTAAAAACATCCACCCCTTTGCCCGGAAGTTCAGGATAGAAAGCAAAACTCAACTGAAAATTACTCAGTGCCAGATAATCGTTGCGGATGAGCAATCCCAAACCAAACAAAGAATAAATGCGGCTTCGCGAAAATGCTTTTCCGTTTTCGCCCAACATTCCAAATGATGCCACCAGATATGGACCAAACCTGAATCCATAAAAATCAACCGGTGCATACGACTGTGTCTGAAAAGAAACGGTAACTCTGCTGGTTCCATAAGGATATTCTTCAAAACCATTCAACTCATCTTTAAAAGTAATCACTTCATCAGACACCCTGTCAATACCCAATACCGACTCCATGCGCAAAAACTGTCGCAGTTTCCATTTGCCTGCTGTGAGCAAAGGTGTGAAGTAACTGCCGTATATTTTTACTGTTGACTCACGCGGGCGTGCTGTATAAAAATAAGTTCCATACTGACCAATTGCACTGAAATATCCCAATGAAGTATAATCGCCCACACCGGCAGTAAGTCCTGCATACCACGTTCCGCTTCCGTTTTTTTCGCGGTAGCCAATGGTTGCTCCCAACATTCTTCCTGAGGGAACATCTTCTGTTTGTCCGTACTTAAACAAATATTTTTCGGTGTTATAAAAACGCGAAGAATATCCAATGCCTGCCAGATAAAAATTCTGATTGGTAAAAATTCCCAACGTATCAAACAGCGGTGATGGTTTTACCGGATATTGTTCGCTGTAGAAACGTGCAGTAGTAACCAGCCGCGAACCTCGCTGATAAGCGGCATTACCTCTGAGAAGTTTCAAAGCATGACCTACCCACAAATCGGTAATGTTTTGGCGGTAAGTGGTAATCTGAGTAGTATCGGCAGCAATAAATCTTGATTTCACAAAATTCTGACTGTAGGCAGCACCACCTGCATAACGAGTGTCATAAGAATAAAACGGACGTTCAGCAATGATACTTTTCTTTTCGCCATGATAGGCATCGTAGGTGTAAGCAACCTTTGCCATGGCGTAGCTGCGCAAAATATCAGGAACCGTATAACCGGTTTCATACACATCCGCTTTTCTGTTGTAATACCATTTGTACGAATTGTCGAATGTATGACCCATACCGGCAAAATTTCTCTCTGAAATACCAATTCGTGTGGCAGTTTCCGAAGTACTTCCGGTTACAATTAAGCTCCATGCATCCAGCACATACACATTCATATCCACCTTGCCTGTGCTGTCGTTCAGGTGAGGGAGGATTTTTACTTCGCGCACATAAATCTGTTTTCGTATAAGCCTTTCCGATTCCTGCACTTGCAGTGAGTCATACAACTCTCCGGGCAATATCCGCAGCATACCCATAATCTGACTCGTTCTTGTTTTTCTATGCATGAAATTTCCTGCCTTGGGCAAAAATCCTGAAGGTCTTCGCAAGGTATCACTCAGCGAATATCCAAACGGATCGTAAACCGTAACATGTATATCACCAACCGTTAACCCCTGCCACTCCGGATTCTGATAAATCACTTCTGTTTTATCTGCTTTGCGCTGTTTGCTTGTTTTGCCTGCCGGCCTGAAAATAAGACGATAAAACTGACGGAGGTACCTGTTGCCTGAAGTTTTGTTCTCCATCTTACGATAGAGCTGCTGCGTATTGTTTTTAGCGCTGTCGGTTTGTGCATGCACATCTGCAGTAAGACAACAAAAACAGATGACAGGAAAAATTTTTCTGAAAAACCCTCTTACCAAAACTGAAAACATACACAACAAGCTGTTACAAAAATGCAAAGAAAAGATTTGCAGGATGAAATGCGAATATCAGAACAGCCAAGAATGAATTATTTTGAATATGATGACTTTTTTAAGAAGTTCCTTTGCTGATACTTTTCTTTTTGAAGTAAATTTCTTTTCTTTAGGGGGTGAAATGAATCAACAAAAAAGAAGCTCCACAAAGGTTTGCGGAGCTAAGAGTACAAATACTCTACGGCTTATAGCCTTGTTGCTTTTTTCTAAGAAGGAAATAATTTAATAGGATTCCAAAAACATAGTTTTGGATAAAATGACAAATAACACTAAACACAATCGCATAAGAATAACAACTCTTGAGCAGTTAGAGATGCAAAGTCTGTTGCATACACTAAATATGACACCGGAACAACGAATGGAATATCTTCTTAAACTTCGTTCAGTCATCCATGGAAATGATTTAAGTAAAACAGAAGAATTATTTTACAAAAGCAGAGTTAAGATACACCGATTAGATGAAAATTCTTGAGCCTTTATTTGTTGATGTGCTAAAAAAATTGAATGAAACAAAAACTTCTTTCATGCTCATAGGAGGCTATGCAGTAAATTATTATGGTTATGGCAGATATACAGGCGATTTGGATATTTGGCTAAATCCTGATGATGGAAATAAAAAACATTTTCTTGAAGCACTCCGTTTACTAAATATGCATCCTGAAGATATTGACCGTATAAGGAAATGTGATTTCAGAGAAGCTCAGGTGTTTTCTATAGGTGAGCCTCCATTACGAATTGATTTTCTTACTAAGGTTAATCTGGTAAGTTTTGAAGAAGCTTTATCTCATCAGAAGTTTTTTACAATAGAAGACTTCTCTGTTGCAGTCATTGGTTATGATCATCTCATTCTCACAAAAATAAACACTAACAGACCTAAGGACAAAAATGACATAGAGCAATTACAGCAAATTCACAATCCTGATAGAAAATAACTAATTCCTGCTAATGATAAAACACACTATTTACTTCGAAAATCCCTCCTATCTGAGTTTAAACAATGGACAGTTGTTTGTGCGCCTGCCCGGAATACCTACACTTCTAAGTTTGAAGAATTGAAAGAATTTAATCAAAGATACCCGATACTTGGGATCGAAAGTAAATTACAGCGTTTTGGCGCCATGACTTGCCCTGAAATAAGTTGACAGAAATGTTAGCTTAATTTCGCACAAAATGAGTCAAAAAAGTAAACCCAAAAGAGCCAAATTTTAGCCATCGCTTGGAAAACGGAATCATTAATTCTGTTATATTTGCCAATATTTGTCAAGACAATAATTTTATAATGGCGACACAACTCGGAGACAAAATCAGAGAGCTTAGAACAAAGCAAAACCTGCTTTTAAGACAAGTTGCCTCTAAACTTGACGTTGACACTTCTATCATCAGCAAAATGGAGAGAGGTGAAAGACCAATCAAGAAAGAGCAAATTGCAATCTTGGCTGACATACTTAAAGCAGACAAAGAAGTGCTTTATACACTTTGGCTGGCTGACCAAGTTATGGACGTGATAAAAGACGAACCATTGGCTGACGAAGCACTCAAATCAGTTTCTAAGAAAATCAAAAAAAGGAAATAGATGGCATCGAACTTTTTTACAAACCAAGGCGAGAATACGCTCTACAAAAAATTTGTAGGTGTGTTTGAGCATATGCAAAATATAGAATTCTTCAAATCCGTTATTGGCTATTTCCGTGCATCAGGTTATTTCGCAATTCGCAAACACTTCCCTGAGAATTTAAAAGTAAAAATTATTGCAGGTATCAATGTTGACCCTTTCATTGCATTAGCTCAAAAACAAGGACTTTTATTTAATCTAAACGCAAAAGATACCAAAGAATCATTCATTGAATCGATTCAGCAAGACATCATCAATGCGAAGTATGGCAAAGACATTGAGGCGGGAATCTTACAATTGATTGGTGACATTGCAGACGGACGAATTGAAATAAGAGCACACAATTCAAAAAAACTTCATTCAAAATTTTACATTTTTCTTTCTCCGAATTTCAATGAGCACAATCCCAACGGGATGGTGATTATGGGTTCATCGAATCTTTCTGCACAAGGTTTAGGATTGGAAGATGTTGAGTACAATTACGAAATGAATGTTGAGCTAAGAGATTATGAAAACGTAAAATTTGCCAACACCGAATTTGAAAAGCTTTGGGAACAAAGCACGCCAATACTTCCAGTTGATGCACCGGCATTGATTAAGAAAACTTATTTAGATGCTGCTCCTACTCCTTTTGAACTGTATGTAAAATTCCTAATTGAATTTTTCGGTAAAAATATTGAATACGACCCGGACAGCATCAGCGATATTCCATTGAAGAAATTCAAAAAACTAAGCTATCAAATTGATGCAGTAAATCAGGGTTATGAGTTACTGTTAAAACATAATGGCTTCTTTTTAGCAGACGTAGTTGGAACAGGAAAAACGGTAATGGCTGCATTGTTGGCTAAGAAATTTATCATCAACAATGGACCGAAAACCAAAATTCTAATTGTTTATCCGCCAACACTTGAAAAAAACTGGAAAAGCACTTTCAAGGAATTTAGGATTGATGAAAAGTGCCATTTTATTGCTAATGGTAGTTTGAGCAAAATTGTAGAAGGCGACCACAACTATGCCGACAAAGAACGCTATGATTTAATTTTAGTTGACGAAGCACACAAATTCAGAAACCACAGAAGCCAGCAGTTTGAAAACTTACAAGTAATCTGCAAATCAGGACGTGAGAACATTGGTGGAATTGAAGGTTTTGAAAAAAAGGTTGTGCTGATTTCTGCAACCCCATTGAACAACAAACCCGAAGATATTTATTATCTCATTTCTCTGTTTCAAGATATAAGAAACAGCAACTTGGGAGAACCTAATCTGCAAAAGTATTTCTATCCGCACATTATCCGATACAAGACGCTTATACAACAAACACCGCTTGATTTACAAGCTATACAAGACATTTTCAACGACATCAGAGATAAAGTTGTCAAGGACATTACCATACGCAGAACCCGAACGGATTTAAAGAAAAATGAACGTTATGCAAAGGACTTGCAAGAGCAAGGTATCATTTTCCCGAAAGTGGCTGACCCATTTGCCAATGAATATGAATTACCCCACAACTTAGCAACGCTTTTTCTTGACACGGCAAACAGCATCATTGATAAAAATAAAATTGACTTTTTCCGCTATCAGGCAATTGCCTATTTGACAGACGAAGCAAATAACGGTCTTTATCAAAGTGCTCAGACAATTTCCCGTTCATTGGCTTTCATTATGCAAACGCAGTTAATCAAGCGTTTGGAAAGTAGTTTTTATGCTTTCAAAAATTCGTTGAATAAAATCACTGCTTCTACAAAGCAAATGATTGGAATGTATGAAAGAGACAGTGTTTTCATTGCCCCTGATTTAGATATTTCGGACTTGCTGAACAAAGGCTACACCGATGAAGAAATTGAAATTGAGATTCTGAAAATAGACGATGAAAAGCCAAAGAACAAAAAGTTCAAAAAAGAAGATTTCAAAGCAGGATTTATTGAAGGCTTGCGTAGAGATTATGAAAACTTAAACGCTTTAAACGAGAGATGGCAAGCCATAGAAGAACATAACGACCCGAAATGGAATGTGTTTATTCAATTGCTTGAAAACGAATATTTCAACAAGGACAAAAACGAGTTAGGCAAACTGGTAATCTTCACAGAATCGGCAGATACTTTAAATTACCTGACTTCAAGACTGAAAAAAGAAACGCTTTACAAAGTTCTTAGCATCACTTCCGACAATAGGAATAAGGAGTTTGAAACCATACGTGAAAATTTTGATGCCAACTACGAAGGAACTTTTAGAAACGATTACGACATCATTCTCACAACTGATGTATTAGCAGAGGGTATTAACTTACACCGAGCCAACGTAATTGTAAACTATGATACACCTTGGAATCCAACAAGACTTATTCAACGTCTTGGACGCATCAACCGAATTGGAACAAAAGCCCAATACATTTACAATTACAACTTCTACCCTTCCGAACACGGAGACAATCGCATCAATCTTCGTCAAAAATCTTTGGTAAAACTGCAAAGTAGCCACAGCACTTTTGGAGAGGACAACAAAATTTACACGCTGGAAGAGATTATAGACCAGTTCAGAATGTTTGAGGAAAAGGAAGAAGATAAAGATCTAAGAACAGAATATTTGGAATGGTTGCGTAAATATCGTGAACAGAATGAAGAGCATTTTAACACAATCAGAAAAATACCTTTAAAAGTCCGCTGCATTCGCAAAGCAGCAGAAAAGGAAATCAGTGTTGCTTTTGTGAAAAATGGCGACCACAAGAATATCTATTTGCATTCGGAAGGAAAGTCGTTTTCAATTCCTTTTGAAAAAGCAGTTAAGATTTTTGAAGCTCCAAAATCAGAAGATGGCATTTTACCTGTCCCTGATTTGCATTACAAACACATCAACAACATTTTAGAACAGTTTGAAAGAGACATCACTACTCCTGAAATGATTGGTGGCACTGATGACAAATTAGACGTAAGGTCAAACAAGGCTTTGAATGATTTGAATAATTGGTTAGCAAACCAAATTCTGTCAGCGCCTGAAGCCATTGAAGCAGGAACAAATTTATTGCCTTTGCTAAAGAATGGAACTTACACCAACCTGACCAATGAAGTTTACAAATTAAGAAACGAAACAAATCCAATGAAACTGGAAATGGAATTGATAAAGCTTTCCAGAAAATACACTTCCAAAATAAAGCGGGAATCAAAAAAGGACTTAGAACCCTTGCAACCAAAAATTATCATATCCGAAACTTTTGTATAATGGAGATTAAAAAAGACATATTCGTTCAAATTCAAAACATTATTTCCAATGCTCAAACAAAAGCCATTCGGGCAGTTGATAATGAACGGGTATTGATGTATTGGCAAATCGGAAAAATAATTTTTGAAGAGGAACAACAGGGAAAAGATCGTGCTGATTATGGTAAATATCTAATCAAAACCATTTCCGAAACTTTTCAACCACAATTTGGAAGTGGTTTTTCAGTCCGTCAATTAGAAATGAACAGACAGTTTTACCGAATATTCCCAAATACGAACGCACTGCGTTCGCAATTGAGTTGGACACATTTCCGAACACTCATACGTATTGACAATCAAGATAAAAGGGAATTCTATATTGCAGAAACTGAAAAAAACAATTGGACTGCCAGACAATTGGAACGACAAGTGAGCAGCCAACTTTTTGAACGTTTATTACTGAGTAATGATGTAAAGGATGTATTAGCTGTTGCCAGAGAAGAAAAAATGCCAACCGATGCCAAAGAAATTATTAAAGATCCAATGGTATTGGAATTTTTAGGGCTTAAAAGAGAAGCGGCTTATTACGAAAAGGATTTAGAGTCTGCCATTATCACACACTTACACGATTTTTTATTGGAGATAGGCAATGGATTTTCTTTCGTAGCAAGACAAAAACGTATTCATTTAGAGGGGGATGAGTTTTTTATCGACCTTGTTTTTTACAACCGCCTTTTACAATGCTTTGTAATCATTGAAATCAAAACAACCAAACTCAAACACGAAGATATTGGCCAGTTACAAATGTATGTAAACTACTACGACCGTTATGAAAAGCAGGATTTTGAAAACCCAACTATCGGTATTTTGCTCTGTGCCGATAAAAACGATGCGGTCGTAAAAATTACCTTGCCCGAAAATAACAAAACCATCATCGCCAGTAAATATCAACTCTATTTACCTTCTGAACAACAATTGATAGCCGAAGTAAAGAAGGAAATAGAAAAACTGGACAACAAAAATGACGAACAATGACCATCACAGAAATAAGACATATCCTTGAAAGCCCATACGACAGAAAAGTTTGGAAAAACTTCCTGCAAACACAGTTTACCAACAATAAACTGAATGCAGAAGACCGTGTCATTTCGTTATCTGACAAAACATTGAGTAAGCAATGTTTGAGTTTGGGTAACTACGAACTAAACGAATACACCAAAATCGGAATCTTTGAAGTTGAACTAAATGAAAAAGTAAACATTACCCGAAACCGTGTTGCTTTAAGAAATTTAATTAAAGATTTGACTAAACAGGTTGCAGGTGCAATGGTTGTATTTGTACAGGGAGATAAATGGCGTTTCAGTTATATCAGCAAACGAAAAGTAAAGAACAAAGAAACCAACGAAATTCAGGAAAAAGAAACAGCACCAAAACGCTACACATACTTATTTGGTAAAGGTGAAAAAGCATTAACTGCAGCTCAACGTTTTGACAAACTTATTCAAAAACAAAAAGGCAATTTTTTCGATTTACTTTCTTTAGACGATTTCGAAGATGCTTTTTCGGTAGAAAAATTAAGCAAAGAATTTTTTGATAAGTATAAAGAGGTGTATGAGGATTTTGTCGAGTTTATTACCGGAAAGCGTTACGTGAAAAGAGGTAGTAAATGGACAGAAATTACTACCCATGAAGCACATTTTCAACTCCGCAATTACTTTGGTGGCGAAAATAAACATGCCCGAGATTTTGTGAAAAGAATGTTGGGTAGGATTGTGTTTTTATATTTCATCCAAAAGAAAGGTTGGTTAGCTGTTCCAAAGGGTAAAAAATGGGGTGAAGGAAATCCAGATTACTTATTTGAATTGTTTGATAAAGCAAAATACAAGGAGAGTTTTTATAGTGACTATTTGGTGCCTTTATTTTTCGATACTTTAAATAATCCGGGAGTTCAAAAAGACAGTAACGAATTACGCTTTCCATATTTAAATGGTGGTTTATTTGATAAATCTCAAGATTACCGGTACGATAAAATAGCACTACCATCTGAAATATTTGAAAAGCTATTTACAACTTTCAACAACTACAACTTTACAATACATGAAGATGCACCCGATGAACACACAGTAGCTGTTGACCCGGAGATGTTGGGGCATATTTTTGAAAACCTATTGGAAGATAATAAAGACAAAGGTGCTTTTTATACGCCAAAAGAAATTGTACATTATATGTGCAAGGA
>ERZ795053.1507-NODE-1507-length-29531-cov-21.498643_pt1 | contig 29531 bp, 30 predicted proteins | sample MGYA00375137_ERZ795053 | MGnify/ENA primary metagenome ERZ795053 (study PRJEB30182, sample SAMN05720284) | activated sludge metagenome | isolation source: Anaerobic digester | place: Hong Kong | collected 2014-12-17 ...
GCCGCCCAGGATTGATGGCAACGCGCCAGACAAACCGCCCACAACGGACATTCCCCCATCACATCTGGGCCAAACCACACCCCCCACACCCCGCCGCGGCCCAGTATTAATGGCGACCCGCCACTACCGGTTGATGACCATCTGGTCGTAGCGGGCCTGCGCCGGGCGGTCGTCGGGAACCAGGCCCGGATCCCCGGGATCACCGAGCAGCAGCACCCGTTCGCGCGGGGACGCCCAGACGATCACGGCCAGCAACCCGGCCACCAGCAGCAGCCCCAGCCCATCGCCGAACTCGAACAATGCGTCGCTGGTCGCGCTGGTGCCCGCCACTCCGTGCAATGTCAGAACCGCGGTCAGCAGGATGGTGGCGTGCAGCCACCGGGCGGTGAGACCCGCGGCGACCAGCACCGGCAGTGACCACAGCAGGTACCACGGTTGCACCACGGGGCCCAGCACAACGACGGTGAGCATGGCCAGACCCGCACCACGAACCGCCGATCGCCCCTGTGGCTTGAGCACCAGCCACAGCAGGATCACCGCCGCGATGACGGTGGCGATCCCGCGGAAGACCGCCACCGACAGATCCATATGGTCTCCCAGACCGATGCCGCGTAGCCCTCCGCTGACGATCATGCCCAGCGCGGTCGGCGGGGACAGCCAGGTCCGGATCGCACCGGGGGTCGACAGGGCCGCGATCCATCCCAGCCCGGTCCCGGACACCACACCGAGCCCGACCACGACGACCGCCGCGATCACGCCGGTCGCGGCCCAGGCGCGGATCCGCTGCCACCACCCGGCGTTCACGCCTGCCCAGATCAAGCCGACGAACGGAAGCGCCACCAAGGCGATCGGTTTGACCGCGATCGCCACCGCGACCACCAAGGTACCCGCGATGGGACGGTACTCCACGGCCAGCAACAGACCGACCACGACACCGGCGGCCATCAGGGCGTCGTTGTGCGCGCCGGCCACGAAATGCATGATCACCAGCGGATTCAGCACCGCCAGCCACAGGGCTTTCGGGGCACTGATGCCGTGCCGTTTGGCCAGTGCCGGCACGGCGACCGCGAGCATGGCGACCGCCAGCATCGCCCACAGACGGAATGCGATCACCGCCCAGACCGGATGCGGTCCGACGAACTGCGCCACCCCACGCTCGATCAGCAGGAAGAGTGGACCGTACGGCGTGGGCGACTCCGCCCACAACGGATCCGCGCCATCGTTGAACCAGCCCGATTCCGCAGCAACTCCGACGTCATAGGGGTTGAGCCCCTCGATAAGCAACTTCCCCTGGGTGAAATAGGCGTAGGCATCCCGGCTGAACAGCGGCGGCGTCAGGATCAGCGGTGCGGACCAGGCTGCCAGCGTCCACCACAGAGCGGGCAGACTGCGGACCTTTCCACGCAGGACGTCGTATCCCAGGACCAGCCACGCCTGCAGGATCAACGCCATACCGACGATCACACAGAAGCGGGCAAGGGCCACTCCCACCCCCGGCGTGCGCAGGGCCATCACCACGGGATTGCCGTGCAGCGAGGTGTTGACCGGAAGCCATCCGACGCCGAAGGCACCGATCGCCAGCAGGATCGATCCGACCAGGCCCACCACCACGTAGTGGACGAAGAAGGAATGCCGGCGGCCGGTGTCGGTCACCGACTCCACGACGACCCCCGCGCGGATACGCCGCCGTCCCCGCAGCGTGCGAATCGTCGACCCATGGCTCCTCCAGCGCTCATCCTGTCACGAGATGCGCCTACCCCGACGTGGCGCTCACCACTGGCGCACCACAGGCAACAATGTGCACATGTCCATGCGCGAGTTGTCCGCCGCCGGCATCACCGATCCCGGCTTGCAGGCCTCCTATCTGCGGTGCCGGGGGCTCAATGCTGAGCACGGGAAGACCTACTTCCTGGCCACCAGACTACTGCCGGCAGACAAACGCCCGTTCGTTCACGCCCTCTACGGCCTGGCGCGGTACGCCGACGAGATCGTGGACCGGATCGACCCCGGATTCACCCCGCAGCAGCGTGCTGACGCCCTCGATCGATGGTCCGAGGTGTTCCTGGCCGACCTGCAGCGCGGGCACAGTGCGGACCCGGTGGCTGCCGCCGCGGTGGACACAGCGGTGCGCTGGTCCATCCCGATCGAGCACTTCGAGGCGTTCTTCCACTCCATGCGAATGGATCTGACCGTCGAGCAGTACCGGACCTACGACGATCTGTACGAATACGTCTACGGGTCGGCGGCGGTGATCGGGCTGCAGATGGTGCCCATCCTGCAGCCGAGGTCCGAACGTGCCTACGCACACGCCCGTGACCTCGGCGTGGCCTTCCAACTGGCCAACTTCATCCGCGACGTGGGTGAAGACCTGCAGCGCGGGCGGATCTACCTGCCGCTGGCCGAACTCGAAGTTCACGGCGTCACCGGCGATCAGGTACGGGCCGGTCGAGTCGACGACAACTGGCGGGAGGCGCTCGCCGAGCAAATCGGCAGGGTACGGATGTTGCAGGCCAGCGCGAATCCCGGGATCGGGATGCTGGATCCGGCCTCCCAGCCGTGCATCGCGGCGGCCAGCGAACTCTACTGCGGCATCGTCGACGAGGTGGAGGCCAACGACTACGACGTCTTCACCAGGCGGGCCAGCGTGCCCATGCGCAGGCGCCTGGCAGTGGCGGGACCGGCGGCGATCAAGGCTTTGCGGGCACGTCGCTGACCTCGGAGGACTTCACCCAGATGGGCGGGCCGGAGCGAGGTTCCCGATCGACTCCGCGGCGACCCCAGAGGATCCACAGTGTCTGCGACCACAGGATCATTGCGAAGCCGAACAGGAGGTCCTCCACCGGGGCGTAAGCGATCCGGCCGTCCCCCACGAACGGCGGACGGACACCCTCCGGGCTCGACGATCCGATGATCACATCTCCGTCGTAATGCACGGTGCCACTGCCGGTCAGGACCCCGTTGGACAGCAGCTGGAAGAACACGATGATCGCGTAGGACATCCAGAAGACCTTGCGGGTGACCAGACGGGTGCGTAGCAGCAGATCGGCGACGACGGCCAGTGCGGCAGCGCTGAACGCCAGTTGCGTGTAAGTCACGGCGCTTCATCCCCGACGATCCCACCGTGCACGGCACGCACCGCTTCCAAACTCAGGATGCCCGCGATCGGAACCACGATGAAGAACAGCAGCTCCTCCAAAGGAATGATGCCGACCTGCAGTCCGGTCATCATGTGGAAGTGCCAGTGACCGTTGGCGATCGCGTACCAGTCCCACAGCAGCATCGGCACCATGGTTCCCGCCAGGGTCAACAGCAGTCGGCGCCAACGGCGGAAGACCCTGGTGCGGACCACCAGTTCGAGCCAGGCGCTGGCCACGAAGATGCCCGCCAGCACCACCAGGTAGATCACGCGGGGGCCATCTTCCGGTGATCCCACGACACGATCCGGTCCAAGGACAGGCTCAGCGCCACCTGTTTGGGGGCGCGGTCGCGGTAGGCGGTTTCCAGCGCCGGGATGTGCTCGGGGTCCACACCTTCGTACTTGACCATCAGGCGGGCGGCCACCCAACAGATCCGGTCGACGTCGTCCACGACCTGCACATCGCCGGTGATCTGCACACCCCGCAGTTCCAGGTATCGGTCGCCGGTCTCGATGAGCGCGCAGCAGCGCGGGTCACGCCGGGCGTTGACCACCTTCTGGCTCTTGCCGTAGGTCCGCATCCACAGCGTGTCGCCGTCGATGACGAACCACATCGGGGTGATGTCCGGATACCCGTCGGGGCCGATCAGCGCCAACTGGACGGTTCCACCGGCGTTCAGGAAGTCCGAGATCTCGTCTGCGGACATCGCGATCTCACTGCGTTGCTTGCCCATGACATCCATCATGTCCGGGCAATTGAATTCCCGACACCGGGGGCAACCGTACAATCCAATGGTGCACACCACATCGGATCTCTGCGGTCGCGTGCTGGATGCGCGCTACCGGGTGGACCGGGTCGTGGCCACCGGCGGCATGGGTACGGTCTACGAGGGATTCGACTCACGGCTCGAACGGGTCGTTGCCGTGAAGGTGATGAATCACGACTTGGTCTACGAGCCGGGATTCACCGATCGGTTCGTCACCGAGGCACGAGCGGCGGCTCGGCTGTCCGATCCCCATGTGGTGGCCGTCTTCGACCGCGGTCGCAGCGCAGACGCTGTGTACCTGGTCATGGAATACGTGCCGGGACGGACGTTGCGCCAGGAGCTCACGTTCGGTTCCCGGCTGCCACTGGCCCGATCCCTGGAGATCCTCACCGCCGTGCTCAAAGGCCTCTCGGCGGCCCACTCCGCCGGCTTCGTGCACGGCGACATCAAGCCCGAGAACGTGCTGCTCAGCGATCGTGGCGACATCAAGGTCACCGACTTCGGGCTGGCACGAGCCATCGAGGCTGGCGACCACCGCGCTTCCCTGCTGCTGGGCACAGCCGCCTATTTGGCTCCGGAGCAAACCTCTGACCGCACCCCCGACCCGCGCAGCGACCTCTACAGTTGCGGCATCCTGGCCTTCGAGATGTTCACCGGCCATGTGCCGTTCCGGGCCGATTCCCCCGACGACGTCCTGGCTCTGCACCAGACCCAGCGGGTGCCCGACCCCAGCGATTTCGTGGAGGTCGACCGCGGTTTCGACGAACTCTGCGAAAAGGCGACGGCCAAAGACCCCGCGGACCGGTTCCAGACCGCAGCCGAGATGCTCGCCGCCGTATCTCGCCTGCGCCGGCAAGTCGACCCGTACGCCCCCGCGCCCGCGCTGCACTCGACGGCCCCGGCCATCGCCGCCGCGGCCCCCTTGATGATCCCCGAGACCATGGTCGTGCAGACCGAAATGGCGCCGCCCGAAGAACCCGCAGCGGCACCGGAGTCCCAGGACGAACCTGCGGTGGCCGTCGTCGGACCTCCGACTCACAAGCCTCCAGCCGCCACGGGGCTCAAACCGCGACGCGGCCGGCGTGCGCTGGTCCTTCTGCTGTTGGCCGGGCTAGCCGCCGTGGTGGGCTACTTCGCGTGGCAACTGGGGACCACGGAGACCGTGAACACACCCAAGCTCGCGGGTTTGACCCGCTCCGAGGCGCTGAACGTGCTCAACGACGCGGGGTTGACGATGCGCGTCAGCCAGGAGAAGTACTCCGAGAAGCGCGAGGCGGGCACGATCATCAGCAGCGATCCTCGCTCCGGGGAGAAGGTGGCGGCCAACGGCACCGTGTCCGTGGTCATGTCCAAGGGGCCCGAGCGCTATCGGGTGCCGAAAGTGCGCGGGATGAGCCAAGCTGCGGCGGGTCAGGCACTTGCGGCGGTCAATCTGCAGACCGGGCAGATCCTGCAGGACTACAGCCGCAAGGTCCCCGAAGGCCAGGTCATCCGCACCGACCCGAAGATCGGCTCGCCGTTGAAGCGGGACACGGCTGTCTCCCTGACGATCTCGCAGGGACCCGAGCCGGTTGTCGTCCCGGACGTGCGGGGTATGACCGTCGAGCAGGCACAGGCCAGCCTCACCGGTACCGGCCTGAAACCGCGGACCGTCGAGCGGTTCGACGAGTCCGTGCCCTTCGGTCGGGTCATCGGTACCGAGCCCTCGAACGGGACCCAGGTGTACCGCGGGGACAAGGTCCGGGTGGTCGTGTCCAAGGGTTCGCAATTCATCCCGGTGCCCAGCGTCGTCGGCATGACGACCGACGAGGCGACCTCGACGCTGGAAACGGCTGGTTTCGAGGTGGAGACCAGGGAACAGTTCGGCGTGACGGTGGCCAACCGGGTGATCTCCCAGGACCCGTCGGGCGGGTCGCAGGTCAGTCGCGGGACATTGATCACCCTGACGATCACCTAGGGCACCTGCCCGCCGGTCGTTCTTCTCACATCAGCGCCAGCGTCAAGCCAGACTGAGGGACTAACGCAGTTCCTCGAGCCGCTGGGCGACCTCGAAGGCCAGTTCCAAACTCTGCACGCGGTTCAGCCGAGGGTCGCAGGCAGTCTCGTAGCGATACGGCAGGTCCTGCTCCTGCGGGCCGTCGATACCTCCGAGGCATTCTGTGACGTCATCGCCGGTCAGCTCGATGTGCAGGCCACCGGGGTGAGTGCCCAGAGTCCGGTGAACCTCGAAGAACCCGTGGACCTCGGCGGTCACGTCCTCGAACTGGCGGGTCTTGACCCCGCCGCTGGTTTCGCGGGTGTTCCCGTGCATCGGGTCGCAGACCCAGACGACCGGGTGGCCGTCGGCTTCCACTTTCTCCACGATCGGAGGCAGAGTCTCGGCGATCTTGCCCGCACCCATGCGGGTGATGAACGTGAGGCGCCCGGGGATGCGTTCGGGGTTGAGCGCCTGCGCCAGTTCCACGGCATCCTCCGGCGTCGCGGTCGGACCGAGTTTGACGCCGATCGGATTGTGGATCAAGGAGGCGAACTGGACGTGCGCCGAATCCAGGTCGCGGGTGCGCTCGCCCACCCATAGGAAGTGCCCCGATACGGAGTACGGATTGCCCGTGCGCGAGTCGATGCGCACCAGCGGGCGTTCGTAGTCGAGGACCAAGGCTTCATGTCCGGCGTAGAAGTCGACGCGCCGGAACTCCTCAGGGTCGGCGCCGCAGGCCTTCATGAACGCCAGCGCGTTGTCGATCTCACGAGCGAGTCGCTCGAAGCGGATACCGGCCTGGGATTCCCGGACGAAGTCCTGGTTCCAGGCGTGCACCTGATGCAGGTCGGCGTACCCACCCTGTGTGAAGGCTCGCACCAGGTTCAACGCCGCGCTGGATGCGTGGTAGGCGCTGAGCAGCCGCTGCGGGTCGAGCCGCCGGGCCTGCGCCTCGAACGGCTGGTCGTTGACCCCATCGCCGAAGTACGAGGGCAGCGTCACCTCACCGTGGGTCTCGTTGGGTTTCGATCGTGGTTTGAAGTACTGCCCGGCCATCCGCCCGATCTTCACCACCGGCATCCGCGACCCGTAGGTGAGCACGACTGCCATCTGCAGGACGGTCTTCAGCCGGGCACGAATGGAGTTGGCGGTGTTCGCGGCGAAGGTCTCGGCGCAGTCGCCACCCATGAGCACGAACGCTTCGCCTCGGGCAACGGCCCCCAGTTGGTCGACGAGTTGATCGCACTCCCCGGCGAACACCAGCGGTGGCACGGTCGCCAACGCAGCACTGACCTGTTCCAAGTGCGCAGCATCTGGCCACTGGGGTTGCTGGGCGGCGGGCAGATCCGGCCAGGAAATCACATCGTGGGAGGGCAGGTCGGACACTATTGCAGGGTAACCCACCCACAGGTTTCCGCTGGTGGCAGCCGTGGGCGGATCGGCGGCTCAGGCGGCCTGCGCAGCCGCAGCGGCTTGCACCGACTCGCCATCGGCGATGACCTCTTTGGCGCGGGCGGCGTAGATGTCGACGTACTCCTGGCCGGACAGCTCCATGAGTTCGTACATGATCTCGTCGGTCATGGACCGCAGCACGAAGCGGTCGTTCTCCATGCCCTCGTAGCGCGAGAAGTCCAAGGGCTTGCCGATCCTGATCCCGACCCGTCGCACGTTCGGGATCTTCTGGCCGGCTGGCTGGATCTCGCGAGTCCCGATCATGGCCACCGGGATCACCGGCACACCTGCTTCAAGCGCCATCCGGGCAACCCCGGTCTTCCCGCGGTACAAGCGGCCGTCCGGCGAACGGGTCCCCTCCGGGTAGATGCCGAGCAACTCGTTCTCACCGAGCACCCGCTTCGCGGTGTTCAGCGCCGCATCTGCTCCCCCGGACCGATCGATCGGCACCTGGCCGACGCCCTTCATGAACGCTCTGGTCGCCCACCCCTTGATGCCCTTGCCCGTGAAGTACTCGGCCTTGGCCAGGAACGTGATGTGCCGCTTACAGACCAGCGGCAGGAAGATCGAATCGGAGAAACTCAAGTGATTGCTGGCCAGAATCGCTGGGCCGTCATCCGGGAAGTTCTCCAGACCCTCCACTCGCGGCCGGTAGAGCAGGCGCAACCACGGCCCGAGGAGGATGTACTTGAACATCCAATACAACACCGACTGCCTCCCAAGAAACTACGCTCCAAGACCTGACCCTACGGCCCGCATCCCGCGTTGAGCAATCAATCCACGTAAGCGATGAGCAAAGGGACCATTCCGTAACCTTTCGGTGGACGCCTCATCCTCTCCTCGTGTAATGCGCGTGAGACCATCGGGTCGTCGCAACCTGGGCGCCTGGTACTCGCCGACGTCCGCAGAAGGGAACCATCGTGCCGCTCATCGCAGGCGCCGAACCTTTCCTGGCTCACGGCGACCGGCTCGGGATCCTGGTGCTGCACGGCGTAGGTGGTTCCCCGGTTTCCGTGACGTCCTGGGCGCAGCATCTGGCACACGCCGGGCACACCGTGGCCGCCCCCCGGCTACCTGGGCATGGGACCCGCTGGCAGGACCTGAACCGCACACGCTGGCAGGACTGGTATGAGGAGGCCGACCGCAACTACGCATGGCTGACCCGCCGCAGCGATACCGTCGTGGTCATGGGTCTGTCAAACGGCGCCACCCTGGGCCTGCGTCTGGCCGAACGCCACCTCGACCTGGCCGGTCTCGTACTGGTCAATCCCCAAGTCCACACCGAGCGGTTGGACACCCGCCTGTTACCTGGCGTGCGTTACCTGGTGCCGGGAGTTCCGGCAGCGGTCAACGACATCAAGAAGCCTGGAGTCGACGAGGGAGCCTACGACCGCACACCACTGCACGCAGCTCACTCGACCAAGCAGATGTGGGCGAGCGTGAAGTCCGACATCCACCGGGTGGATTGCCCCATCCTGCTGATCCACAGTGCCGACGACCACGTCGTGGAACCCTCCAACACCCTGTGGATCATGGCCAATGTGACCAGCAGCGACGTGCGCGAAATCGTGCTCGAGAACTCCTTCCACGTTGCGACCATGGACAACGATGCACAGGTGGTCTTCGACGCAAGCCTCGCGTTCGCACGTGAAATGACTGCGGCATGAGTTCTCCTCAGGACCCCGTTCCCTACGACGAGAACGCATGGGAGCGCATCGTGGCCGAACTCGGCGACGACATGCCAGACGCAGCCCAACTGCCGGCACAGCCCGCGCCACCTCCACCGCCGAGTGCCCCTGTACCGTTCAGGCCCGATCCCGAGGACACCTTCGTGCCGCCCGAACCTCCTCCCCTGCCCAGACTCGACCTCGTCGGTCGACTCGCCTGGGGGGGTGCACTGGGCGGGCCGCTGCTTCTGTTCGCTGGGGTCCTGGCCCCCGGCTTGATCGGACCCGCAGTGGTTACTGCTGGCGTCGTGGCCTTCGTAGCAGGTTTCCTCACCCTGGTCCTGCGATCGCCGAATGAGCCCGAGGACGGGTGGGACGACGGCTCGATCGTCTGATCGCGCCGCTTGCCGCGACGGCATGGCAGGATTGCGCGCATGACCATCACTGAAGTCGTGCAGATGCAAGGCCACCTGATCGACTCCGGCATGCTCAGCCGTGCCCTCGACGACATCTTGGGTGCCGGTGCCGACTACGAGATCCAGAACCTTCTGTTCGGCAAGACGAAGAACGACGAGTCCACGGCCCGGATCTACATCAGCCATCCCGACCAGACGGCCATGAACGACCTTCTGGTGAGGCTGCAGAACCACGGCGTCAACCCCGTGGAGACCAGCGACGCCGAGTTGGTGCCCGCACCGATGGACGGGGTGTTCCCCGAGGGGTTCCATTCCAGCACCAACTTCGAGACGTTCGTGCGTCTGGACGGCCAATGGATCTCCGTGCAGAACCCGGAGATGGATTGCGGACTCGTGCTGCGAGACGGCGGCGTCACCACCGTGCCCATGTCGGACGTCGAGGCCGGTGAACCGGTCGTGATCGGATTCCTGGGTGTGAAGGTGGTCGTTCCGCCGCCGCCCCGGCCGGCCTCCGAGTCCATCTTCGAGTTCATGAACTCGGTGGTGTCCAGCGAGAAGCCGCAGGCGCTGCAGGTCCGCCAGATCGCCGACCAGATGCGTGATTGCAAGGCCGCCGGTAAGCGGATTCTCTGGGTCGGCGGCCCAGCGATCGTGCACACGGGTGGATCACCGGCACTGTCGGCACTGGTCGAGGCGGGATACGTCGACGTTCTGTTCGGTGGCAATGCCCTGGCGACCCACGACATCGAGGCGAACATGTACGGCACGTCGCTGGGTATCGACCTGAGTAAGGGTTCCGGAGTCGAGCACGGGCACGAGAACCACATCCGCGCCATCAACCGGGTGCGCGCACATGGCACCATTGCCGCAGCGGTGGAGGCCGGAGTCATCACCGGTGGACTCATGCATGCCCTGGTCAAAGCCGACAAGCCGTTCGTGCTGGTCGGCTCGGTCCGCGACGACGGACCTCTGCCGGACGTCTACGCCGATGTGATCGAAGGTCAGCGGGCCATGCGCGCCGAACTGAAGGACGTCGGGTTCGCCATCATGGTCGCCACCATGCTGCACGCGATCGCCACCGGCAACATCCTGCCTGCGTCGGTGCCGCTCGTGTGTGTTGACATCAACCCCTCCACGGTCACGAAACTGGCCGATCGGGGCAGTGCGCAGGCCCAGGGCGTGGTCACCGATATCGGCCTGTTCCTCGAGCAGTTGGCTTTCGAACTGGTGGGTCGTACTTCCTAGGGCGTGTCTGGGAACCGGCGGGTAGCCGTTTGGTGGGTTCCCGGATGAGGCAGCGATACCCGCGACGCCATCGCCGATCCCTCACACGCTTAGACCACTGCGACTCCGGTCCCTGCGCGGGCGTTGGACTTATGTACACACGTTGGACAAACGCACAACCGTGAGAGTCGCACGGCCCGCGGATCTCCAACGTCCGTACCGATCTCCAACCCCCGTACCGATCTCCAACGCCTATCCGCACCGAGGCACCCTGCTACCGCCGCCGCGCAGGCGTTGGACTTGAGCACACACGTTGGACAAGCGCACAACCGTGAGAGTCGCACGGCCCGCGGATCTCCAACGTCCGTACCGACCTCCAACCCCTGTACCCAACTCCAACGCCTGTCGGCCAGCGCGCGGATCGCCCTGGCGCCTACACGCAGCAGTCCCCGTCTATGCCCTTGATCTTCGCGCTCAGCCCGTTCAAGTCCACGCGCGTGAGGTCGAGGTAACAACCTCAGCACCGCCTCCCCGAACGGGCGGTTCCAGCCGCCTCGGGCGAATGCAAGCAGCCTGGACCCCGCGGGCTCCGAAGGCCCGTTACCGCGCGCAGATAGAAGGGTGTTCCGGCCGAACAGCCGAACAAGACGCACGATGCGTCTACCGGTACCTGGCCAGATCCGCGGCGCCCACCAGTCCGGCAGCGTTGCCCAGCGTCGCTATCACGATTTTGGGCAACTCCCGATGCTCTTTGCCGGTCACCAGTTCACTGAATGCACGCACCGTCGAGGCCAGCAGAACGTCGCCAGCCTCGCTGACTCCACCGCCGATCACGAAGCACTCGGGATCCAGGATCGCCGTGACATCGGCCATCCCTTGGCCCAGCCAGCGCGACACGAAGTCAAAGGCCGCCAGCGCAACCGGGTCTCCCTTTCGAGCCGCCTGGGTCACGTGCAGCCCCTGTACACCCTCGGGGGTGCCGTCCCCCAGATCCAGCAGCGTCTCGGCCTCGGCCCGACGCTCCGAGGCCAGGTATCGCGCCTCCCGGACCAGAGCGTTGCCGCTGGCGTACTGCTCCCAGCAGCCACGGTTGCCACAGGCGCAGGGTCGTCCTCCGGGATCCACGTTCAGGTGGCCGAACTCCCCGGCCGCACCCCACCGGCCCCGGTACAGCGAACCGTCCAGCACGATCCCCGCGCCGATGCCCGTCCCGACCGTGACCGTGACCACGTAGTCCAGTCCCCTGCCGGCCCCGAACCGTGACTCCGCCCAGGCTGCCGCGTTGGCATCGTTCTCGACGACCACCGGGATCCCGACCACGGCTTCGACGGCCTTACGAAGCGGTTCATCCTTCCAGCCCAGGTTGGGAGCGAAATTGACGCGCGAGCGTTTCTCGTCGACGAAACCCGCTGCTCCAATACCGACCGCCTCGATGTCGTACTCCTCGCGCAACTCCAGCACGAGCGCCGCGACCGTCTCCTCCACCTGCTCGGCGTCGCGGGCGGCGGTCGCCACCCGGTGCCGGGCGAGAATACGGCCCTGCTCATCGACGACACCAGCCGCGATCTTCGTCCCGCCGATGTCGATTCCGACTGTCAGACCCATTCCGACAACCTAGGCGAGACGCCTACGTGTTCGCCCGGCCATCGCCGCCCATCGACGTGAACAGTCCAGTGACCAGCGCGTTGACCTGCGACATCGCCGCACGGGCGGTATGGGCCCATTCCGGGTTGGAGCGTTCAAGTGCATCGAGGCCCTGACAAACAGGGCAATCCGAACACCGCACGACGGGTTCGGCGGTGTTCGCGGCCGGTACGTCCGAGGCCGGGGACTCCTCTGGCTCGTGATCCGCGCTGCCCTGCGCGAGGTACGCCGTCGCGCTGCTGGCCGCCGTCTGGGTCAGATCCGCGACCGCAGCCATCGCCCCCGATTCCACCGCCCAGTCGCGCAATGCTGAGGCCAGTTTCAGCCCCTCCACCATGACCGAGTCCACCGGAGGTTCAGCCGGACTCGTATGCCACCAGGGGGCCTGCGCCGCGCCAGCGCGGGGTTCGGCCGGTTCGTAGTCGTCGGTGCCGTCGTCTTCGGAGGTCATCGCTCCACCCTCTTCTTGAGTCCTTTCAGCGCCGTGTCGACGATCGCCTTCTCCGCCTTGCGCTTGATGGTCCCGATGATCGGGATGGTCAGGTCGACCATGAGTCGGTAGGTCACCTCGCTGGTGCCGTCGCCGCGGTCACTGACCAGGTAGGTCCCGTCGAGATCGCGCAGGACCGTCGATTCGGTCAGCTGCCAGTTGACCCGTCGATCCCCGTGCCACTGGTACCGGATCGTGTACGCGTCCTTGATCGGGCCGGTGTCGATGGTCATCTCGACCTCTTTGGGCCTACCGTCGGGGAACGTCGCCAGCACTCGTGTCGCCTTGACCCCCGCCCACTCGGGATAGGTGCCCAGATCGGCGATCACCTCCATGACCTTCGCGGCCGAGGCGTCGATGACGATGGACGATTCCGTCTGCTGTGCCACAGGCCGGCCCTTTCCCTCGATGTTCGACGCTGCCGCCAGCCTACTGCTCCGGTTGCCCCGGCCCATCGTTCGCAGTCGCCCAGTCGGGCGGGACACCAGCGCGACGATCGCCCTCGAGCCGGTACTTCAGGGCCCATACGCTCTTTTTCCAAGCCGTGGCCCGCGTGGCCCGTTCGGCAGCCGCCGCGCGCCATCCGGCTGGGGTGTCGGGCCAGGGTCTGGCGGTGCGTCCATCCTCGGAGGGTTCCCCACGCAAGTAGTGATGCAGGATGCACCCGTCGGCGAACGGCTCGATCCAGATCTCCAAAGAACCGACCAGTGCCCCGGTCATGGACCATCGTTGACCCGCCAGCCCCCGGTCCATGAAGACCACAAGATGCAGATCCGGCCACCATCGTTGCCACGACGCTGGATCGGCGACGATACCGGCCACCACCTCGGGCAACGCGACGACGAACGTCTCGTCGACCAGGTCCACGGCAGCCATTACACGATCATGCCGCACCACATCGGCGCCCGGTCAGCGCGCCTTCGACCGATCCACTGTCGCAATTGCCAGAATTGGGTAACAATAACAGCCAACCCCAGATCACAATTTCCGGCAATGCACATGATGGATCACACCAGGAGCTGACATGAAAGAAGCCTCACAGGCACCTCTCTTCCCCCCGATCACCTCGGGCGGCCTCACCGACCGCGCACTCGAGCATGGCCTCAACAACCCAGATCGCGTCGCGTTGCGCCGGCGCACCCCGGCTGGGTGGCAGGACGTCACCTCGGGGCAGTTCCTCAGCGAGGTGCAGGCTTTGGCCAAGGGCCTGATGGCCGCCGGGATCTCGCACGGCGACCGCATCGCCATCATGAGCGCCACCCGCTATGAATGGACGCTGGCGGACTACGCCGGATGGTTCGCCGGGGCCACCGTGGTACCCATCTACGAGACGTCCTCGGCCGAGCAGGTGGAGTGGATCCTCAGCAACGCGGAGTGCACCGGGCTGTTCCTGGAAGCCGAAAGGCACCGGGAGGTCTTCGATCAGGTGGCCGATCGGGTCCCCACCAAGTTGGTCTGGATGTTCGACGAGGGCGCAGTCGACTCGCTGGTTACCGAGGGTGCGTCGGTGACCGACGACGAGCTGGAATCCCGCCGGGCGGCCGTCGGGCCCGACGACATCGCCACGATCATCTACACCTCCGGCACGACCGGGCGGCCCAAGGGCTGCGTGCTGACCCACTCGAACATCCGGTTCGAGACCGACAACGTCGTGGGCGCCATGCCGGACCTGTTCGACGCCCACGGCTCCACGCTGCTGTTCATCCCGCTGGCCCACGTGTTCGGCCGCGTGATCGAGATCGGATGTATCGAATCCGGCACCGTCCTGGGACACAGCGCCGACGTCAAGAACATCGTCAGTCACCTCGGCGAGTTCCAGCCGACCTTCCTGCTGTCGGTGCCCCGAGTCTTCGAGAAGGTGTTCAACTCCGCCCAGATGAAGGCCACCGGTGAGGGCAAAGGGCGCATCTTCGACATGGCTGCCGGCACCGCGATCGACTACTCCAAGGCGATGGACACCGGCGGCCCGGGAATCCCACTGAAGATCAAGCACTTCATCTTCGACAAACTGGTCTACGGCAAGTTGCGGGCAGCTCTTGGCGGCAAGGTCGAGTACGCGGTGTCCGGCGGCGCCCCGCTCGGTGCTCGTCTCGGGCACTTCTTCCGGGGCATCGGGGTGACCATCCTGGAGGGTTACGGACTGACCGAGACGTCAGCGGCGACCACCATCAACCTTCCGGACGCGATCCGCATCGGCACCGTCGGTCGGCCCATGCCAGGAGCCGGAGTCAAGATCGCCGACGACGGTGAGATCCTGCTCAGGGGCGGGCAGATCTTCCAGGGCTACTGGAAGAATCAGAAGGCCACCGACGAGGTGCTGGACGCCGACGGGTGGTTCCACAGCGGCGACATCGGCGAACTCGACCGCGAGGGCTTCTTGAAGATCACCGGCCGCAAGAAGGAACTGATCGTGACCGCCGGCGGCAAGAATGTGGCCCCGGCTGTCCTCGAGGACCGGATCCGCGCCAACTGGCTGGTCAGTCAGTGCATGGTGGTCGGTGACAACAAGCCGTTCATCGCCGCACTGATCACCTTGGACGTCGAGGCGCTGCCGGCTTGGCTGGAGCAGAAGGACCGTCCCGCCGACACCCCGCTGGCCGACCTGGCCGACGACCCGGAGATCGTCGCCGAGGTGCAGGCCGCGGTGGACGAGGCGAACAAGGCGGTCAGCAACGCCGAGGCGATCAAGAAATTCCACGTCCTGTCGGTCGACTGGACCGAGGAGGGTGGCCAGCTCACGCCCTCGATGAAACTCAAGCGCAACGTCGTGATGAGCGAATTCGAGCAAGAGGTCGAGGCGCTCTACACCTGATCCCACACCCGTGAACGTGTGCAGGTTCCCGTGAACTACGCGGAACCTGCACACGTTTGGCTGTTTAAGCCAGCGCAAGCACCTGCAACCGTGGTGGAATCATCGGCGTGGAACCCGTTGTGGTCGCGGCCGTACTCGCCGCCGGGCTGTTGGGCCTGGCCGGATGGGTCTTGCTGCGGCGACGGCGTCAACGTGAGGAATATCGCTCGGCCCACCGGTTGCTGCGCCGATTGCAGATGGTGTCGCGGCAACTGCCGGTCGGCCTGGACGAGGTGTCGCTGGCCCAACAGACCCTCGACGAGATCGCCCGCGACGTCCCATCGGCCAGATCTGTGCTCTTCGTCGCGCAGGACGATCAACTGGTTCCATACGCCGTCCGGGGCGCCGACCGCAGTCCGTTTCCGTCACTGACCCTGTCGAGCATGGGAGCCTCGGCCACCGGCCGGCCGCACAGCGGCAAGGGAATCGTCTCCGGCAGCTCACAGCACGAAGCGATCATTCCCCTGCTGTTCGACTCGCAGCTTGTGGGCATCGTCGCCCTGCAGAACGGCGATACGGCCTTTGACTCCGGCGGCCTGAAACAGGTGCGCAAACACACCCAGGACGCGGCCCTGCGGCTGGACAGTGGGCGCCTGTTCGCCGACGTCCGCACCGAAGCCACCAGTGAGGAACGTCGCCGACTGGCCCGCGAGATCCACGACGGCATCGCCCAGGAGTTGGCCAGCGTCGGGTACGCCCTCGACGCCCTGGTCGCAGATCTGCAGGGGACTCAGGAGCAGAGCCTGGCCGACGACATCCGTTCTGAGGTGCGGCGGATCATCAGCGAGCTGCGGCTGAGCATCTTCGACCTGCGCGCAGACATCCAGCCGGGCGTCGGACTCGGCTCTGCGCTCACCGGGTACGTCCAGCAGGCGGGGACTGCTGCCGGGTTGACCGTGCACCTGGTCATGGATGAGGCCCACGACCGGCTCGCGCTGGCTCAGGAGACCGAACTACTGCGCATCGCACAGGAGGCCGTGACCAACGTGCGCCGACACGCCAACGCCGAGAATGTATGGGTGACATGCCGGGTGGACCCCCCCTACGCTTTCCTGCGTGTAGCAGACGACGGGACGGGTATGGATTCACCGCGCAACGACAGCTTCGGGTTGGACATCATGCAGGAGAGGGCCGATCGCATAGGAGCCGAATTGGCGTGGCACCCGCGCGAAGGGGGCGGCACGGTGTTGGAGGTCGTGCTGCAACCTGCAGCGGCTGAGAGACAGGAGGAGCTCCGATGACCATCTCGGTTCTCCTCGTCGACGACCATGAGTTGATCAGGCAGGGACTGCGTCGCTCTTTCGAACGCGACGGGGATTTCGAGGTCATCGGGGAGGCCGGGTCGGCAGCAGACGCCGAACGCCTGCTGCGCATCACCCATCCCGACGTGGTCGTGCTGGATGTCAGGCTGCCCGACGGATCAGGGCTCAAACTGGCCGCGAGCTCACGCGAACGCTACCCCGAGCTGGGCATCGTCATTCTCACTATGTACGCCGGTGACGAGCAGCTGTTCGCCGCTCTGGAAGCAGGCGCCTCGGCGTTCGTCCCCAAGAACGCCCCCTCCGACGACGTGGTCGCCGCCGCCCGGCATGCTGCGACCACCCCCCAGTCGTTCACCGCCAAAGACCTCGCAGACGCGATGAAGCGCAAGCTCAGCCCGACCGGCCCACAGTTGAGCCCCCGGGAACGCGAGGTGCTGCAACTACTTGCCGACGGACTGGGGGTGGCGCAGATCTCCCGCCGGCTGTTCATCAGCGAATCAACCACCAAGACCCACATCTCCAAGCTGTACGAGAAGCTCGGCGCAGGTAACCGCGCTCAGGCACTCATGACCGCGTTGAAACTCGGCCTGCTGCGCCAATCGGACCCCACTGTCTGACCTGCGATACTTGTCCGGAAACCCGAAGACGTCGGGTGCGCGCGGATGGGAGAAGCAGTGCCGGTCCCCGCAGCTGCACGCCGGTGGTGGGTTCTTCCCACCGTGGTGTTCTCCCTGACCCGGTTGTGGCTGCTGCTCATCCCGTTCGGACTGATCCCCTATCTCGGCGGCACCCTGGTCATCAACGACGTGACCTTGTACGAAAAGTGGGCCACGTTGCTGCAGACCGGGCAGTTCCCGGTCGGTGACCAGATGTGGCAGTACCCGCCGCTGGTAGGTCCGGTCCTGGCACTCGGTGCGCTCATCCCGCCCGATCCCACCCTCGGGCTGATCCTGCTGATGCTGCTGGCAGATGTGGCAACCTTCGCGGTGCTCCTGCGAGCAGTCGGTCGGGGTGGGGCCCCTGACGGACTATGGGCCTGGATCGCAGCGGGCATGCTCATCGGGCCGGTGTGGCTCACCCGCTTCGACGTGCTTCCGGCACTGTTCGCGGTCCTCGCCCTGCTGTCGATGGCGCGCCCGGTGCGATCGGGGGCACTGCTGGCCGTAGGTGCCCTGCTCAAGGTCTGGCCGGCCCTGCTGCTGCTCAGCGTTCCCCGCCGAGCCTTGGGCCGGGCGCTGGCAGGATTCATCGCCACCGCCTTGGCGATTCTGGTCACTTTGCTGCTCACGATGCAGGGCGCTGGATCCTTCGCCTCCGAACAGCGGGCACGCGGCCTGCAGGTCGAGTCCGTTCCGGCATGGTTGTTCCTCATCGGCCACCATCTCGGGCTGGAGCGCACGTTCGTGTACCGGTACGGGGCCATGGAGGTGCAGGCGACAGGAACGGCCGCTGTGGCCGCAGCCATCACTGCGGTGGCCGTGGTCGGTCTGGGTTTTCTCGTCTGGCTGCGCCTGACCGGCCGCCTGGATGACGTGGCCCCGGCGGACATCGCTTTGGTCCTGGTGCTGGTCTCCATGGTCACCTCACGGGTGCTGTCCCCCCAATACCTGGTGTGGATCGCGGGTATCGCCGCCGTGTGCCTGCTGGATCCACGGACGTTGATGCGGCCGGTGATCGTCGTGCTCATGCCGGTCGCAGCATTCGGGCAGGTTCTCTACCCCATGCACTACGACTGGTTGTTGTCCGATGGCCTCAGCGGCTTGGCTCTGCAGAGCATGCGGATCACCCTGCTGTTGATCGCGACGATCTGGGGGGTCTGGCGGCTATGGCAGGTCGGCAGGTCCGGCCCGGTCGGGGTCGACGCCGTCGAGCAGGTCCGTCAGCCGGCCTGACACCGTCGGCCAGGTCCACTGTTCCTCCACCCACCGGCGGCCACGTTCACCCATAGCCTTGGCCAGTGAGGGATCCTCGAGCAGTTGCACGACCCGGCCTGCGACCTGCGCCAGATCGCGTCCATCGACCACGAAGCCGGTCTGGGACTGCAGGACAGCGTCCGGCGCGCCACCGGAGTCACCGGCGATGACCGGCAGGCCCACCGCCCCCGCCTCCAGGTACACGATCCCAAGTCCTTCAACATCCCATCCCCGATTGCGGGTCCGGCAGGGCATGGCGAACACGTCGCCGGCGGCATAGTGCGAGGGCAGCGACTCCCACGGCACCGTCCCGGTCATCACCACGCTGTCCTGCACCCCGGTCTCAGCCACCAAGGCGTCCAGCCGGGAACGGTACGGCCCACCACCGACGATCAGCAACGCGGCATCCGGCACTTTGCGCTGTACCGCCGGCCATGCGCGGATCAGCGTGTCCTGGCCCTTGCGCGGCATCAGCCGGGACACACACACCACCACCGGACGCGTCGACAGGCCAAGGCGCTCACGCACCCGCGCACCCTCGGCCCGCACCCGCGGATGGAATGTCTGGGCGTCCACCCCGGGCACCAGTCGGCGCATCCGGGCTGCTGCCGGTGGCCGAAGGGCCGCGGCGATCCGCGAACGGGTGTACTCGCCGAGGTAGGTCACGGTGTCCACGGAGTCGCCGATCGAGCGCATCACCGACCGGGCACCCGGGGTGCTGGCCCAGGCGGCTTCATGGCCGTGGGTGATCGCGACGATCGGGCCCATCCCCCGTGACCGCAGCCGTGGTGCGAGCAGCCCCAACGGGGCCGCCGCACCGAACAGCAGGCGATCGCACTCATACTCCGCGGCAATGTCCCGCGCCTTGTTCAGCACCATCGGTTCGGGCAGCATCAACGAGGTCCGGTGGCGGATGACCGGGAACGGCTGTTCGGCGTCGAACTGCCCGGCGCGTTTCCAGGCCGGGGCGTACACGACCACCGAGTCAGGTGGTTGATGGAGCAACACCCCGTGCACGAATGCCTGGATGCCCCCGGCCCTGGGTGGGAAGTCGTTGGTGACGACCAGCGTTCTGCTCACCGCGCGGCGTCAGACCTTCGGCCGGCCTGCGCCGGCGAACTCAGCCATCCATTCATTGGTGAACAACTTCTCGTACACGACACCCTCACGCGGGCTCTTGGCGTGTACGAAGTACCCGTCGCCGGTGTAGATCCCGGCGTGCTCGTCGGTGCCGTAGATGAACACGATGTCGCCGGGGGCCAGCTGAGTGACATCCACCCGTTTGGTTTTGTCGTACTGGCGCTGCACGGAATGCGGCAGCGTGACCCCGGCTTGCTCCCACGCCGCCTTGACCAGTCCCGAGGAGTCGTATGCCTCTGGCCCGGCCGCACCGGCTTTGTAGGGCTTGCCGACCTGTTCGATGGCGAACTTCACAACCGGCTTGGTGGTGGATTTGGGGAGCTCGGAGATGGTGTCAGCCGCCTCGTTGGCCTGCTCCTGCTGCTGGCGTTGCTGCCTGGCCAGTTCCTCGGCCAACTGCCGTTGCTGCTCGGCCTGCAATTGCGACAGCAGGGCGGAGGACTGTTGAACCCGGGCGTCTATCGTGGCTTTGGCGTCCAGTATCTCGTTGCGCGCCTTCTCCGCCTTCCGCTCGGCCTTCTCCAACGCCGCTTGGTCGCGCACCAGCTGCTGCTCGGCCACTTGCGTGCGCACGAGAGCGGAATTCTGCTGACCGGCGATGATCCGCGCGGTGTCCAGAGTCGCCAACCAGTCCGACGGAGCCTCCGATGCCAGCACCAGCAGACTCGGGTCGACACCACCGCTGCGGTAGATCTGGCTGACCACCTGGTTGAGCGCCGCCTGGTTGTCGGTGACACTCTGCTGGGTGCTGGTCAATTCGGCCTGCTTGTCGATCAACGCTTGCTGCGCCTGTTGCCAATCAAGGGTCGCCGAGTTCGCCTGCTCGGCGGCAGCAGCAGCTTGGCGCTGCAGCGTGGACAACTCGGACTGAACCCGTGAGATGTCCTGCTCGATGTCCGCGTACGCGCCAGTGACCGGTGACAGGATCAGGGCGCACGACATCCCGGCGGCTGCCAGCGCCGGGAAGAACCGAAACGACCCCATATGACCATTGTGCACCCAAGCCACACCGCTTGCCCGAACGCTTACACGGCGCGCACGAAGCGTAACGGTGCGACCAACCCGGACGAAGCCAACACATCCATGGCCGCGACTTCGTCGGCGGTCAATCTCCCCTCTGCAGGGGTGTCCAGCAAGGCCGTCACCACACAGTCTGCACAGGCGGCTGGTCGTGCCGCACATGTTCCACAATCGATGAGCATCAGGTACCTCCTCCATCTCGTGATCGAGACGGTAGGGCCACCCCCTGACAAAACGGTTCCAGCAGTGCAGACACGCGATTCCGGGACCCTCCCGATCGCCCGATTCTTCAACAACCAAGCGTTCGCGAGAGGACTATTCGGCGTCGCCGGCCCTCGGGACGATTTCAACGGTGTCGGTGGCGCCGCACCAGCGACACCTCACCTCTTCAATGTCATCGTGCAGGACTTCCTGGTCCTCGACGCTGACCTCACCGCCGAGGTCGAAGTGCCAGTACTCTTTGGCCCGCCGAGAACGCAGCACATCGAAGCGCGTCAGGTTTCCGCAGCGCGAACAGCGCCACCTCGTCATCCGGTCCGGGGATTCGATCGCCACGCCGTCCAGCCTAGAGGGGCGACCACGGCCGGCAGGGCGGGGCAGGCATGGCAGGTGCACCGCTCCGAGAGATCCGGTAATCCGCTGCGTGCCAATTACCTGTCCAGACAGCCCGATCCCCCACAGACGACTCAACTTCCACACCATCGTGCGGCGCTGCGCGGAATTGTCGTGGGTCTCTCATAGCGTCGAGAGCATGTCCGCCGTCCCCCTGCACGGCCCTCAAGCCGCCGGTCAGCTCGACCTGGATTTCGACGGCACCCCTTTGGCGTCGACGACCTTCTGCGTGGTGGACCTCGAGACCACCGGCGGCAGCCCCACCGAGGGCCGAATCACCGAGATCGGTGCCGTCAAGGTGCGTGGCGGTGAGATCCTCGGCGAGTTCCGGACATTCGTCGACCCCCAACAGCCGTTGCCGGCGTTCATCACGGTGCTGACCGGGATCACCCCCCGGATGCTGGAGCAAGCCCCCACCGAGGCGGTGGCCGTCCCGATGCTGATGGATTTCCTCGCAGGGTGTGTCTTCGTGGCTCACAATGCTCCATACGACACCGGCTTTCTCAAAGCCGCCTGCTCTCGGCTGGGCACCGCCTGGCCGCGCCCAGAGGTGATCGACACCGCGCGTCTGGCCCGGGCCGTCCTAGCACGCGACGAGGTTCCCAATCGCAAACTGGCGACACTGGCCCAGTTCTTCGGTACCAGCGTGAAACCGACCCACCGGGCCCTCGACGATGCCCGGGCCACCGTGGAAGTACTGCACGGCTTGCTGGAGCGCCTGGGGACCGTAGGGGTTCTGACGCTGGAGGAGTTGAGTACTTCGACCCGCAAGGTCCCTCACCAACGTCGCAACAAACGCCACCTGGCCGACCGGCTTCCCGAGGCTCCGGGCGTTTACACCTTCCGCGATGCGAGCGACCGGCCGCTCTACGTCGGTGTTTCCCGGGACATCCGCCGACGTGTCCGCAGCTACTTCACCAGCGCCGAACAGCGGCCCCGGATGACAGAGATGGTGGGCATCGCCGAACGTGTCACCGCGATCGTGTGTGCCACCGACTTGGAAGCCCGTATCCGCGAACTACGGCTGATCGCGCAGTGGAAGCCGCCTTACAACCGGCGCTCGCGCCACCCGGAGAAGAACGTATGGCTCAAACTCACCACGGAGGTGTTTCCCCGCCTGTCGGTGGTTCACGCCGTCGCCGACGATGAGCAGCGCGGGGCCGCCTACCTCGGGCCCTTCGGCTCGCGGCGCGATGCACAGGCCGCGGCAGCTGCCATCACTGAGGCCACCGGACTGCGGGAGTGCACCCAGCGCCTGCGTGCAGACAAAGCCAGCCCCGGCTGTGTTCTGGCAGACCTCGGCAAATGCTGTGCCCCGTGCACCGGGCAGGTGGGGATCCAGACGTACTCACCAGTGGTCGACCGCGCCCGTCAGGTGATTCTGGAGCAGCACCCTGCCCTTGAACAGGCCATCACGGACCGCATGGCCCAGCTGGCGGCCCAGGAAAGGTTCGAGCAGGCCGCGATGTGGCGCGATCGGCTCGACGCTGCGATTCGCGGCAGACAGTCGGCGTCCCAGTTGCGCGCATTCGGTCAGGTGCCGCGAATCGTGGGTGCCAAGGGCCGGCCCGGAGGCTGGGACATCCACGTGGTCGGGCACGGACGTCTGGTCGCTGCCACATTTTGTCCGGTCGACGTCGACCCCCGGCGGGTGGTGCGCTCCGCGGTGGCTGCCGCCGAATACGTCGAACCCCCCTCACCGCCGGATACCGGCGCTCTGATCGCTGAGAGCCGGCTGCTGCTCAGGTGGCTGGACGAAGCCCGGCTCGTCGATGTCGAGGGCCGTTGGACGATGCCGCTCAGGACGCCATCGACGACGTGAGCGTGACCCACTGCTGCAGCAGCTCGGCGGCAGCTCCGGAGTCCAGCACCTTCGTGACCCGTTCCACCCCGTCGGCGATCCGGGTCGCGAGGTCGGACTCCGGGTCGGTCACCGCGGCCCACGCCGCCCACGCCGCCGACGCATTGGCGACCACGACATCCCGGACCGGGCCGCCGCCGCCGGCGAACACCTCACGGGCCAACTCGGCGTTGCGGGTGGCATCTCCCCCACGCAAAGCGGAGATCGGCGAACGGGCCACCGAAAACATCTCGGGGGTGAACTGCGTTGTCACGACTCGCTGCCCGGTCGCGTCCCAGACCGTGGTCGGACCCTCGGTACTGATCTCGTCGAGGCCGTCGAGCCCCCGGACCACCAACGCCCGCACACCTTGTCGGCGCAAGACGTCGGCCATGACCGAGGCCATCGGCTCGAAGGCGCATCCCACCAGAGCGGCCGCCGGGCGGGCCGGGTTCGCCAGCGGACCCAGGATGTTGAAGAACGTCGGAATCCCCATCTCCCGACGCGCTTCTCCAGCGTGTCGCAGTGCGGGGTGGAACACCGGTGCGAAGCAGAACGCGATGCCCAGTTCCTCCAGGCAGGGACCCACCGTCTCGGAGGGCAGGTCCACGACAACACCGAGCGCGGCCAGCACATCAGCTGATCCCGACTTCGACGACGCCGCACGGTTGCCGTGTTTGACCACGCGGGCGCCGGCGGCGGCAACCACGATCGACGACATCGTCGACACGTTGACCGTGTGGGCGCGGTCCCCACCTGTGCCCACCACATCGAGCACCGGTCCGGGCACCGTCACCGAGGTGGCATGTTCGAGCATGACCGCCAACAGGTCCTCGACCTCTTCAGGGGTCTCGTCCTTGGCGCGCATGAGCACGCTGAACGCGGCGATCTGGGCATTCGTGGCCCGGCCCTCGAGGATCTCACGCATGGCCCACTGGGTCTGTTCTGGCTGCAACTGCCGGCGCGCGAGCAGGGCGGTGAGGATCTGGGGCCATTCAGTCATGACTGAAGACTATTGGCACAGCCCAGGCGTCGGAGCAAGGTGCAACTGTCCACGGCAGCGCCGCGGCGTATGCCCTGCGAGAGGTTGGTCCACGTGCCCTACGTCGGCCGATCAAGGCCGTCGCGAGGTCAGGTGCGGCTCAGAGTCACCCGGGGCCGGAGAAGGTCGGTGACCACCGAGGCCAGTTGCATCGGATCCAGCGGTTGCGAGACGACCCCGTCGGCCTTGGACCAGGTGGCCAGCCAGGCGTCCTGCGGCCGCGCCACGATGACCAGGATCGGTGGGCCCTGGTACAACTCGTCCTTCAATTGCCGACAGACGCCCATACCGCCGGCCGGTGCTGCCTCCCCATCGAGGATGAGCAGATCCAACCCGCCCGCATCGGCCGTGCGAATCACCACGGGTTCGGTAGCGACCTCGACATACTGCACCTCGGGCAGTTCCCGCGACGGCCTGCGGCCGAGCGCCAGCATGATCTGCGCCCGGGTGTCGGCATTGCTGCTGTAGACCATGACCTTCAGTGCGCTGGGCATCTGCCACCTCCACGCCCGATGTTAGTGTCCATATCCCGTCCAGGGCACCAGGGAGGCGCCGCGGAAAGGGTTGCCGCGTCGATTCAGCGCCGATCAACATGTCTGAGGCGCTGCAAAACCCCCAGATTCGGGAAATATGCCACCGATTCGGGGGGTCGTTCGGTTTGAGACAGGTAAACCTGCCAGAATCGGCCCGTGGCTAATGCATCTGCTGTGACAACCCGGCTTGCGCCGGCGGGTCACGTCGACCGGCCCAACAACGTGGCCATCGGAACCATGATCTGGCTGGGCAGCGAACTGATGTTCTTCGCGGCCCTGTTCGCGATGTACTTCACGTTGCGATCGGTCAACCCCGAGATCTGGGCGGTCGACACCCAACTGCTCAACATTCCGTTCGCCTCGATCAACACCACGATCCTGGTCCTGAGTTCGGTGACCTGTCAGATGGGTGTGTTCGCCGCCGAACGCGGCGACGTGAAGAACCTGCGCAAGTGGTTCATCATCACGTTCATCATGGGTTCGGTGTTCATCGCCGGACAGATCACCGAATACACCGAACTGGTGCACCAGGGGCTGACCCTGTCGTCATCGCCCTACGGCTCGGTGTTCTACCTCACGACTGGGTTCCACGGCTTGCACGTGACCGGCGGTCTGATCGCCTTCCTGTTCGTGCTTGCACGCACTTACGTCGCAAAACGTTTCACCCACGAGCAGGCCACCTCGGCAATCGTTGTGTCGTACTACTGGCACTTCGTCGACGTGGTCTGGATCGCCCTGTTCACCACCATCTACCTGGTCAAGTGATGCGAGGTTCCATGAAGAAGCGCAGTCGGCGCCGTTCCTTCGCCGCCGGAATCCTGATGGGCAGTGCCCTGATCCTGGTGGGGACCGGGTATGCCGTGGTCTCCGCTGAGACCACACCGTCACCTGAACCCGCCGTGGCGGCAGGGTCCTTGGAGCAACTGCAACTCGGACGACAACTGTTCCTCGAAGGCTGTTCGTCGTGCCACGGCCTGCAAGGTGAAGGCATTGCCGCCGACAACGCCACCGGCGGCAATGGCGGTCCGAGCCTGATCGGGGCCGGTGAGGCTTCTGTCGACTTCCAGGTGAGCACCGGTCGCATGCCCCTTGCGGTTCCGGAGGCGCAGGCACCCCGCAAGGACGTGCAGTACTCGCAGGCGGAGATCGCAGCGATGGCCGCTTATGTGGCCACGCTCGGACCCGGACCGGCGAACCCGACCGAGGAGCAGCTGAACCTCGAAAACGCCAACATCGCCGAGGGTGGCGAGATCTTCCGCACCAACTGCACGCAGTGCCACAACTTCGCCGGAAGTGGTGGGGCGCTGACCAACGGCCAGTACGCCCCGAGCCTGATGAACGCCACCCCGGAGCAGATCTGGCAGGCCATGATCACCGGCCCTCAGCAGATGCCGGTCTTCAGCAACGAGACCATCACCGATGAGGACAAGCAGAACCTCATCGCCTACGTGGAGGCCCTCAAGGTCGAACCCAACCCCGGTGGTCTTGGCCTCGGCCGGATCGGTCCGGTCGCCGAGGGTCTCTTCCTGTGGACCGCTGGTCTGCTCTCCCTCATCGCATTCGCCGTCTGGATCGGAGCCAAGGTCCGATGACCACTCACGAGAACCTTCCTGCCACGACTGAATCTGCCGAGGCTGCCGCCATCGAGAAGGCGGCCGCAGCGCTACCCGCCCACCGGCCGCGACGCACTGACGTCGACCCCAAGGCGGCTCGCCGCGCAGAGCGCCAGGTCGCGGCGATGTTCCTCGGCTCAGCGCTGATGACCGTGCTGTTCGTGGTCGCATTCGTGGCCATTCCAGTTGACGAGACGGTGTACATCTGGGGCTTCGGCACCGTCAACGCCAGCAACATCGCGCTGGGCGTGACGTTCGGGCTGGCCATCCTGCTGATCGGCACCGGCGCGATTCACTGGTCCAAGAAGCTGATGAACGAGAAGGAAGAGATCCAGCTGCGCCACCCGCTGGCCTCCAGTGACGAGGAGCGGGAAGCCGCGGTCGAGGCCTTCCAGACCTACCAGGCCGACTCAGGCTTCACGCAGCGACCGATCATCCGTCGCTCGCTGCTGACAGCCATGGTTCTGTTCCCCATTCCCATGGTCGTGCTCCTGCGCGACCTCGGGCCCCTGCCCGGAGAGGTTCTGCGGGAGACGCTGTGGGAGCCCGGTTCGCGTATCGTGATCGACCCGACCGGGCGCCCGGTGCGTCCCTCGGACCTGGCTCTGGGGGGGTTGATCTCCGCCATGCCGGCCGATCTGCCGGAGGTGCAGGAGGAGGAGGGCAACCTCAATGCGCGCGCCAAAGCCGCGATCATCCTCGTGCGCATGGAGCCGCAGGAGATCGTCTCCCAGCAGGGGGACAATTGGGACTACGGCGGCATCCTCGCCTTCTCCAAGATCTGTACCCACGTGGGCTGTCCGATTGCGCTCTATGAACAACGGACGCATCATTTGTTATGTCCCTGTCACCAGTCGACATTTGATCTGGCTGACTCCGGCAACGTCGTCTTCGGGCCTGCGGCGCGCCGGCTACCGCAACTACCGATAACGATTGATCCAGAAGGGTTCCTCGTCGCCGTCGATGGCTTCGCAGAACCCGTGGGTCCGAGCTTCTGGGAGCGTGGCGACGCATGAGCGCGACGGTTAAGACAGCAGGCAAGACTGCTGGATGGGTCGATGACCGCTTCACTTCGAGCAATTTCCTCAAGCGCAACATCGGCAAGGTGTTCCCCGAACACTGGTCGTTCATGCTCGGGGAGATCGCCCTCTACAGCTTCATCGTGGTGATGTTGTCCGGGGTCTATCTCACTCTGTTCTTCAAACCCTCGATGATCGAACTGGCCTATAACGGCTCGTACGTGCCCCTCAAGGGCGTGAAGATGACCGAGGCATACGCCTCGACGCTGAACATCTCGTTCGACATTCGCGGCGGTCTGCTGATGCGCCAGATCCACCACTGGTCGGCTCTGTTCTTCGTCGCAGCGATCTCCGTCCACCTTTTGCGTGTCTTCTTCACCGGCGCGTTCCGCAAGCCGCGTGAGCTCAACTGGGTGATCGGTGTCGGCCTGCTGACCATGGCCCTGCTGGCCGGTTTCGCCGGGTACTCCCTGCCCGACGACCTGCTCTCGGGTACCGGCCTGAGGATCGCGCAGGGCATTGTGCTCTCGCTGCCTCTGGTGGGCACGTACCTGAGCTTCTTCATCTTCGGCGGTGAATTCCCCGGCACAGACTTCATCAGCAGGCTCTATGCGGTGCATATCCTTGTCGTGCCGGGTCTGATTCTGGCCCTGCTGACCGCGCACCTCATGATGGTCTGGTACCAGAAGCACACCCAGTTCCCCGGGCCGGGCCGCACCAACGACAACGTGGTCGGATACCGGGTGCTGCCGATCTACATGGCCAAGGCCGGCGGCTTCTTCTTCGTCGTCTTCGGGGTCATCACACTGATCTCAGGTCTGGTGACCATCAACCCGATCTGGCTGTACGGGCCTTACACACCTGACCAAGTCACGGCAGGCTCACAGCCGGACTGGTACATCGGCTGGCTCGAAGGGTCCCTTCGGATGATGCCCAACGTCGAATGGGTGATCTTCGGGTACACGCTGAGCTGGAACATCCTAGTACCCGCGGTCATCCTGCCCGGGCTGGTGTTCACAGTGATGGCGATATATCCATGGATCGAGCAATGGGCCACCGGTGACAAGCGGGAACACCATCTGCTCGACCGTCCCCGTAACGCCCCAGTCCGGACCAGCCTTGGCGCAATGGCCGTGTCGTTCTACGTCCTGCTGTGGATAGGTGGCGGTAACGACCTGATCGCAAGCTTCTTCGATATGTCGATCAACACGATTACCTGGTTCCTGCGGTTCGCGATCTTCCTGGTCCCGCCGCTGGTATTCGTGGCTACCAAGCGCATCTGTCTGGGCCTGCAGCGCCGTGACCGCGACAAACTCCTGCACGGCATGGAGACCGGCAACATCCTGCGCCTGCCACACGGCGAGTTCATCGAGGTGCACGCTCCCATCTCCGACGAGGAGAAGGCGGTCCTCATGGCCAAGCCGGAGCGGACACCGCTGACGATGCCCGAGGAGATCGACGAGAACGGCGTCGCGATGCCAGGTGCCCGCGGGGCACGGTTGCGCGCGAAGTTGTCGAACTTCTACTACGCCGACAACATCCCGTTGCCGACCCGTGAGGAACTCGAAGCGGCCGAGGCGCATCTGCGCCACGAGGTCGAGCAGGCGGCACCGGCGATGGAAGAGGACCGGCGGCTGATCCCGGCTCACGACGGATCCGTGCTGCACGATCCAGCCATCGACAAGTAGCCACCAAACAAGAGGCCCGCTCCCCCAGCCACATTGGGAGCGGGCCTTTTGTTTTGCGCAAGCTCGTCTGTCCAGACGTCTTCGTTCCCGAGGATCCGCAGGCATGGGGCTGGTTGGCGCTTCATGGGTCCATGTCAGACCCTCGTCCTATGGTGTGCATCAGCGGTCGGGGAAATGTCACAGGTCCCGTTTACGGTATGGACAGGTAGCTCGGGGAAGATGTC
>ERZ795053.1508-NODE-1508-length-29531-cov-5.479848_pt1 | contig 29531 bp, 31 predicted proteins | sample MGYA00375137_ERZ795053 | MGnify/ENA primary metagenome ERZ795053 (study PRJEB30182, sample SAMN05720284) | activated sludge metagenome | isolation source: Anaerobic digester | place: Hong Kong | collected 2014-12-17 ...
CTTGAATCATCCTACAGCTGATTTGTATAGCAAATTTATAGGTCCAGAGCCTAGGCCCATACGATTGAGCCCATGCACGAGCTTCTCTAGGCTCGGCCCCCGCAGCATGGCGACCCGGTCGCCCTGTTGCTCAATGTCGATGTTGGTCACAGGCTCAATGGCAGTTACGCCATCGGAATTTGGCAATGGTTGTACAACCTTTGGCGTTTCGGTCACGCGGATGGTAACATCGCCATGCGCAATCGCGACCGGAGACACAATGACGTCATGACCGATGACAATTGTACCGGTCTTCTCATCGATCACGACTCGCGCGGGGGAGCTTGTTTGAATTTCGAGTTCACCGATCTCCGCCATCAATCGCGAGGCAGTGACGGTGTTGGGTCTGGTCAATGTAACCGTTCGATTGTCGACCTCCTGAGCAATCTTGCTCTTGAAGTTGCCAATCGAAAACCCATTGATGACGTCCGCAATCATCGCGGCCGTTGCAAAATCGGGATTGCGTATCTTCAGGGCGAGGTGCTCGACATTGTTGAAGTCAGCCGTGAGATCACGTTCGATCAGCGCTCCGCCAGCGATGCGGCCTCCCGTCGGTATGCCCTGCTTGATGGTCTCTGCTTGTCCGGAGACCGCAAATCCGGTGATGGAGATCTGCCCCTGAGCGACCGCATAGGCATGGCCATCCGCGGCCGACAATGGCGTCATCACCAGTGTTCCACCTGCGAGTGATGTCGCGTCGCCAATCGACGATACCGTGACATCAATCCGTTCTCCAATCGTCGCGAAGGGAGGCAGAATAGCGGTCACGACCACGGCAGCAATGTTCCGCGAACGAACTGCACCGGCCGGGACCCCAACCCCCATTCGTTGCAACATGGAACGTGCGGACTGCTCTGTGAACGGTGAGTTGCGAAGGCCATCACCCGTGCCTGCAAGGCCTATCACCAGACCATAGCCGACCAATTGGTTCACACGAATGCCTTGAACATCGGTGATGTCCTTCAAGCGCGAGGCTGCATCGGCCGCAGATGGCCAGAGAGCGAGACCCGCAATGAGGATAATCGCCTTCATGGCACATCCACACGCAACGTGCCATCGGGAGACACGGTCGCCCTCACCGCCGTACCAGTTTCGAGGTTTCGTGCGGAGATGACATCACCGGCGGAACCTTCTTCGAGGGTGATCAGGTTTGCACGTATCGACAAGCCATCGATCTCAAAAAAAGCCGAGGTACGTTTCCCTCGCTCTACCAATATGGCTTTGCCAAGGGCCGCAAGCGGGACCGGGCGGCCTGGGACCAGGCGCCGCCGCGCCTGCAAACCCACAATTTGACCCATATCGAGGGCAATCCCCCTGATCGACGCTTCGGTGGTCCGGAACTTCCGATAGATGAGATCGCCATCCTTGACGACTTGGCGGGGACTAATGGTCTGTGCGGGGACGGGAAGTTCCCGCACTTCGGCGCGCACGACCACGCCTCGCATCTCGAACATGAATACTAGCAGTGCAGCCAGACAAATCTTGCGGAAAACTGACATCAGCGGGGATCACCGTATACCCTTGCTGACGACACCGGCCATGTCGTCTGCCGCCTGTATCACCTTCGAGTTCATCTCGTATGCACGCTGTGCAGAGATGAGATTGGTGATCTCCTTTACGGGATCGACATTGGATCCTTCTAGATAGCCTTGGGCGACAGTGCCGAAAGACGTGCTTCCTGGTAGACCGGTGGTGGCCGGCCCAGACGCTTCAGATGCCTGGAACAGATTTCCGCCCAGAGCGTTCAGCCCAGCGGCGTTGGTAAAATTGGACAGTGTAATTTGCCCAACCTCTACGAAGTCAGCTTGACCCTCAAGATGGGCAAAGACCTGACCGGTCTGGTTGATGTGGACATCAGTGGCGCCCTGAGGCACGGTGATGGCCGGTTCAAGTGCATAGCCATCGGTTGTGACGATCTGTCCGGAGGCGTTGGTATTGAAAGCACCGGCCCGCGTATAGAGTGTTTCCCCGTCGGGGCCCGAGATCTGAAACCAGCCAGGTCCATTGAGGGCGAGATCAAGCTTGTTCCCGGTGTTCTCGAGCGAACCCTGGATGTTCAGAAGCCGGATGGCTGAGAGGCGCGACCCGAGCCCCAGCTGCGCCCCTTCTGGCACCAAACCATCACCCGCCTGGGTCGGAACTCCATGGACACGTTCCATCTGATAGAGGAGATCAGTGAATTCGGCACGAGATCGCTTGTACCCCGATGTGTTAATATTGGCGATGTTGTTGGCGATGACTTCGACGTTCAATTGCTGTGTCGACATGCCAGTGGCGGCGATGGAAAGAGCACGCATTATGTGACCTCAGATTTGCATCCGGCTGATTTCGAGATATGAACTGACGACCTTGTCCCGGACTGCGATTGTCGCCTGGAGTGCACGTTCAGCTGTCAGAATCTGGTCCACCATCGTCTGCATCGGGATTTTGCCTTGGATTCCAGCTGCCGCACCTGCCTCAGCTGACTTCAGGGTATTGGTTGCTGAGGAAACGTAGCCAGCGAGTACGTCAGTGAAGCTTCCGAACGCACCCGTCTTGGATGCTGTCAGGGGAGCAGGCTCGCTCGATCCCGCCATCTCAAGCCCGGGAAGGACCGGCGATGCTCCTAGTGTCAGAGAACTGATCATGGCTGACTCCTCAGGAGATCTATTGTCATTGACACCATCTCACGTGCTTGGCGTATCACTTGCAAATTGGCCTCATAGGAGCGGCCTGCTTCGCGCAGATCGGCCATTTCCACGATGGTATTGACATTCGGCAGTTTGACATAGCCTTCAGCATTCGCAGCCGGGTGCCCTGGCCGGAAGTCTAGTCGGAAGGGTTTGTCGTCGCGGATGATCTTGCCAACCCGCACGGAGGGGGCGCCATCGATGTGATCGAGTTCTGCCTCGAACGTCACAAGCTTGCGTCGATAAGGGTCAGCACCCGGTGTGATACCCGTCGACTCGGCATTCGCCAGATTCTCGGAGATCACCCGTAGGCGCATGCTCTGTGCCTTGAGAGCGGATGCGGCGGTTTGCGAGGCTGAGAGTAATGGATCCAAAGCGCCTAGACCTTCAAACTGGTGAGCATCATTCGGTGAAAGGATTTTGTTATCGCGGTATCAACGCTCATCATGCGGGAGGTTTGGCTGATCTCCATGAGCTCCCGTTCGATTGATACGGTATTGCCGCTATGCGATTGATCCCACATAGGAGCCTCGACCAGACCGGCGGGCCCAGGCGATGTAAATGAGATCTGCTGATGACGTGGATCGGTTTGTATCAACCCAGTGTCTACGTGATCCAAAGTTGTCTCAAAGCTACCAACGTCCTTTGCCCGATAATCAGGTGTGTCGGCATTCGCAACGTTGTTTGCGAGAACCGACTGGCGTTGTGCCAACCACGTCATGTGCTGCGAAGCGAGTTGGAAGATATACACTCTATCCTACCATGAAGAATTGAGTGGGACGCTAGAGCTCCGAGCTTGTCCCGGCCTTGCTCCTAGACCTGGCGAACGGGAACCTGTGGCCTGCGGCGAGTATTGATGAAGTGAATGATTTCGGCCACTGCGCGATAAAACTCTGGTGGAATCTCGGCATCCAGGTTGACGGTATCGTACAGTGATCTTGCGAGCGGTTTGTTTTCAATCACCGGTATGTCATGTTCTTTGGCGATTTCGCGAATCCTCTGAGCCAGGAAGTCGACCCCCTTTGCGACGACAGTTGGTGCCGGCGCCTCGCCTTTATCGTATCGCAGGGCCACAGCGTAGTGGGTAGGGTTGACGACAACCATCGTTGCGGTGGGCAATTTGGTCAGCATTCGGCGCGACGACAGCTGACGAGCAATTGTTCGGATCCGTTGCTTCACATGTGGGTCACCCTCTGCCTGCTTCACTTCTTCCTTGATCTCTTGTCGGGTCATCCGAAGGTCCCGTCTCCATTTGAAGCGCGACCAGACAATATCAGCGATGGCTGCAAGCATGGAGACGACGCAGAGTGCAATTGCGACCTTTACGATGATCGCTGCAAGATAGGCAGGCAATAGGATTGGATCTCGCTCATGAAGCGATAGGTATTCCCTCGAATTTTTCCAGACAACAGTGGCTACGGTGATAATGGCGACAGAGAGCTTCGTGATGGACTTTGCGAACTCGATAAGACCTGCCTTACTGTAGAGACGCTGGAAGCCGGTCATTGGTGAAATGCGGGAGGCCTTGGGCGAGATGCGCTCCATATTGAATGACGGTATATTCTGGACGACAGAAGCTAGAACTGCGCCTGCTGCCAACAATGCGAGTACTGGCACAGAAGCCTTGAATACGAGAGGTCCAAAAGTGAAGAGGAATCGGGCGAAGGCCTCTCGATCATCGAGTCTAACCTCTCCGGCTGAGGCCAGAATCGATCGCAATGTCCGTCCCAACTGTTCCGCCGACCAGGGTACTGCAATTTTCAGAGCGAAGGTCAGAGCCAATAGGGCGCCAAATGTCACCATCTCTCTGGAGAACGGCGTACTTCCCCTCTCCACAGCCTCTGCCAACCGCTTTTCTGTGGGTTCCTCTGTCCGGCTTTCTTTGTCAGGTTGATCTGACATGAGGAAGTGATGCCCCTCTTAGCCTAGAGCGACTCCGAATCGCCGGATTCGGGGATTTCAATTTCTCCTGTCTTCGCCAGGGCGAGTACAAGGTTGGCAATGTCACGGCGCGCAATATCGCCGTCCTTTGTCCTTTGGCCATTGTCGTTGGTCAGTTCGGCTTCCACCATGCGCCGAGCACGGGCCCCGAGGGAGGACAGCGCCACTTCCTTCACGTCGGGTGGCATGCCGCGGAGTGCAGAGATGACCTGTTCGGTTTGCAGCTTGTCGAAAAGTGTAAGCCGGGCTGGCTGGGAGAGTCTGCCTAGGTCTTCGAAGCTGAAGATCATTCGTTTCAGCAGCGCAGCCTCCTCCGGTTGCCTTTCAGCCACGGCATCCAGGATGTTGCTGGACTGATCGCGATCCAGCTTGTTGAGTAATGTTGCTAGGCGAGTCCTGCCTTCGGCCTCCGCGTTGGCACTCCCCTTCGACAGCAGTTCCTGTTGTATGGAGCGCTCAACGAGCGCCTCCATCTCCGATGTAAGTGACCTTAAAGACAGCAGTCGTCGTGCTATTGCGCCTCGTATTTCGTTCGGCAGCATAGAGATGCACCGGGCGGCGAGGTCGGGGTCGAGCTTTGAAATCACGAAGGCGATTGTCTGCGGATGCTGCAGCAGCAGATACGGTACGAGTGACGTCTCGAAACCGGTGGGGAGTCGTTGCCAGACAGGCTCCTCAGAGTTCAGCGAAGTATCATCCAGCATTTCCGCCAGTTTCGTTGCCGGGAAGGCCTTCTCCACGAGGTTGCGCATGCTTTCGAAATCGGTCCCGAGTCCGATCGCCTTGGCGAAATGCGCGGCAAAGTCGTCCACCAGAAAATCAAGATCATCCTTGCCCACTGGTCCGAGCGATGACGCAGACGCCATGATGGTCTTCAGCTCTGCAGAATCAAATTTCTGTAGCAGTCTCGTACCCAACTCGTTGCCCAACGAAAGGAGCAGGATGGCAACTTTCTCTTGGCCATTACGGGTTGGCGCGTCAGTGCGGGTCGAGGCGATCTCGGGCTTGGTCATAGGACCACGACTACAGACCTTCCGGCGTACGGGACTCGAGGACTTCTGTGATCGTTATCCCCAAACGATCATCTGCCCCTTCATCGTCGAGAACGAAGATTTCTCCCTTGGCCACCTCCCTGCCGTTGACCAGTATGGTCGCCGGTGCACCGAGCTTCTGTTCAAGAGCAACAGTCGAGCCAGTGGTCAGCTTTGCGATTTGCGCCAAGGGCAGGCGCGTGCTTCCGATGACAACTTGCAATGAGACGGGAATACGTAGAATGCTCTTTGGCATGTCTGGGTTTATATTAAGGGTCGGCCGTGTGCCAACTTCATCGCGCGGGTCGGCTGCATCCTGCATCTCGGAGGTGTCCTCCACATCTGATTCTTCCACCCTGATGTCAGAAGTGACTGTATCTGACGCATCATTTGCCATGTTGATTCTGGCTACCTTCTCATTCTGCTTCTAGATAGTCGGTGCCCGTAGTTTGACAGCCAAGCGATCCGTGGCCGCTTCGAGCGATCCGGTGAATATGGGATGACCGGACGACGATACGACGACGGGGCTCGTCATCCGGGCAGAAAGCCTTAGCAACGCCCCCGGTCTCAGATTCAGTATATCCTGGACCATCACGGCTTCCGGCTGAAAGGCAACCTCGATCTCACCTTCAGCCTCTGCCAGTTTGTGCGTGAGGGCGACGCGTCCGTCTTCCGTTGCGGGCATGGTTCCTCTACGGGACCCTGCGCCCGATAACATTTGCCTGAGGTCATTGCGACACATGGCCACCAGCAAGCGACCTGTGAGACCATACAAATCGATAGTGAAGTCAAATACCGTCGCGTCTTGGAATTTGTTAAGATCCTCCTCTTCCTCCAACAGTTCAGCCTGTTGGCGGGAGAAGGGTATCCCCAGTACGGTCGACAAGGAGGCAACGAAGTGCGACTCGAGCCTTGAGAGCCATTCATCGCGAATTGTGGTCTCAATCCGCGACAAGGGCCGGTCGGTGCCGTCAAGTTCAACTGGCAGTTCTGCTCCACCGCCGCCCAGCGCTCCTTCACAGAGCGCAAGAACACCATTACGATCTAGCAAGATCGACATTCGTAAGGATCCTGCGGGAGAGTCGAGCTTAAGCCACTTGGTGCCATCCTGAGTGTCATCCATCCGTCGGTCATTCACGCCCACGATCAAGGCACGAGGGCCATGGCAGCCGAAGGAGGCGTAAGTGTCGACGATCATGTCGGTTGTCTTCGCAGAGAGCCGTACAATTGCGGGTATCTGCGAGACAGGCGTTGTCTCTTTGGGCCTGAGGTCTCTGGTAAGGAGAGGCCTCATAGATGAGGCCCGTCTCGCTTTCTGCACAGTCGTCATGCTGCCTTAGCCCCTGCTTCTCCATGTCCCGGATTCATGGTCTCTTGCTCGACTTCAGAGATGGTCGGGCGCTCGTAGGCTGAAATGGTCTTTCTTCCGTGTTCCAGAGCCACTTGGGGCATTGCGCCGTTCATGAATGCCAATAAGGTTTGCTTGACAATGACATAGAGTCTGATCTTCTTTTCCCGCACGGTCTTGACCTTCGTCGCCAGTGGCCCGAATAGGCCATAGGAAAACAGAATGCCGGCGAATGTTCCTACCAATGCGGCGCCGATAAGATGGCCGAGCACTTCTGGTGGCTGGTCGAGAGCACCCATGGCTTTGATGACGCCGAGAACCGCTGCGACGATTCCCAAGGCGGGGAGCGCTTCTGCAACAGCCGTAAGTGCGAAGTATACTTTCAGTTTGTCGCGCTGGATCGTCTGAATTTCCTCATCCATCAAGGCTTCGATTTCGTGAGTCCGTGCATTGCCGATGATGATCAGGCGACAGTAGTCGCAAATGAAGTTAGTCAGGTCTTTGTCTGCAAGAACCTTTGGAAACAATTTGAAGATGTCGGACTCGGCGGGATTGTCGACATGGACTTCCATTTCGGTTCTGGTCTTTGATCTCAGTTCGCGCATCAATGCATAGAGTATGGATAGAGTGTCCAGATAGTCGCGCGGCTTGGGTGTGGACTCCTTGATTGCTTCCATGATTCCTTTGAATGAGTCCTTCACGACCTTGATGGGATTGGCCACAAAGAATGTGCCGATCGCGGATCCGAGGATGATGATGTACTCGAAGGGTTGCCACAGAACGCCGATATGGCCACCCATAGCAGCAAACCCACCTAGAAGGCAGCCAATTACGACGACCATACCGATGACGAAGGTCATGTTTTGGCCTCGCCCCCTTTGTCCCGCGACACTTCCGTTCAATGACCTAGGAACGCCGGCTTGCGCGGACCTGATGTGATGATCGTCAGATTGGCACAAGTCCTGGCAGCAAATGTGGGGCAAACATCGGGAGGCGCCCTTGATAGGAACAGTTGCGCAGTACAAGCAGATCATGAGGTCGCTTGACCGTTCTGTCGCACTTGTCGCAGAGCGGCCGGAGACCAAGCGAGAGGCCGACTACTATCTTGCCAATATTCGGCGTGTCGCGACCTACGAAGATCTTTTGAAAGACGACCGGCTCTATCGCTTCGCCATGACAGCCTTCGGTCTCGAGGACATGATCTATGCCAAGGCCTTCATGCGCAAGGTTTTGGCGGAAGGCGTTGACGGCCGGAACAGCTTCGCCATGCAGCTTTCGGACACACGGTTCCGGGACTTCGCGGAATCATTCAACTTTGCGAGATATGGGGCCACTGCCACAGCTTTCGATCGCGCCCAGAGTGGAACCGTGGATCATTTTGTGAGGATCGAGTTGGAAAGGAAAGCCGGGCAGACGGATGAAGGAGTCCGGTTGGCGATGTACTTTCAGCGGAAGGCACCAGAGGTCACCAGCATCTATGGTCTGATGGGTGATGCTGCACTTTACAAAGTTCTGCAAACGGCGTTGGGCCTGCCGCCCGCCTACTCCAGCGTAGATATCGACAAGCAGGCAGCATTCATTTCGTCCAAGATCGACATTGGAGACTTACAGTCCCCGGCGAAACTTGAGTCCTTCATCGAGAGATTTACAGCACGCTGGCAGGCCGCAAACGGTTCGGCGGGTCAGGGCGTGCCGCAGGTGACACTCAGCCAGCCTCTTCTCGTGACCTTTGACAACAATCTTCTGCTTAGCCTCCAGTCGTTCAATCCTGGGGGACTTCGCTGATGGATGCGGGAATATATGTGGGCCTGTCGGCTCAATTAGCATTGGACCGGCGGCTTTCGACAATTGCAAATAATGTCGCGAATGCTGGTACCGCCGGATATCGTGCCGCAGGCGTAAGCTTCTCGACTGTCATGTCGCGAACCGTTCCGTTTCGCACCGCGTTTTCGTCTGACGGAAAAGACGTGGTTGATACGCGAAGCGGCGGTCTGAACAAGACGGACAATCCGTTCGATGTTGCCATCCAAGGGGTCGGCCTCATGGCGATCTCGACACCGGCCGGCACGGCCTATACACGGGACGGGCGCATGCAGATGTTGCCGACTGGCGATGTGGTCTCGCTTGCCGGCTATCCCATTCTCGATGCTGGAGGATCACCTTTGGTCGTGGATGCTCGTAGCGGGCCTGTCACGATTGGACGGGATGGCTCAGTGTCGCAAGGTGGTAGGCCTGTCGGCTCAATCGGACTCTTTGACGCCGACATCTCACAACACGCCAAGCGCTACGATAATGCCGCTTTCATCCCTGCGAGGGAGCCTGAGCCCATCACTGATTTCACGCGAAATGGCTTCGTTCAAGGATTTGTCGAGGAGTCGAATGTCAACGCAATCGAAGAGATGGCTCGGCTTATAGAAGTGACACGGTCATTTGAAGCCGTTGCCAGTGGAATGGAACGTCGGGACACCATGTTGCGTGATGCAATCCAGACCCTGGGCAACAAGGCATAAGACACTTTATGGTGGAACGAACGGATGCATCGCCGCTGGAGGCGTTGGCACGCAGAGTGCGGTCAGCGTCGGTTTCGCTGCCGTTTGCTAGTCCGGTTGGTGCGGTTAGCTCGGTCTTGACGTCTTCCATTGTCGTTGAAGGCCTGTCACGGTGGCTGAAACTTGGATCTCTTGTCGAAGTGAGAGTTGCACACGGCTATGAACTTGCCGAAGTAGTTCGGCTGGAGCGTGACCATGCGGTCTGCAAGGCGTTTGAAACCAGAAGCGCCATTGGACTTGGCGATCCTGTACATCCGGCGCGCGATCAGGTCTATTATCCACATGACTCCTGGAAAGGGAGAATCATCAATGCATTGGGCCGTCCGATGGACGGTGCCGGGGAGCTTGAGACCGGAACAAGTCCCGTCAGGCTACATACCGCACCACCCGGCTCCATGGCGCGGCAGTTGGTTGGCCAACAGGTGAAGACGGGTATTCGCGTCCTCGACACGTTTACGCCTGTGTGCATGGGGCAGCGAATTGGAATATTTGCAGGCTCGGGCGTGGGAAAGTCCAGCCTGGTATCCATGATTGCGAATACGGGCGCCTTTGATGTCACGGTGATCTCGCTCGTGGGTGAACGCGGACGGGAGGTTCGTGAATTTGTGGATTTGACTCTTGGTGGCAGCGCGGACCGGGCAGTGACAGTGGTCTCGACAGGCGACGAGAGCGCCATGACGCGCCGCATGGCGCCTCAGCTGGCGACGGCCGTAGCCGAATACTTCCGGGATCAGGGACGGAGTGTCCTCCTCATCATGGACTCGGTCACGCGGTTTGCGCATGCCTGTCGCGACGTTGCCCTCTCCGCAGGTGAACCGCCAGTCGCACGCGGGTTTCCGCCGAGTGTGTTCAGCCAGCTTCCGCAGCTTTTGGAGCGAGCCGGGCCCGGTGAGATCGGCAAGGGCATGATCACGGCATTTTATACCGTGCTCGTTGACGGCGATGATCATAATGATCCTGTTGCAGACGCTGTACGGGGTATGCTCGATGGCCATATCGTCCTGGACCGGTCCATTGCCGCCGAAGGCCGCTATCCCGCAGTCGATTTGCTCAATTCGCTCTCCCGTCTCGCTCATCGCGCGTGGACGCCGGATCAGCAAAAAGCCGTCGGCGAGTTGCGTCGGCTTGTCAGTCGGTTTGAGGACAGCCGAGACTTGAGAGCAATGGGTGGTTACGCTTCCGGATCTGATCCTGAGCTCGACAAGGCGATCGAAGTAGTACCAAAACTCTATGGTGTCCTTTCGCAGCGATTGGATGAGGCACCCTCCGCAGATGGCTTCCGTGAGATTGCAAATGCTATTGTGTGACCGGAGATAGCCTGCGAAGTGGTTCGAAGCGGCTGAAGTTTTCAGCGCCGGCGAACCACTTGTGCCCGAGTCAGTGACTCATCAGCTGGTAGCCCAAGTAGCGACGGGTGTCGATCGGATCATGACCCAGAACTGCACGCAGCTTTTTTCGTAGCTTACTGATGTGGCTTTCGACGACACTCTCTTCGACGTCTTCGTCGAACAGGCCATAAACGGCATTGAATATCTGGTTGCGCGTGACGCGCCGGGTCCGATTGGCTGCGAGATATTCAAGGATACGGCGTTCTCTGCGGGGCAGTACAAGCGTCTCTCCGTTGACTTCTGGATCACGTCCATCACTGAAGATGCGGAGTCCGCCGTGATCCGTAAATCGACTCGATACCACGGTGCGTCGGCGGATGGCCCCAATGCGGGCGATGATTTCGCGTGCGTGCACTGGCTTCCTGACGACATCGTCCAATCCGGCCGCGAAGAGTTTGAGTGTGGTCTCCAGACCATTCGAGTCGTTGAGGGCAATGGCAGGTGCTTCGCTACGGGTCTTGATGGTGCGAGCGAGGTTCTCCCGCCATTCAAAATCGCCCAATACGAAAGCTTCTACTGCAGATAGATCTGGTGTGCTGGTTGACCGGAACCAGGCATCAAAGTCCGAGGGTGAGAAGCTGGCAATCGACATGCCCTCACGCCCAAAGCTGCTGCAATAAGCATTGGCGATGTCTGGTCTTTCTTCAACAAGGATGATCATGGTCTACGGATCCAGTCTGTTGGGCGCCGGTTTCTTGCCGGGCAAATGAGTAGAACAACTAAGAAATGTGTAAGAGTTGGTTAATATTTGGTTAATACGGTTCTCGATTCTGAATGAAACAATGTATTGTTGCTGATAGCGACTTTATAATCTTCCAATAGTGAAAGAGAGTACTGTTATTGGATATCGTTATACTAGACTGAACACAATCCAGTAGGGACAGATGAGAGCACCTTGATTACAATCAATCAGAAGTAGCATATCGTATAGATTGCACGTTGAACTTGTTTTTGTTAGATTCATGCACGTGGGTGATTTGCAACCCACATGAGACACATTGATCAGAGGCAAGGGCAACGATGAATGACGTGGAAATCAAACTCAGCGTGTCACACGACGAACCAGGTGACGTGGGCATGCAAGACAGTTTCATGTTCATCGGTGAACTTGCGAAACTGACGAATTGTGATCCCAAAACCATCCGCTTCTATGAGCGCGCCGAACTCCTGTCGCCGCCTCGCCATGGTCGGTTCCGGACCTACCTTCACTCGGATGTCCAACGGCTGCAAAACGTACTGATGTTGCGCAAACTCGGCGTCCCGATCGCACAGATCAAGGATATCCTCGAGACAACTGGGGATGATTCAGACGTCCTCGCTTCCGCCGTGGCCTTGAAGATGTTGCGCTCTCACCTGAAGATGCTGCAGTGCAAGCAAGATGTGATCTCGCAGCAGATCGAACAGACATCTTCGGTGCTGGAACGCTTCGCGGCGTGATCTGTCTAGACGATGCCGGCTGAGGTGCCCTCGACCGCTGGACGTTCATCTGTCTTCGCCGCGCGGTAGCCGCTGGACCGATAGGTTGTGATCGGATCTATGGCGCCGCCGCTCCTGCGGCGGGCCTCCGCCAGAATCGGGGAAACATCAGTGATGAAGGCCTGCTTGACGATGCGATGACCCAGCAGGACATCGCTGTCATTTTGAGCCACGTCGAGCGCAGCACGATCAATCAATGAGGCTTGGATATAGGCGCGTTGAATCTCGACCGCCGACGACATGAGGCTCTCGATCGGATCCGTGACGTTGTGAGACTGATCAATCATGTAGGCGGGGGCAAAGCCTTCGGCCTTCCGCATCTCGGCATCCACAAGCTCATTGAACACCAGGAAGAGCCGGAACGGATCGACGGATCCTGAATCCAGGTCATCGTCCCCGTACTTCGAATCATTGAAATGGAAGCCAGCGAGCTTCTTGGCCCGTACTAGCCTGGCAACGATTTGCTCGATATTGGTATTGGGGGCGTGATGACCCAAATCGACGAGGCAGCGGGCCTTCGGACCGAGTTCAAGCGCCGCCAACAGGTTGGAACCCCAGTCGGAAATGACCGTCGAATAGAACGCCGGCTCATAGAGCTTGTGTTCGAGAAACACCAGCCAATCCCTGGGCAAGGCGTCATAGATCGTCTGGAGCGAGTCGATGTAGCGGTCGAAGGCGGCATTCAGGTTCGACTGTCCTGGAAAGTTCGATCCGTCGGCGATCCATACGGTGAGCGCCGTCGAGCCCAGTTGACGGCCGATCTCGATACACTCGAGATTGTGTTCGACAGCCTGCTGGCGTGTCGCCTTTTCGGCGTGGGTGAGGGAGCCGAACTTGTAAGAGAGCCGCTGCCCCTTCTGATCCTGGAAGGTATTGGAGTTGACGGCATCGAATCCCAACTCGTGCGACGCCGCCTCTTGCCGAAGCGCGTTGAAATCCTTCACCTTGTCCCATGGAAAATGGGGCGAAACATTGGGAGTTGTCCGTGTCAGCTGGTTGATGACGCCACAATCCTCGAGCTTGTCATGTATATGGCGCGGCTCACCGGGACCAGGAAAGCGCGCAAAGCGTGTGCCGCCCGTTCCCACACCCCAGGTCGGCACAGCAACGCTAAATGCCATGGCTCGCTCGGTCATGGCTTCAATTGAAACTCCTCTCCGTTCCAGCTGCCGACCGAGGGCCGCAAAATCCTCCGCCAAGGCCCCAGAGACCTTGACGTTCTCGCTGGCAATAAAGTCGGGGGAAATCGCAAAGCTCATGGCTTATCTCGTGAAGGAAGCGATGTGACCGGCATCCACATTGAGGATGTTTCCTGTTGACTTGTAAGAGGCATCCGAGGCGAAGAAATAGACGGCCTCGGCGATGTCTTCCGGAAACACCGAACGCTGCAGCAATGAGCGTTTGCGATAGTGTTCCTCAAGTTCGTCCGGCCTGATCTTGAGGGACTCGGCCCGGCGCATCCGAAAATCGCCCGACATGAGTTTGGACCCGCGCAGCACCGCATCTGGATTGACGGTGTTGACGCGAATCCCCAAGGGTGCGCCCTCTGCCGCCATCACCCGGCCCAGATGGATTTCCGCCGCCTTCATGGCGCCGTACGCCGATGTTCCAGGCGACGCCACCATGCCGTTCTTCGACGCGATGACGACAATCGAACCCCCAAGATTCTGGCGTTTCATGATCTTGAACCCCTCGCGCCCCACCAGGAAATAACCGGTACCAAGGATCGCCATCTGCTTGTTCCAGACCTCAAGGGTGGTGTCCTCGAAAGGCGATGGGATCGCGATCCCGGCATTGTTGACCACGATGTCCACCCCGCCGAAGCTCGCGACCACATCGTCAAAGCCCTTGATGATTGCGGCCTCACTGGTCACGTCCATGTGAAGACCGATGACATTGTCCTTGCCGTAGAGCTTGGCAAATTGGGCCGAGGTCTCCGCCAGAGCGGCAGCGTCGATGTCCGCTAGCGCGACGCAGCCCCCTTCAGCGAGCAGCTTTTGCGCAATCGCTGCACCAATCCCGTTGGCACCGCCCGTCACCACCGCGATCTGGCCTTGCAGCGATTTGGGTTTTGGCATGCGCTGGAGTTTTGCTTCCTCCAACAACCAGTATTCGATGTTGAAAGCCTCCTGCTCCGGCAGGCCCTGGTATGCCGACACGCCAGACGCACCACGCATGACATTGATGGCATTGACGTAGAATTCCGCCGCGATGCGCGCCGTCGCCTTGTCCTTCGCGAATGACAACATGCCCACGCGAGGGATCAAATAGATGACCGCATTGGGATCGCGGAGGGCCGGCGAATCTGGGTGCTTGCAACGTTCATAATACGCCGTGTAGTCAGCGCGATATCCGTCGATCAACTGGCCGAGCGCTGCTGCATCGGCGTCGTGCGGCACGATCAGTGGCCTGATCTTGGTGCGAAGAAAATGATCGGGACATGACGTGCCCAGCGGCGCCAACGCCTCCAACTGATTCGAGTTCACGAATTCCATGACTTCCGGCGAATCAACAAAGTGACCAATCTTGCGTTCGTGCTTGGAGATGCGGCCGCGAATCTCGGGCAGAAGCCGCAAGGCCGTCGCGCGGCGTTCGGCATCAGAAAGCGATTCAAACTTCGCACCCTTGAAAGCCGGCATCTCACGGGTCCGCTCTAGCCAGACCGCAGCCTTGTTGATGATACGCAGCGTGGTGTCGTAACACTCCTTCGCCGTGTTGCCCCAAGTGAATAGGCCATGGCTGCCCAGCACGACTCCAACGAGATTCGGATTGTTCTTGGCCATTTCGCCGAGCTTGATGCCAAGGTCGATCCCAGGACGCTGCCAGGGCAGATAGCCCATCTCGTCGCCGTAGATATCCCTGGTCAGCTTCTCTGAGTCCTTGGAAGCCGCAATTGCAATCACCGCATCAGAGTGAACATGATCAACGTGGGGATACGGCACATAACCATGGAGGCAGGTGTCGATCGACGGTGCGCGTGGATTGAGATTATAGATGCAATGGTTCAGCGCATGCACCATGGCGTCTTCCTGATCGAGGCTCTTGTAAAGCCCTTTCAGCGATTCCAGCTTGTCCATATAGAGGGTCGCAAAGCCATCCAGCTTCATTGATCCGATGTCGCCACCAGAGCCCTTGACCCAGAGCACCGTCACGGACTGACCAGTCAGCGGGTCCGGCATTTCGACCTTTGCCGATGTGTTGCCGCCTCCAAAATTGGTGATTCGGAGATCCGCTCCAAGAAGATTGGAGCGATAAAGAAGAAGATCCGGCTCATCGAGACTGGCGGCTTTGTTGTCATCCCACAACGAGGGAACAGTGATCGAATTCGACATAGGACACCTTCAATTTGGATCAGTGGAACCTACGCACTCAAATGCGCAAGGTCAATCAAACAGCGTCATATTGCGTCGCAGCGAGGTTTGCAATGCGGTAACCCTTGACGATTGTGATCGTAATTGCGTAGCTTTGCGCATTCGGAGGACGCGGTGCACGAACGCGAGCGGTGGCAAATCATCCTTGATGCGGTACGGACCAGGCCGGTCGTTACGGTCCGGGAACTCGTGGCGGCCACAGAAGTCTCTCCGGCCACGCTTCGACGTGATCTCGCCAAACTTGATGAAATGGGACAAATCCGGCGCGTTCATGGCGGGGTCGAGGCCAAGGAGCAGGGTGTCCGCCCGCATTTGGCCACCAGGGCATTCGACGTCAGCCAGGCACTTCACGTGGAGCGAAAGCGGGCCATCGCCCAAGCGGCGGCAAAACTCTGCGAAGACGGAGAGTCGATCATCATCAATGCCGGTACGACCACGTATCAGATGGTCGACCATCTTCGCCTGCGGCGGCTGCAGATTCTCACCAACAGCCTTCCAATTGCATCCGAACTCATTGTATCGAGTGAAAACCGGATTGTACTGCCGGGAGGTGAAATCTACCGTGAACAGGGTATCATTCTGTCGCCGTTTGACCAGGATGCCATCCAGCACTACAGCGCCACAAAGATGTTCATGAGTTGCTTTGCCGTGTCGCCACTTGGCATCATTGAAGGCGACCCGTTGATTGCCCGTGCCGAAGCCAAACTGCTGTCACGCGCCGAGAAACTCATCGTCATAGCGGATTCGTCGAAGTTCGAACGGCGCGGCAGCATGGCTGTCTGCCCACTATCGAGGATCCATACACTGATCACGGATGATGCCGCGCCATTATCCGCACTCGATCCCGTCCGGCAGGCCGGTGTCAACGTGGTGATCGTCCGCGCGGACCAAACCTCGGTATCTTCGGCCGCATAAAGCCGCCGATACTGACTTGACCGGAAGGTGATCAAGCCTTTCGCAACAATGGGAGAACGACATGTTGAAGACAACCCGCCGCCAAACCCTCAAACTCATGTCGGCCACGGCAATGGCCGCAGCCGGCACCGGCTTCTTCGCCGGCATCGCGCACGCAGAGGGTAAGCGTATTGCCATGGTGGTCAAGAACCTTGGCAATTCCTACTTCGATGCCTGCTCCAACGGTGCCATGGAAGCTGCCAAGGAGGCCGGCGACTTCGAGATCATTTATACCGCGCCGACGAAGGCCACAGCCGAGGAGCAGATCGCCGTCATCGATGCGCTCATTGCGCAGAAGGTCGATGGCATCATCGTGTCGGCGAATGACGCCGACGCACTGGTTCCCGTCGGCAAGAAGGCCATGCAGCGCGGCATCAAGGTCATCAGCTTTGACTCAGCCATCGCGCAGGACGGCCGGATTATGCATCTCAACGCGTCGTCGACCCCCCTTATCGGTGCCAAGCAGGTGCAGATGATCGCCAAGACGCTGGGCGGCAAGGGCGAGGTGGCCATCCTCTCGGCTGCGTCCACGATGACCAACCAGAACTCGTGGATCGAGGCCATGAAGGAGGAGTGGAAGAAGCCGGAATATGCCGAGATGCCGTTGGTGACCACGGTTTATGGTGACGATCAGGACGACAAGAGCTACCGCGAGATGGAGGGCCTGATGAAGGCCTATCCGAACCTGCGCGGTGTGATTTCGCCGACCACGATCGGCATCCGCGCCGGCGCCAAGGCGATCATGGATAACAACATGGTCGGCAAGATCTACATCACCGGTCTCGGACTGCCGTCGGAAATGAAGGAAGCCGTGCTCAAGGGCGCCTGTGACACCTTCGCCATCTGGAACCCGGTGGATTATGGCTATGCGTCCACCATGATCATGATCAACATTCTCAATGGCGCGGAAGCGGGGCCAGGATCGACCGTGAACATGGGCCGCATGGGCGAAACCAAGGTTGGCGATGACGGTCAAGCTGCCATGGGCGAGCCCTTCGTGTTCGACAAGAGCAACGTTGAGGAATTTGCGAAGATCTTCTGATGTCTGCAATAATCAACCAGCCCCCGCCGCAAGGCGGGGGTCCTGTTTTGTCATTGCGCAATGTCTCGAAGACATTTCCGGGTGTCAGGGCATTGCACGATGTCTCATTCGATCTCCTCGCCGGTGAAGTGACCGCGCTGATCGGTGAAAACGGGGCCGGCAAGTCGACCATCGTCAAGATACTGACAGGAATCTATGTACCGGATGGAGGCGACGTCATTGCCGGGGGTATCGCCCGAAAGTTCTATTCTCCCCGCGACTCCTGGGGCGCGGGAATCGCCGCCATCCACCAGGAAACGGTGATGTTCGACGAACTCAGCGTTGCCGAAAACATTTTCACAGGTCACATGCCCGTGACCGGAAGCGGCCTCGTCGACTGGAAAGGCATGCGCGAGAAGGCCGGAGATCTGCTCAAGAGGATCGACGCAGATTTTTCACCGGACGCGCTCCTCAAACAGCTTTCAGTTGCCCAAAAACACATGGTGGAGATTACGCGCGCGCTCAGTCATGATGCCTCCGTCATCATCATGGATGAACCCACGGCGGCTCTCTCCCGTAACGAGATCGAGGATCTTTATCGAATTGTCGACCAGTTGAAATCTCAGGGTCGTGCGATTGTATTCATTTCTCACAAGTTCGATGAAATTTTCCAGGTGGCCGACCGCTTTGTCTGTCTGCGGGATGGCGAAAAGGTTGGGGAAGGTCTGATTGCAGATGTGACGGAAGCAGAACTTGTCAGCCTGATGGTCGGCCGTCCAATCGATCAGGTCTTTCCAAAGCGTGACATCAAGCTTGGCGATACCGTGCTGAAGGTCCAGGGCCTGTCGAACCCTACGGAATTTGCTGACATCTCTTTCGAACTACGCCGCGGTGAAATTCTCGGTTTTTACGGACTCGTCGGTGCTGGCCGTTCAGAGGCCATGCAGTGCCTCTTCGGCATGACGGCTCCTTCGGCAGGGACTGTGATGCTTGAAGGGCATGCCATCCGAATTCGCGCGCCGGCCGATGCCATCGCAGCCGGCATTTCCTATGTTCCCGAGGACCGGCAGCAACAAGGTGTTGTCTTGCCGCTCGGCATTCGACACAACATGACGCTTGCCTCCATTTCCCAGCATGTGAAGAACTGGTTTCTGTCGAAATCGTCTGAACTCGATACGGTGCGGGCACTTGGCACGAGACTGGATGTTCGCGCCGCCCACTGGGAGCAAACGCTCAGCGAGCTCTCCGGTGGCAACCAGCAAAAGGTCGTGATCGCAAAATGGCTCGCGGCGAAACCAAAGGTCGTTATTCTCGACGAGCCGACGAAGGGAATCGACGTCGGCTCAAAGGCCGCGGTGCATGACTTCATCGGGGAACTCGCCGAGGAGGGTCTGGCGGTCATTCTCGTGAGTTCGGAATTACCAGAGATAATGGGATTGTCCGACCGTGTGATCGTCATGCAGGAAGGACGCATTGCCGCAAGTTTCGAGCGCGGCGCATGGTCCGCAGAGAAAATTGTCACGGCGGCAACAGGCGCAAGGAAGGCAGCATGAGCCTTCTGCTTCGTTATCGAGAGCTCGCGCTGGCTGTGATCATCGCCATCATGGTGACGGGAATAGGCGCCTACGCACCCGCATTTGTCGGCCTCGACAACATTCTGCGTGTGTTCAATGACACGTCGATTCTCGCCATGCTTGCATTGGCACAGATGATGGTGATTCTCACGCGCGGTATTGATCTGTCCACCGCTTCCAACCTTGCTCTGAGCGGCATGATCTCGGCTTCCCTGGCGCAGAACTATCCTGATCTGCCGGTCATCACGTACATCGCGCTGGCAATCGCGACCGGCTTGTTGCTCGGTCTCATCAACGGCGCTTTCATCTCCCTGCTCGGCATTCCACCGATCGTTATGACCCTTGGAACCCTTTCCGTGTTCCGCGGCATGATCGTGGTGTATGGCGGCGGCAACCAGGTGAACGCATCGGAAATGGGAGAGGTGTTCCAGGCCTTTCCCAAGGTGACTCTGCTCGGGCTCTCCTCCTTGTTCTGGATCATGGCCGCCGTGGCGATTGCCGTTTGGCTGTTTCTCAACATGACGCGCACTGGCCGGGCTATCTACGCCGTTGGCGGCAACCCGGTTGCGGCGCGCTATTGCGGTATCGATCTCGGCAGACAGCAGCTCATTGTCTACACAGTCGCTGGCACCATCTCCGGTCTGTGCGGTTATCTGTGGGTGTCGCGCTATGGTGTTGCCTATTCCGAAATCGCGTCCGGCTATGAGCTCACCGTGATTGCGGCTTGTGTCATCGGCGGCGTTTCAATTGCCGGGGGGGTGGGCACGGTGACGGGAACACTGTTGGGCGCACTGTTCCTGGGGGTCATCGTCAATGCCCTGCCTGTCATGCAGATTACGCCATTCTGGCAGATGGCGATCTCCGGCGCAGTCATTCTGGCAGCTGTCATTGTCAATGCACGGGCCGAGAAGCGGGATGTGAAACTTATTCTTCCCGAGGCGCGACGGACAGCGGCTGGAGGTGTGCGATGACGATGGCCAAGCGCACAGTGGTGGCAGACACTGCTCCCCGTCGTGTGTCCGACCGTCTGTTGCGCTGGGAAACAATCCTCGTGTTGCTGCTGGTCCTCGTCATTGTCGGCAATACTGCGATTTCGCCCTACTTCCTCGATCTCTACAATCTTTCCGATGCAACCTATAACTTCTCTGAAAAGGCGATCGTGGCGCTCGGCATGGCGTTTCTCATCATCGTTCGCGAGATCGACCTGTCGGTTGCTGCGATCATCGCGGTTGCCTCGCTTGCGACGGGGCTTGTCGCTCAGATGGGTGCCGGACTTCCCATTCTGTTGCTAGTCGGTCCGCTGGTTGGTATAGCCTGTGGCGCCTTCAATGGCTTCCTTGTCACGCGACTTGCCCTGCCGTCGATCGTCGTCACCATCGGCACCATGTCGTTATTCCGTGGCATAGCGCAAGTGGTGCTTGGTGATCAGGTGATCAACAAGTATCCTTCGTCCTATACTGCCATCGGACAGACTTATGCCATCGATTGGCCGCCGCTTCCGTACTCTTTCCTGATCTTTCTCATATTTGCCGTGGTCTTTGCCGCGGTGCTCCACCGGACGGCGATCGGCCGCAAGCTCTACGCCATCGGTAACAACCCGACAGCGGCACGGTTCTCAGGTATCCCCGTTGATCGCATTCGGTTCTGGCTCTTTGTGCTTACGGGTGCTCTGGCAGGTCTCGCGGCAACGCTCTTGACTGCACGTATCGGCTCGACCCGTCCCAACATCGCGCTTGGCTGGGAGCTCGAGATTATCACCATGGTCATACTGGGCGGAGTCTCCATCGCTGGCGGGTCTGGCACTATACCCGGCGTGGTGCTGGCAGTGTTCATCCTCGGCCTCATCACTTTCGGGCTTTCGCTGATCAATGTACCTGGCATCGTCATCAGCGTTATTCTGGGGTGCCTCCTGATCACTTCGATTGCTGTTCCGATCATCATCCGGCGCCTGCTGAACAGGCGTCAGCCGTGAGCTTTCAACAGCTTGTCCATCTGGTCCTAATCGAGGAAATGGTTGTTGTGAGATGACGGGAATTCCGGGGAAAACTGGATGAACTTTCACCACATGTCTCGACTGACACAGTCTGGTCGAGAGCAATCGGTGGTTCTGGTGTCTTCGCCCCCGGAGAGGTTACCGTCAGGGCTGGCCTGTCGCCGGCTACCGTCAGCCGCATCTGGCTCAGTCTGTCGGAGACTTCACGTGCCCGATGAAGGGTAGTTCCCTGAATTGATGAGCCATGTCCATGCCGTAACCTACAACGAATTTGTCAGGGCAAGTAAAGCCTTCAAAGTCCGCGCCAACGCTTGCCGCAAGATGGCCAGGCTTGTTCAAGAGAACGGCTGCCCACACTGAACCCGCGCCACGTGCAGACAAAAGGTCCTTGGCAAATGCAAGGGTCCGGCCTGATTCGAGAATATCATCAATGAGCAGCACATCACGGTCTCTAACATCAGTTTCGATATCGCGAAGAACGGTGACCTGACCAGATGACTGCGAGGCTGCCCGGTAACTGGAGAGAATCATGAAGTCCACTTCCGGCGACAACCCCGCGTGGTGCATGGCGCGGATCAGGTCGGCGGCAAAGATGAAGCTACCTTTCAGAATCGGGACAACAAGCAGTCTAGATGGCTTGCGGTGCGCGATTTCGTCGGCCAGAGTCTTCACTCTGGCAGCGATTTCGGCATCCGAAAAGAGGACACCGATTCGGTACCCATCAATAATGTGTTCACTCATGGGCGGGCACTTGAGCCGATTTCCTCGATGCGGGCAAATCGAATTTTGACTTCTCCAGCCTCGGCTGGTGGGGATGCGATCCGTGTGACGAAGCTGGTACTTTCACCAGGCTGCAGGGGACGGGCATTGGTGTCGAGCTGCCAGCTATAGACCTCTGCGCCAGCTGCGTCTTGGAGGGAGAAGCGAAGCCAGGGAATCTTCCGCACCGATGCGGTTGTATTCGCAATTTCGCCCTTGATGGCGATGACCGGCGTGCCGTCGGCATTGAGGTGCTGGGTCTCGACCTTGCGGATATTGAGGCCATAGACGTTGATGTCCCATCCTGCCCAGTCATAGGCCGCCATGGCTGCGGGCAGCACTCGTACGGTAGCATCCGGGAAGGCCAGCGCACCCGCAAATGGCATGGTTATGGCAATCACGAAGGCGGACCACGAGACAGCAGTCTTGCGCCTTTGCCGTCGCTTGGAAGCAAATGCCTCTTCCGCGCCGCGAGTCGCTTCCACCAGGCGTTGGATTTCCGCGTCAGCTTCGAATCGTGGTTCCACGACCTCCAGTGCATTCTTCACGTGCTCATAGGGCACCTCGATGGTGCGGCCCTCCAACCATGAATGATTGCATACGGAACACTTCATCACCGTGCTATCAGCATCAAGCCGGCTGGCGGGGAGGTCGTACCGGGTATTACAGGATGGACAGCGGATGATCATGGCTTGGCAACATTGGTGGTCCCCCGAAACAAAGGCAGGGAACGGCTGGGTTGCGACGGATTAAATGTCGATCACGGTTAATGCGTCGTTAAAGATGGTTGGAGTTGAGTAGGGCCGAAGAAGGAAGAGCTCGAAGATGTTGCGCTTGGATGGTGTAGGGCTGCGTTATGGCTCGGGTCCCGAAATCTTGAGGGACATCACCTTTGCCATGCGTTCAGGCGACTTTTACTTCCTTACCGGACCGTCGGGAGCTGGCAAATCATCTCTGCTGCGTTTGCTGTTCTTGGCCTTGAAGCCGACCCGGGGAACAGTCAATATTTTCGGCGAAGACGTCGGCCATCTGACCCGAAACCGTCTTGCACTGATACGGCGTCGAATTGGGGTAGTATTCCAGGAGTTCCGCCTTCTGGACCACCTCACGACGTTTGACAATGTAGCGCTGCCGTTGCGGGTTGCGGGAAAGAGTGAGTCGTCATACCGCAGGGATGTGCTTGATCTCCTGGATTGGGTAGGTCTGGCAGATCAGGCGAGAGCCTTTCCGCCCATTCTGTCTGGCGGTGAAAAGCAGCGCGCAGCGATTGCCCGTGCGGTCATTGCCAAACCTGAACTGCTGTTGGCCGACGAGCCGACTGGCAACGTTGATCCCATTCTTGCCAAACGGCTTCTGCATCTCTTTGTCGAATTGAACAGACTGGGGACGACGATGCTGATAGCAACCCATGACCAAGGACTTGTTCGGCAGGCGGATCGCCCGATTCTTCATCTTGAAAGTGGAGTTCTCACTCAACAATGAAGCCTGGAGCCATCATCCCGTCCAATGTCGCTTCACTGAGATCGCTCACCGTGACGATGGCGGTGATGTCCTATCTCGCGTGCCTGGCCATTGGCGCACTCATTCTTGTTGACCGGGCAGTCGATGCCTGGACTGATGGTCTGTCGCGGGAAATGACCGTTCAGGTTCGGCAGGTCAGGACCGCCGACATCACCGGGGAGGTTGAAAAGGCACGTCGGATTCTGGAGGACTACCCCGGTGTGGTTGAGGTTCAGGTGCTGTCCGACAGTGAGAGTGCCAAATTGCTCGAGCCGTGGCTGGGTGTCCGGGCACTGGAAGGCTTGCCAGTGCCACGCCTCATCAGGGTTGTGACAAACAAGGGCAAGAACTTCGACGACGACGCCCTCGCAGACAGGCTGTCTGTGGTTCAGGGGGTTTATCTGGACACCCATCAGAAATGGGAAGTCGAGCTGACACGCATGGGCCGCGCACTTTCCGTTCTCTCTTCCCTGATCCTCGTACTGATCTCGCTATCCGCGGTGGCCATCGTCATCTTCGCCACACGGGCGGTTCTCCAGGCCAACAAGCCCGTCGTGGATTTGTTGCACCTTGTTGGAGCCTATGATCGCTATATTGCCCGCCAGATTGATGGGCGATTCGTGCGAACTGGTCTGGTGGCCGGTTTCATGGGCGTTGCGATGGGGTTGCTGACATTTCTGGGGCTTAGTCTGACGGGCGTCGGTGGCGGTGGCGGATTTGCGTCTGCCAGCGGCACGCTGTTGTTTGCACCTCCGGCCATTGCGGTGTGGAGTTATGCCGCCCTGTTCTCGGTACCAGTTGCAGCGACGGTTATTTGCCTTGTCACGTCTCGGTTGACTCTGCTGCGGCTGTTAGGGTCGGTACTGTGATTGTCCTGCGCTCGCTTCTTTTCAACCTGGTTTTCTATATCAATCTGATTCTGTTTCTTCTGCTCGGCTCGTGGTTCTATTTCACACCACGCAAGTGGTCGATCCGCGCACTGCAGGCTTGGGCGAGCACATCAACATTTTGGTTACGCGTGATCGCGGGTGTGAGGATGGAAGTAAGAGGGCGGGAAAACATACCGGTTGGTCCTTGCATCGTCGCGGGCAAGCACCAGTCGGCATGGGAGACTTTCGCCATACTGCCGCTTCTGGATGATCCTGCGATGGTGCTCAAGAAGGAGCTGTCCTACATCCCGTTCTTTGGGTGGTTCATTTACAAGTTCAGAATGATCCCGGTGGAACGAACCGCAGGTTCGTCAGCAATGCGCAAGATGCTCGATGCGGCGGAAGCAGAGATCAAGGCCGGACGCCAGATCGTCATCATGCCTGAAGGGACGAGACGTGCGCTTGACGATCCCCCCTCCTACAAGCCGGGCGCTGCTGCGCTCTATAACAGGCTGAATGTACCCTGCGTGCCCTTCGGGTTGAATTCAGGGGTATTCTGGCCGCGCCGGAGGTTCATCAGGGTGCCGGGTACGATTGTGGTGTCGTTCCTTCCAGCGATCGAACCTGGACTAACACGCAAGCAGTTCCAAGATCGCCTCGTTGCAGCCATCGAGGACGAAACCGCGGAGTTGGTGTCTGAAGCGCGGCAGACCCTGGTGCGGCACAAATAGAGAACATTCCCTCGACTCGTCCCGCCTTGGGCTGTACCATTGTCTCAAGCTCGGGAGACGAAAGAATGGACATTCGCAACGCCGCCGCGATGGATCCGATTTCCCACGAAATCTGGGACTTGAAATATCGGTTCAAGACCGATGACGGCACGCCCATTGATCAGACGATCGAAGACAGCTGGACGCGCGTCGCCCACGCCATTGCTTCGCCAGAAGCGGAAGAAGTCCGCGAAGCGTGGACACAGTCTTTCTACGGAATCCTGGAGGACTATCGGTTTCTTCCCGCCGGAAGAATTTTGGCTGGTGCCGGAACTGGCCGTCAGGTGACGCTCTTCAACTGTTTCGTGATGGGACGGATCGATGATTCGCTATCTGGGATTTTTGAGAGCTTGAAGGAAGCCGCCCTCACCATGCAGCAGGGTGGCGGTATTGGCCATGATTTCTCGACGCTGCGCCCGCGAGGTGCACCTGTGAGGGGTGTGGGTGCCGACGCATCGGGTCCGGTCAGTTTCATGGATGTCTGGGATGCCATGTGCAAGACCATCATGTCTGCGGGCGCCCGGCGCGGTGCCATGATGGGAACCATGCGTTGTGATCACCCGGATATTGAGGACTTCATCGCTGCCAAGAGTGAAGCCCGCCGGCTTCGCAATTTCAATTTATCGGTCCTCGTGACTGATGCCTTCATGGAGGCCCTCAAGAAGGAGGCAGACTGGCCACTGGTTTTCGGAGGCAAGGTCTATAGGTCAATTCCGGCGAAGGTGCTGTGGGAGCGCATTATGCGGGCAACCTATGATTATGCCGAGCCAGGAGTAATCTTCATTGATCGGGTCAACAGGGCGAACAATCTGTCCTATTGCGAAGAGATCTCGTGCACCAATCCGTGTGGCGAACAGCCATTGCCTCCATATGGAGCCTGCCTTCTGGGATCGATCAATCTGACACGGTTTGTCCGCACTCCATTTTCCGGAGCGGCGGGGATCGATGAAGATGAGCTTGCGGCAGTCGTGGAAGTTGCCGTTCGATTCATGGACAATGTCATCGACGTGTCCGGCTATCCTCTTGTTTCGCAGGAGGCTGAGGCAAAGGCGAAGCGCCGGATCGGACTTGGCGTCACTGGCCTGGCGGATGCGCTGGTGATGTGCGGGCTGAAGTACAGTTCAGAGAAGGGCCGCAGCGCCGCGGCAAGGTGGATGAAGCTCATTGAGCGGAGCGCCTATCTGGCAAGCGCGGGGCTGGCAGCCGAACGTGGCCCCTTTCCACTTTTCGATCCCGCGATGTTCTGTGTGTCGGGCCATGCAAGCCTTCTGGACGATGACATCAAGGAGATCGTGCACAAGAACGGCATTCGCAACGGGTTGCTGACGTCGATCGCGCCAACGGGCACAATTTCGCTGCTTGCCGGGAACGTGTCGAGTGGCATCGAGCCGATCTTCAACATCAAATACGATCGCAAGGTGTTGTTGTCTGACGGTTCACGACGCGATGAACGCGTGATTGACTATGCGGCGCGGCTATGGTGGCAGATGACAGATGACGAAGGAGATCTTCCTGAGGTTTTCGAGACTACCGAGGAGCTCACGCCTGCCGATCACCTGGCCATGCAGGCCGCTGTTCAGGCACACGTTGATAGTTCAATCTCCAAAACCATAAATGTACCCGCAGCGATTTCATTCGAAGACTTCTCGGATGTCTATCGGAAAGCCTATGACCTGGGTCTGAAGGGATGCACGACATTCCGCCCGAATGCGGTGACAGGGAGCGTGTTGTCGGCGCCACCGGTGGAAACTGATATGGCTCGCTCCGGTTCCGGTGTGCCGATGGCAAGAGAAGAGGTGCTGCCTGGCTACTCGTATAAGCTGAAGTGGCCCGAGAGTGATCATGCGATTTACATCACCATCAATGACATCGTCGAGAATGGCAAACGCCGCCCGTTCGAAATCTTCATCAACTCAAAGAACATGGAGCACTATGCGTGGACGGTGGCACTCACGCGTATGATTTCGGCAGTCTTTCGGCGCGGTGGCGACGTCTCGTTTGTTGTTGAAGAGCTGAAGGCCGTATTTGATCCGCGGGGCGGGCACTGGATGAACGGACGTTATGTTCCCAGTTTGCTGGCGGCAATTGGCGGGGTCATTGAAAGGCATATGATCGAGACGGGCTTCATCCCGCAAGTCAACAAAGAACGCAGGCTCTCCCTGGGCCCATCGGATCGCAGGCATTCGCCATGTCCGAGGTGTGGACAGCCGACTTTGGTATTTCAGGAGGGCTGCGCAACCTGCCAATCATGTGGATATTCGAAATGTAGTTGATGGGCATTGACACGGCCGTCTTGAATGTTCTACATTTGTTCCCATGCTGCATGGTCATCCCATCTCTGCAAAACTTCCCGAAGACCCGAGCTTTGGTGATAGATTCTGGTATTGGCGGGGCCAATCTGGTCGTGCCTATATTCATTCAATCTATGACAAGACTGCATGTCCACCGCTCAGCAATGCTGTCTATGTCCTGGTTCAGGTGAGAGACGGCAGGAGGATAGCGATGAACGTCGGTCACCTCCACCCGGCCCGCAACAATGACATACATCTGGAGCTCAATCCGCAGTGGAACGAGGCGGATGAGATTCATGTCCATCTTCTTGCACGGGATTCAAACTCTGCAAGCGGTGTCGAGCTGGACCTGATGAATGCATTGGGTGTGGTGAATCAGACAGCCAAGCCTTGCGTGGGCCACTTGGAGGACAATCAGTTGGCCTTGGCACTCTTCTGAGCATCCAGAATTTCGATCAGGTGTTCGAGAGCGGCATCACGAATGCCCATGGCTCGGAGATGTCCAACGGTATTTCTGACATAGTCGATGTTGGGTCCTGATTGTCCTGCACTGAATTCAATATGCTGAATGATGTCATCTGAAGAAAGCCGGCACGCATACTGCCGGTGATGACGGTCGACGACGTAGGTGAGCGCTCTCACTTCAAGCCCCGTCCTGATCAATCTGATCGGCGATGTCCGTTCGAGATAGACCATGGTGACCTGTTCCCGTGCACGCAGATAGGACAGCGTGGCTTCCCACTGCTGTTCCGTTACCCGAAAGGCGATGCCGTGGCATGAGCCTCCGCGATCGAGTCCCAGAACGAGACCCGGCCGTTCAGGGGTCCCGCGATGCACATGGGAATAGACGCAAAGGCTGCGATGAAATCCGTGGATGAGAGCGGGTTCCGCTTCGACATAGTCAAAGCCGGGTCGCCACATCAGCGAGCCATAGCCAAATATCCAGAACTGTTGCATGATCCTCTCGAACTCAATATCGCAAAGTTCCGCTGTGCCGCAACGTTCATCACGCCCTGCTTCGCCGTGGCGCATGCTGTCACCATTTCTCATCGTCCTTGGCCTCGCATTGGTTTGGTCTGTCTATTGGTGGATCGCGATCGGTATGGCCAAGGAACGGTTTGGAAGCGAGCGTCTCAAATGGTCCGCCGACGGGTTCGATCTGCTCTGCACTGACGAACAATGGGGTGGCTTTCCGTTTCGGTTCGAATTCAGCTGCACCAATCCGGTTATGAGGGCAGACGGCAGAGCCGAAGTTGATTCTCGAAACCTTCTCGTGGTCGCACTCGCCTACAAACCCTGGCATATCATCGCCTTGATCGACGGACCGACGACCGTGATGGCGAACGGCATGATCGAACCGCTGCACCATGGCCGGATCACAACGAGCATCCAGATCCAGGGAGAAGACAACGTAACTGTCTCCGTTGAAGTGCCGCGCCTCTCTTCCGACCGCTTCGGCTCGTGGTCCCAGGCTTTGGGACACATCAGGTCGCGCCTTGGGGGCGGTTACGATGTTGCCGCAAAAATCCAAGGTGCCGTGCTGAAGACAGGCCGTTTCGAAGTTCTGCCCATTGATGAGGCAAGTCTTCTTGGGAGTGTTGACACTGCATCGAGGGTCAAGGTGGACACCATCAGCTTGAAGCACGGTGATGTCGACTATTGGGGCAGCGGTTCGATGGAGCTCGATCAGGAAGGGCGACCTTCGGGAACAATCTCGACGGAAACCAACAACCTGACCGGATTGATGAATCTTGTTGAGCCACATCTGGGTTTGAGCCCGCAGCAGAACTCAAACCTTGAACTGATCCTCGGCATGCTGGGGAAGACGGCCAAGATCGATGTCATTGCACGTAACGGCGAGCTCTATGTCGGCCCCTTCAAGATCGGTGATTTGAAACCGCTCTATTGAGACTTCGGCTGCCCCCGGCCGAAGTCGGGTGCGGCCGTATCCTGGCCCGCAGCAACAATTCCCCGGCGGATTTCCCGTG